>JACXTT010002921.1_pt1 | contig 26753 bp, 17 predicted proteins | sample 9270951 | NCBI WGS metagenome assembly JACXTT01 (sample SAMN15532306, study PRJNA645909) | rock metagenome | isolation source: weathered quartz diorite | place: Puerto Rico | collected 2017-06-21 | reverse complement strand
TAGCCACCGCAACATGCGCCGGTCGCCGAGTCGAATATGCGATGAGCGCTTTGTCCCCGGGGACGCCGCCGCTGCGCCCCAACCATCAGTTGCCCCCATGATTGACTTTCGCCCCTCCGCCGGAGGTGACGCGAGTCCTGCCAGGAGGCGAATGCGTGCGTGGCTTTCGCTTCGCGGGTACCCGGCGAGTGTCGGACGAAATTCTCAGCGCCCGCGTCTCCAGGTTGAATCTTGACAACGAAGAGGTGCTGAAGTAGGTTCTTATACATTGCCATGTAAACGATTACATTTGTGTTCATGAAGGAACTGTCTACTGTGCACCGGAGTGTTGTGGGCAAATTGTCGTAACCATGCAAACGCATGAAATTCAGCCGCAAAGCTTGGCTACAAATGCCCTTTATCGAGTGTGACGGGGTCCCATCTTCGGGGCAAGAGTGGGTTCGTAAAGGCGTGTTGACCTGCACGATCATTATTCCGCCGATCGCTGGCGTGGCGTTACAAATTGCCTCGAAAGCCTGGCGTGCCAGGGAAAAGGCGCCGGAGCACACGTGGATCCGCCCAGAGTCTTTTCCGCCCCTGGGAACTCTCGCCATCAGATCGCAGCCGCAGTCCGGGAATCCGGCGGAAACTGGACCCGCCAAGTGAGAGTTCTGGTTACAGGCGGCGCAGGATACATTGGCAGCGTTGTGGCTGCGGAACTAGTCAAGGCCGGCTATCAAGTTGTTGTGTACGACGACTTAAGTCACGGCTTTCGCGCCGCTGTACCCGAGAGGGTGGAGTTCGTGGCAGGCAATGTTGCCGACAGTGAGAAGCTCATCTACACCATCAAGTCCCGCGGTATTGAGGCGGTCATGCATTTCGCGGCGCTGATTGAGGCTGGCGAATCCATGAAGGTTCCGGAAAAGTATTTTCGGAACAACACAGCGACCACCATGACGCTGCTCGAAGCAGTGCTGGCGGCAAAAGTAAACAGATTTGTGTTCTCATCAACCGCAGCTCTGTACGGAGAGCCGGAGAAGACTCCCATTTCTGAGACAGACCCGCTCCGGCCAACCAACGCTTATGGTGAATCGAAGCTACTGGTCGAGCGTGTGCTGGCGTGGTTGCATCGCGTTCATGGTCTGCGCTACGCCAGCTTGCGATACTTTAATGTAGGCGGAGCCGCTGGCGAGCAGGGCGAGGCCCATCGGCCGGAATCGCATTTGATTCCGTTGGTCCTGCAGGTGGCTGCGGGAAAACGAAAAGCGATTTCGATCTACGGCACTGACTACCCAACTCCGGATGGAACTTGCATCCGCGATTACATTCACGTCTCCGACGTAGCGTGCGCGCACATCTTGGCCCTGCGTGCTCTCGATACGCGGCCGTACGTTATCTACAATCTTGGCAACGGACAGGGCTTTAGCATACTCCAGGTAATCGAGGCGGCGCGGCGCGTCACTGCCCGCGATATTCCGGTGGTCGAAGCGCCCCGCCGTGCAGGAGATCCGGCCGTCCTCGTTGCCAGCTCAGAGAAGATTCGAAGAGAACTTGGGTGGACGCCACAATACCCGAAATTGGAGTCCATCATCAGCACCGCATGGGAATGGCAGCAAAAACATCCCGAGGGATACAAATGACCATGAAAAAGATCGTATTCCTTCTTTCTCTCACACTTTGCACTTCCCTGTCTTTCGGGCTACGTCCGCGTTGGACAGAAGAGAAAGCCCAAGAATGGTACGCGCAGCAGCCCTGGCTCGTGGGAAGCAACTTCATTCCTGCCGATGCCATCAACGAGCTCGAAATGTGGCAGGCTGACTCGTTCAATCCGCAAGAGATCGACAAAGAACTGGGCTGGGCCGAGGGGCTTGGCATGAACACCATGCGAGTCTTCCTGCACGATCTGCTCTGGCAGCGGGATGCCGAGGGGTTCAAGAAGCGACTCGATCAGTTTCTGGAGATCTCGGCGAAGCATCATATTCGTCCGTTGTTGGTATTGTTTGATTCCTGTTGGGGCCCGCTGCCGAAGCTGGGTCCGCAACATCCTCCCATCCCAGGTGTGCATAATTCTGGTTGGGTGCAAAGTCCGGGCGCGGCCGTGCTACAGGATCCCTCGCAATATCCACGCCTACAAACGTACGTCACTGGTATTGTTGGCGCCTTCGCCAACGATCCTCGCATCCTGGGATGGGATGTATGGAACGAGCCTGACAACACGAACGATTCTTCTCCGCAGGAACCTCGGAACAAGCGCGAACTGGTTGCCGCTCTCCTCCCGCAGGTTTTTCAATGGGCTCGCTCAGCCAATCCGTCGCAGCCGCTCACCAGCGGAGTCTGGGCCGGGAGCCCGGAAGAGTGGAGCAACCCGGCGAAATGGAATGCGGTGGAACGCACGCAACTCGAGGAGTCCGACCTTGTTTCATTCCACAACTACTCCTGGCCGGAAGACTTTGAGGCACATGTGCTTGCGCTAGAGCGCCTGCATCGGCCCATTTTGTGCACGGAATACATGGCGCGAAGCGCCGGAAGCACATTCGATACGGTTCTGCCGCTGGCAAAGAAGTATCACGTGGCGGCGATCAACTGGGGCTTGGTGGCGGGAAAAACCCAGACCAATCTTCCCTGGGATTCGTGGCAGCGTCCGTATGTCCGCGAACAGCCCCAGATATGGTTTCACGAGGTATTGTATGCGGACGGTCGTCCCTACCGGGAGCGCGAGGCACAACTCATCCGTGAGCTGACGGGGAAGAAGTGAGACGGAATCGGTTCGGGATCGACGCATCTGGCAAGAAGGCTTCGGACGGGACGCGCCAGAAGTGAAATAACCTCATAACGAGGGCGTCCGTGGAGGAACGATGAGACTCATACCTTCCATGATGGCCATTCTTCTTCTGATCGTTTGCGTGCTGCTGCCGCCGAGGGCAAGATCGGCAGGAGACAGGGCCGCCAAGATACCTCAGGAGAGCTTCGGGAAGCTGCCGGATGGGCGGGAGGCGCTGCTCTACACACTCCGCAATCAACGCGGCATGGAGATGCGAGTCACAAACTATGGCGGCATTATCGTGTCGCTGACCGCTCCGGATAAGCAGGGGCACTCCGCGGACATCGTTCTGGGCTTCGATTCGCTGCAAGGGTATCGCGACAAGAGCCCGTATTTCGGCGCTCTGATCGGCCGCTACGGCAACCGCATCGCCAATGGCGAATTTACCCTCGACGGAAAGAAGTACAAGCTGGCGCAGAACAATGGCCCCAACTCGCTCCATGGAGGAACCAAGGGGTTCGATAAAGTTCTTTGGCACTCGGAACCGTTTGCGACGGCGCACAGCGAAGGGGTCGTATTTACCTACACGAGTGTAAATGGCGAGGAGGGTTATCCAGGCACGTTGAAGGCGTCTGTGACCTATACCCTAACCGACAAGAACGAACTAATCCTGGACTACCAAGCCACCACGGACCAGGCCACGCCGGTGAATCTCACGCAACATTCTTATTTCAACCTTGCCGGGCAGGGTTCCGGGCCCATCCTGGGGCATCAGCTGAAGCTCGATGCCGACCGGTTTACACTAGTGGACAAGACCCTCATCCCGACGGGCGAGTTGCGTCCGGTCCGAAGCACTCCTTTCGATTTCAGGAAGCCTGAGACGATCGGGGCGCGTATCAACGAGAAGAATGAGCAACTGGAAATTGCCGGCGGTTACGACCACAATTTCGTGCTCAACCACAAGAAGGGGTCCGAACCGTCACTGGCCGCCCGCGTGTATGAGCCGAGAACGGGAAGAGTGATGGAGGTTCTCACGACCGAACCCGGAGTCCAGTTCTACTCCGGTAATTTCCTGGATGGAACGATTACAGGCAAGAGTGGGCATGTGTACGGCCACCGATCGGGATTCTGTCTGGAAACCCAGCACTATCCGGATTCGCCGAATCATCCGAGCTTCCCTTCGACGATTCTGAAGCCCGGCGAGACCTACCGTTCAAAAACCATTTACAGGTTTTCGGCAGCGGACCGCCTGCCGAAGTAGTGCTTCCCCGCGAAGCCGCAGCCGCGCAGCATCAATCAAGAGCTGACAAGGCTCACTTCCCGCAAACGCACGGCTGCGGTTTCTGCCGTGATGTCGCGCTGCGGAGTACCCAACATTTCATATCCCACCATGAACTTGCGAACCGTGGCGGATCGCAGCAGGGGGGGATAGAAATGCGCGTGCATGTGCCACTCGGGGTAACTATTTCCATCCGTAGGGTGTTGATGGAAGCCCATGGAGTACGGAAAAGAGACGTCAAAGAGGCGGTCATAGCGTCCGGTCAGCTGTTGTAGCGCATCCGCCAGTGCTTCCCGTTCGTTCTTTTCCATTTCGACGAGTGAGGCGAGATGTCGTTTGGGGAGCACAAGAGTTTCGAAGGGCCACACAGCCCAGAAGGGAACGAGCACCATGAAGTGTTTATTCTCAAGAACGACCCGTCGAGATTCTTCCTGCTCCAGTTTCAGATAGTCGCATAACATGCAGCCGCTGCGGGAGGCGCGATACTGCCGTTGCGCCACCAGTTCCTTCGCGGGCTCGTTCGGTATGCTGGCACTCGCCCAAATCTGCCCGTGGGGATGGGGATTGCTGGCCCCCATCATCGCGCCGCGGTTTTCGAAGATCTGCACATAATGGATCGCCGGCATGCGGCCGAGTTCCTTATACTGTTCGGCCCAGGCGTGCACGACCTGCTGCAGGGAAGAGAGCGGCATCGTGGCAAGCGTGAGGTCATGACGAGGCGAGAAGCAAAGTACGCGGCAGAGGCCAGACTCGCTTTCGGCGACAATCAGATTCTGTTTGTTGACCTGGCTGGCAGGGCCGCTGGCCAACAGAGCAGGATAGTCATTATCGAACACATAAGTTCCAGCATATTGAGGATTACGGGCTCCGGAGGCCCGGACATTACCGGGACACATATAGCAAGCGGGGTCGTAGGTCTGCACGACCGGCGCGGCAACCTTCTCCGTCTGACCTAACCAGGGCCGCTGGGTGCGATGCGGCGATACGAGGATCCACTCTGCGGTGAGCGGATTGTACCGGCGATGGGGCTGCTGCTGCAGATCAATGGACGCCATGCGCGTGTTGCTCCAGAGGGCTTGCTCCCCCGCACTGTTTATGACAGCAGCGTCAAGAGGCTGCTTACCTGCGGAAAAGGTAGAAATCGTCGGCGGCGATGAAGCCGCCATCGGGTACCGTTCCGGCGAAGCGGATCACGGCGGAAGACTTGCCGGGCGGTACGGTGAAATCCAGAACCATACGATGCCATGACCCGTCGCCTGCCGGCGCCGAACCAGGTCCGCCCGCGAGATCAACTCTGAGGCTCGGAGCAGATCCGGCGGTCGAGAAGATCCAGGCATGGAGCGAATAGTTTCCAGGCTCAAGATCCGGGATGGTTTGCTGGACAGCGCCGTTGCCCGACTCAATCAAAAGCCGCCGCAGGCCAGAGTGCGCACAACAACTGTTCACGCGTGCGCTGCCAGAAAAAGTCCAGGGATTGCAGGGGGCAGGTTTCGCTCCGTCCCACTGCTCGCTTTCAAACCCTCCGTTCAGGACGAGGTTCTGGGCTGCCATGGTCTGCTTCATCGATACGTCGTCAAATGCAGCACGGACGCCTTCGGAAAACACACCGGGCCGGGAAGCAAGAAAGGGAAATCTGGTATCGGCAATCTCCGCGCCATCCAGGAAGAACGTGAAAGCCGCGCCCTGTTTCATGACACGAATGGTGTGATACACGTCGTATTGGAAACCGCGCGGCAACCCCACCGAAAAGGAGTCGCGCACCTCGCCTTGCGCTAGATGCTGCACCCAGAATCGCGCGAAGGGCCAGATGTTCTTGTCGAATCCCGCCAACACCATGTCACCGTCCCCATTGCCCGCGGCGGCGACAACACCCGCTCTGGAGGTGAGGGAATCGTTGTCGATCCAAAGCAGGCTGGCGACAAATTCGTAATTCACGGCTGCGTCGCCTTTCAGTGCAATGGAGCGGCCAGAGGCGCCGGCTACCTGCCGCAGGGCTCCTTCTTGCACCAGCCAGTTCCCCCCAGGGTCAGTTCGCCACGATCCGATGGATTGTGGCTGATCAAACGTGTCCTCATAGAAAGGTGTCACTGCCTGATAGCCAAATTCGGCAGGCATCCCCGTGCTGAAAGTTCCTGGAAAAGCCGGCCGGCCTCCGATTTCGAAGTATGCCGAGAGCAGGTTGACGCCGTCGAGTTGCGTATCAATACGAGCGTCATTTCGCGCGATCAGGAGTTGATGGAACGCTTCGGGAACAAACGCGTCGGGCAGATCGCGAGCCATCACGGAAAGGTTCTTGCCCGCAATCCTGGCGCGCAATGCCAGAACCTTTGCCTCCAGAGAGACGCGTATCCAGTTGTCATTGTCTTTGAAAAACACAAGCGCTCCTGCACCCGCAGGTTCATCGCGCACGACGGAAGCGGTTTTGGATTTGGTGATCTCTGCCGGGAAGATGCGCAGATTCACTTCATACACGAAACTGGTGTACGGATCGCTTCGCGCGGTTGTCTTCATGGTGCTGCCACTGCGATAGGCTCTCGCAGTCGGCGAGTCATATCCAGCGCTGCTGAACACCGGCCGGTCGGGGACGGGCAGATCGCCCAAACTCGGCTGCTGCATGAACATGCGGTCATGATTCCAGTAGAAGCGATCCACAAATGGCAAACGGTTCCAAGGCTCGACGAAAGGCACCACGCGAGCGTGGTAAAGGCAGATGTCATCAACGTTGTTCGGAGCTTTCACCAGGGCGTTGTGCCCGGGGCCATCCACCAGCGGCGTTCCACGCAGGATCGGCGGCAGGACCTTGGTCCAGCCTGGAGTTTCCATCCCGCCGTGTGGGGGAGTATCGGACGTCGCGTATCCCAAAGCATAGGTGGGTAGGTCCCACGAACCTCCGCTATACATCAGGTAATAACGCCCGTGGCGGCGAACAGCGGTAGGCGCCTCGTTGGTATAGCGCAGACTGCCGTTGGTCGGGTCGCCGTCTTTATCCTCCCAGGCTTCACTGCCGCGCGTGATGTTGGAAGGCTGCCCGGAAACGGAATTCCACGATGTCAGACGATCGGCAACAATCCCAGCGCCCGGCAGGCGCGGCTCGTAGAGGTAGCTGTAGAAGAGGTACTCCTCACCATTGGCAGGATCTTTGAACACCGTTCCGTCGATTCCCCATCCGGGGGTAACGGGGCGCGTGGAATCCAGGAAAGGGCCAGACGGAGTATCGCTGACGGCAACGCCGATGCGGCGCGCCATCTCACCGACGTGCCAGTCATCTGATTTGCGGCTGGCGGTGTAATACATGTAGAACTTGCCGTTGCGGTAGACAACCTCAGGCGCCCAAACGTCCGCCTGGTTCCAGGCCGCCGGACTTTCCGAGACCTGCAGCACGGGTCCAATCTTCTCCCAATGCACCAGGTCAGCGGAGCGGTACGCAAGGATCGGGGACCCACTGAAGTAGGCGTAGTACTGGCCATTCCACTTGAGAACGAACGGGTCCGCGAGTTCCTGCTGGACGCGCCCGGGATCACCGATGACAGGGTTCTGGTAGGGAGCCTGCGCCAGCGCCTGAGCCAGTGACACAAGCAGGACGAGGGCTTCCGCAAGCAAGGTGGGTGACACGTATTTGGGGCATTCTAGTTTCATAGCGTCACTTCGCTCGCGCCCTCGGCCGCCCCGGAGACGAAGATTTCAGGCGAAAGACCGGTCGCTTTCCGATAGGAGTCCGCCACGCGCTCCTGAAACTGAGTGACCTCCGCTGAGTTTACGAGATTGACGGTGCAGCCGCCGAAGCCGCCGCCGGTCATACGCGCTCCATAGACGCTCTTCATCTGACCGGCGAGTTCCACCATCGCATCGAGTTCTGCGCAACTTACCTCGTAATCGTCGCGCAAGCTGATGTGAGACTCGGCCATGTACTTGCCGAAGCTCGGCAGGTCGCCCTTTTCAAGCGCGCCAGCTGCGGCGACAACACGGGCGTTTTCACCGATTACGTGGCGGCAGCGCTTGTAAATTGCGGGCGGAAGGAGGGTGCGGTGAGCATCGAGTTGTCCGGGGAGGACATCACGCAGTGCCTGGATATGGGGCAATGCTCCCTTAAGCAGGCGCACACCCTCTTCACACTCCTGCCGGCGGACGTTGTATTCGCCACTTGCCAGCGTGTGCTTCACCATCGTGTTGCAAATCACCAGGCTCACACCGTCGGGAATCGGTAAGAGGGTGTAGGCCAGTGAGCGACAATCGAGCATCAGGGCCTTCCCCGCGCGTCCGCAACAGGACACGAACGGGTCCATGATGCCGACGTGCGCGCCAACGAATTCGTTTTCGGCACGCCGGCAAAGCTGAGCGAGTTCTGCACGCGGCATTCTTGCGCCGGCGATTTCCAGGAGGGCCATTGCTGTAGCCACCTCAATGGCTGCCGATGAACTGAGGCCAGCCCCGACGGGAACCTCTCCGCACACGAGCAGATTTGCGCCCCGCAAGCGATAGCCTGACCGCTCGAGAACGGTGGCGACGCCTTGCATGTAGTCGCTCCACAGTCCTCTTGCGCTCGGATTCGGCTGGTCCAGGTCAATTTCGACTGTGCCCTCGAAGTTTTCCGAATGGACAACCAGCTTGCGGTCCGGGCGCGGGCTCGCGGCGACCCAGATGTAGAAATCGATTGCCGACGGCATGACAAAGCCGTCGTTGTAGTCGGTATGCTCGCCGATCAGATTGACCCGTCCTGGAGCGCGAAACAGTCGCGGAACCGCGCTGTAGCGCTCGCGAAACCGTGCGGCAAGATCCGCAGCGGTTCTGGCCGGAGAACTGCCCGATGCCTGCTCGATCGATGCCATTTCAGTGACCGCCGGAAGGCGCACCCGGTCCCTTCGCGTTTGCAACATCGGTCGCGCGCGGCATTTTCATTCCACGGCGCCCCAGCACACCCATCACCAGACCAAATACGAGCAGCACCACACCCCAGTCGAAATTGACATTCACGCCCAGAGACTGGCGGTAAAGGCCGCTGTCGCTAAAGGCTCCATATACAACGAGCAGAATACCCATCGTGACGAACAGGCCTCCGATCGGCAGTCGAATATCAAGCCCCATCTTTGTCTCCTACCGGAACGCAAGGTTGAGCAACAGGGTCAATGCAAGCACCACCGCGCCAATGAACTTAGGGCGCACGTACCACGCCAAGTGCTCCTCGCGAGGCCGCTCGGTGAGGGAGTAGACAAGACCCACGAGTTCTCTCTCGTCGCGCGGGCGCGTGACCATACTGATCATCATGGTCACTATGAAGCAGGTGACCCAGGCCCAGATCGCGGTCCAGAAATTCTGCGCCATCTCACTGGGATAGGTGTGCAAGACCGTCCCAAGCCAGCCTCCCTTGATGCCTGCCGAGGCTCCAACCGGTAAAGTCAAACCATGATGGAGAGCGGCCGCCACTGTACCGCTCACCAGCCCAAAGAATGCTCCGTGACCGGTGGTTCGTTTCCAGAACATGCCGAGGAGGAAGGTTGCAAACAGCGGAGCATTCACGAAAGCGAACACAAGCTGCAGCATGTCCATGATGTTGTTGAACCGAGTCGCCGCGTAAGCGGCGAGGACGGAGAACGCAATCCCGAACACGGTGGCGAGGCGGCCCATCATCAGGTAGTGCTCGTCGCTGGCATTCGGCCGGATATAAGACTGGTAGATGTCGTAGGTCCAGACCGTATTGAAAGCGGTTACGTTGCCGGCCATACCCGACATGAAACTGGCCAGCAGAGCGGTGAGGCCAAGCCCCAGAATGCCGGTGGGGAAGTAGTGCAGCAACATGTTGGGAATGGCCAGGTCGTAATCGAGCACAACGTGGCCTTCGCGATCCAATACGGGTAGACCCGCAGCGTCCAACTTGGGAGGAATGATGCCTTCGCCGCGGGCGGAAGGGGGCTGGGACATGGCCATGGTCGGATTTACCTGGCGCTCCGCGGGCAAAGCGATCGCTATCAGGCCCGGAAGAATCACGAGCAGGGGGAAGAACATTTTCGGGATCGCTGCGATGAGCGGGGTGCGGCGCGCCGCACTCATCGAATCTGCCGCCATGGCGCGCTGGACGACCAGGAAATCCGTGCACCAGTAGCCGAACGAAAGAACGAAGCCCAGCCCCATTACGAGACCAAACCACTCCACACCCAGACGGTTGGTATGCGGGCTGCCCATTCCCACCCATGAGTGGGTGTAACCGGCAGGCAGCTTCTGCACGATGCCGTGCCAGCCGCCAACGTTTTTCAGGCCCAGCCAGACGAGAGGCAGGAAACCGGCAACGATCAGAAAGAACTGGAGCACTTCGTTATAGATGGCGCTGCTCAGGCCGCCGAGAAAGATATAGCCGAGAACGATGACAGCCGAGAAGAGAATGCTGACATGAAAAATCCATTGGGGAGAAATTGCCATGCGCTGGAAGGGGGCATCCAAGATGTGCAGAGTCTGAATCAGGCGGGCCATGGCATACATGGAAACGCCGGAAGAGAAGACGGTCATCGTGGCGAACGAGATCGCATTCAGTCCTCTTGTTTTTTCATCGAAGCGCAGGCGCAGGTACTCCGGTACGGACCTGGCGCGAGAGCCATAGTAGAACGGCATCATAAAGATACCGACGAAAACCATAGCCGGAATCGCACCGATCCAATAAAAATGACTGGTCACGATCCCGTATTTCGCGCCGGATGCGGCCATGCCGATGACTTCCTGGGCGCCCAGGTTGGCAGAGATGAAGGCCAGTCCACACACCCAAGCCGGAATCGCACGCCCGGCGAGAAAGAAATCTGTGCTGGTCTTTACTCTGCGCTTGAGGACGAATCCAATACCCAGCACGAAGACGAAATAAACCAGCATTAAGAGCCAATCGATGCCCGTCAGGTTCACGCGTCAGATCTCGAGTTGAAGTGGTATTCCGGAACCAAGTCTGATTGCATTTCTACGGCTGTGAGCTTTCCCATAAGCGTCTAGAGCGTTACCGCACGACCTCCAAGGTCATCACCGACACCGAGTGCCGTGGGATATCCAGAACGAATGCGCGTCCGGCCGTAATGCGAGCCTTGCGCAATGCGACAGCGTCAGGATGAGCAAAGCTATTGGCGGTATCGAGCTTTTCGCCGTTGATGGTTTCCACCGTCGCCTGCCCGTCGATTTCCGCCCCGGATATCTCGAAGGTGGTCCGCAGATCCCGGGTCGGGTCTGTATTTACAAGCTTGATGAAGATCTGTCCGCCGCCGCGGGCGCGAGTCACAACGGCATCCAGATACGGGATCTTTTCGCCCTCCTGCGTGGTGTCAAAGGTAGGACTTACTACTTTGACCTGGAGCCGTTCGGCGCCGGCGCGGCGAGCATACAGTTCGTTCACCAGGTACGTGGGAGTCACAAATACGTCGTGGCGGCTTGCCTGAATCACACCGCCCGACCAGCCGTTGACCATATCTGACACCGAACTCATGGCGACGATGTCACTCCGTTCAAACACGTTCATGAGCCGGGCCGCATACAGGGCCGATTCCATGGAGTGCTGCCGGGGCAGCGGGAGGGATGTATTCCATTCATTGATAGCCAGCCGGACCTGGTGGCCTGGAACCAGTTCGCGTAGCGCAAGCGCAACCTGCTTATAGAACGCCTCGTAACGCAGTGGATGGGCCATCAGATTGCGCGGGTCGTCACGCATCTCCGACGTACCGTAGTAGTGATGGACAGCGAGGAAATCTATTTTTGAACCCGCGGCGCGCAGCACCGTCCGGTTCCATTGCATGTTGTTGTCGCCAACGGCAATCAGATGAGCGACAGGATCGACGGCGTGCACGGCATCGGCATACCGGAGGAAATTCCGGGCGTAGGTTTCCGCGTCACTGTGTCCCCGTACCCAGTTGCCCCAGATTTCGTTGCCGATTTCCCAATACTTCACGCGGAATGGATCCGGATGACCGTTAGCGGCACGCATGGATCCATACCGGGAATTGGCTGGGCCATTTGTGTATTCGACCCAGGCCGCGGCTTCGTCAGCGGTGGCACCACGCCCTTCCACGTTGAGCGTGAGTGTTGGTTCGGCGCCTACGTTGCGACAAAACTGGATGTACTCGTCGGTGCCGAAGTCGCCGGGTTCCGGCTCATTCGCCCATGACAGGTTGGTCCAGGTCGTCCGCTCATCACGGGAACCGATACCCCACATCCAGTGGTAATCCTGCGCGACATTGCCACCGGGCCAGCGAATGAAGGCAGGGCGCAAGGCCTTGACTCTGTTGAACACGTCTGCCCGCACACCATCCACGGCATCCCCGGGTATGAGTGAAACCTGGTCCACCCATACACGACCGTGGCCATAAAAGAGGATGGCCAGTTTTGCCAGCCGATCGCTCCGGGAGGGCGTGAGGGTGAATTCGTATTTCCTCCAGTCGCCGGCGATGCCCGCGATTTCGGCGGACGCATAGCTCTCGGCTCCGGTCCAGTCCGCCTCCAAGGCTACTGTCACGTGTCCAAAGAAGTTGCCGGCTTTCAGCCAAAGGTATCCGTGGTAGGGGATCCCCTCCCGAACAGGGATCCCAGACTGACGGATGCCGCGGCGTTGCCCGTCATCGGCATCCAGGTCGATGCGCAAGGAATGTTGTGGTGTCTCCGGCTTGCCGGCACGTGCCGGTGGATAGTGCTCGGCATTATCCCAGTGGAAATGCAACGCCGGATCGTCATTGCGGTCATCCGGATCACGTTCCCAGTAGCGCGGCAACCCTATGACATTGGGGCTGCTCTCGAAACTGCGGTCGCGCACCAGTTCGGCGAATAGCCCGCCTTTGACTCCTTCGAACATGATCTCGTCGAATTGCCCGTAAAGCAGGGGACTCACGGCGCCTTCCACAACGCCTGCATCGATCGAGATGCGCGCCTCTGCCGTATGCTCCTGGCCAGCGACAGGTGGAACCCAGAAGCACACGCCAATCAACATGGCGCGCAGCCATCGGCCGCAGTTTGTGGCGCGCCAGACCTTCATTGTTGTTTTACCGTGACAACCCGGGCTGAAGTCCAACTGTTCTCCGAAGTGCCATAGCCGTACAACATGAGCCAGAAGTCGCGGGGAAGGTTCTTGATGGTCTGCTGCATGCCCATCTCGCCGTTCAACATGAACATCACCTGATCGCCGCGGCGCACGATGCCGATGGTTGGAGTGGCTACTTTGGTTCCGAGTTTGTGGTTGTCGAGACGCGACGACTGACCATTCAAAATCGACCATGCCTCGAAGGTGCCTTCGCTGGTCAAGATCCATTCCAGACGGTTGCGGCCGGAATCATCGAAGAGGATCGTGAGAGTGGCATAGCCGGGTTGAAGGCCCGGATGCTCTGGCTCCGGCAGGGCTGCGCCAACTTTTGCCAGCGTCGCTTCGGCGATGAAACGGTCTGCAGAAAACTTCTGGCGCGATCGCACTCCCGAGCGCGAACCGGGGACGCCCCGCATGTACAACCTGCCATCTCCGACTTTGAAAGTTCCGCCACTTCCACCTTCGAAGGTGAAACGCTCCCATTTGGTCTCGTCGAGGGTGTTGCCGTCGAAACTGCCCGCCCACTCCACGGCCTCGGGCTTGGCCTGGGCGGACGCGTGCCAGACGGAAGCAGCGAGTATCAGGCTTACGACAAGGGCGCCCGCTGATCGCGCAGACTCAAAGCGCCAACGCTTGTGCACAACTCCTCCGATTAAAACCGAACGTCCGCGAGCCGCCGAACGATGTCACGGCGAGCGTCTTCTGATTGCTTCTTCTGGTCATCACTTAACTGCTGGAACTTAGCCAAAGTTTCTGATCCTTCCTTTTGTCTCTTCTGGCGTACGTACACACGTCCCAGCTGGTAGTACGCTTCTGCCAGCGCAGGGTCCGCTTTCACAACCTGTTCCAGTTCTGCCGCCGCCTCAGGGAGTCGATTCTGGCGGGAATACAACTTTCCAAGCGCCAGGCGAGCCTGTACAAAGCCGGGGTCAAGCTGCAAAGCTCGATTCAATTGCCGTTCCGCTTGAGAATCGTCCGCCGGAGTAAGTCTGCTGTAGGCTTCCGCAATCAGAAACAGCGTCACGGGGGAGCGGTCTTCGATCTCCAGAGCGCGGCGGTAGAATTCGACTGCCTGCGCCGCCTGGCCGCGGTCTACTTCGATCATTCCTAGGTAAGCGAGAGCACCCCAGATCCGTGAGTTGAGCTGGAGGGCATGCTGAAAGGCATGAATCGCGTCTTCGTTGTGGTTGGCCTGAAACTGTGCGATGCCCATGGCAAACCACAATGGCGCAGAGTCAGGAAACACCTTTAGCGCTTCCTGCAAGCGCAGAATGGCTGCCTGCGGCGCGCTCGTGTCTGTGAGCAGCATCGTGTAACGGAATCGATACAACTCGTTGTTCGGATCGAGTTCCGTTGCCATTCGCATCGCCGGGATGGCGTTCTCGGCGCGGCCTTCCCGTTCGTAAACTTCGGCGAGTTCCGCGTACAGGGAAGCGCCCTGGAGGCCCCGCGCTAACGCTGCTTCCAGGGTGCGCCTGGCCAGCGCCAGATCGTTGCTGCCCCGGTAGGCCTTCGCCAGCGAAACGACACTGTTCGACTCCGACGGATTCGCATCGACGGCGACTTGTAACTCAGACGCGGCTTCCCGGTACAGGCCTGCTTCGAGCAGGGCGGTGCCAAGTTCGGCGCGCAGAGGTGGACCGGTCACACCGGCAGGCGCATTCGACAGCGCTGACAAGTAATCGCGGTATGCACTCGTGGCGGCGCCGCCGTCGCCTAAACGCAATGAGACCACTACACGTGCCCGCGCCGTTTCGGCATCGGGCGAGATCGTCCATGCACGGTCGAATAGATCACGAGCCGTGCGCAATTCTGCAACCTGGCCTGATTCGAAATGAATCCGGGCCAGGTTCACGAGTGCTCCCGCTTGTTTGGGATTCAATCGTAAAGAAGCCTCAAACTCCCGAGCCGCTGCCGGTTTTCGTCCGAGCCTGAGGAGAATAGCGCCATAATTGTTTCGCGCTTCGGGGGAATTCGGGACCTGGGCGGCTACGATGCGGAACTCCTGCTCGGCCTCCGCCAACTGCCCGGCGTGGTCAGCGATGAGCCCCAGGTAGGTTCGCGCGGAAATGGATCTTGGATCGACCTTGAGAGCGCGGCGGAAAAGGATCCTGGCTGCTTCAGAGTCTCCACGTTCCAAGGCTGCTGCTCCGTCGGTCACCAATTGTTCTGCACGCTGGCCTGCAATGGCACGGGACGTCGGCTTTTGCTGCGCGTTGATAGGCTCCACCGCCGCAATATTCATGGCTGCCAGGAGGAAAACAATGAACGTCCGGACAAGGGTTTGGCTCTGCGCCATCACGACAACTTAACTCGAAAACAATTCCCCGCAAAGAACTCTTTGCTCTTTGCGGGGAACGACCGCTAGTAGATGATTTTTAGCCCAAGCTGCATGTGACGCGGGTCGATGCCATTTGGACCGGCCTGCCCGAACGTGCTGTTCTGGAGGTTGCCATCGGGCAGGTTGTAACGATGCCGGTTGAGGAGGTTGAAGAACTCCGCCCGGAACTCCAAGGTGAACCGTTCGGTCAGCCCTGTCCGCTTCATCAAACTGAGGTCCTCTTCGTAGAAGGGCATGATCCGCGTGCTGCTGATCACCGGAGGGGCGGTTCCGAAAAATGCATTGGGATCCGCGTAGTAGGCGTCGTAAGGCGCCGTCCCGATATCCGCGGTCCCGAAGCCATTGTTGAATTTCGGTGGATTGGCGAATGCGGCGCGGTTGAGGATCTGTGGAGACAAGCCGACTTGTGGAGTTGATGACAAGATCGGCGCGCCCGTCAGGTTCAGTCTCACACTGCTGAAATAGCCCGCCAGGTTGAGAAAATCGCCGGTATATGGGCCATCCGCATTGAGAACGGTGATGGGAAGCCCTGACTGATATCGCTGGATGCCATTGATCTGCCATCCGCCGACGATCTTGTCCAAGATGCCCGAACTCGCCAGGAAGCGCTTGCCGCGCCCAAAGGGCAACTCGTACAGGTAATTGATCACGAACACATGTGCGGCATTATTCGGCGACACCGTTCGCAAAGAGCGGATGTCGAACGGATTCTGCACGACGTTGTTGATCGGAGAACGTCCAAACAGGTCTTCTGCCGCGTTGGTGATGAGTTTCGACCACGTGTAGGAAGCGCCGAACTGCAGCCCTTTGGAGAAACGGTGATCGAGCTTTGCCGTCAGGGCGTTATACAGGCTGATGCCTTGCCCTTCGAGCTGATTGTTGATGACGTTGTACTGCGGGAAAGGGCGCAATGCTTGAGCCACCGTGCCATTGAAGCCGGGATAGACGGACGCGGTGCTGGCCGGCAAAGTAACCCCAACGCTAGCCGCATAGGCCAGTTGGTTAGGGTCAGCCAGAGCGTTGGCCAAGGGCTCGTTGAGGAAGGGGAAACCGAGTTTCAGCGCATTGAGAGGGATTGCGTTCAGGCGTTTGAAGTTGGATCGCAGACGGGTGCCGTGACTTCCGACATACCCGAGGGTAAAGGCGAAATTTCCCGGCAACTCATGCTGATAATCCAGGCTGTATTGAACCGTGCGGCCAAGCTTGAAATGCGGATCGAAATAATCCACATCGGCGCCCAGGAATTGCCCATTTGGATCGGGCGTTGGGGCGGCGACATACGTTGCCAGAAACTGCGTTGCCTGGCGTCCATTGGGAGTATGCAAAGCCGTGGTGTTGTATCCCAATAACCCGGACGTGATGTCGCTGGCCAGGAGAGGAGCATAGTAAAGGCCGATACCGCCGCGGAGCACGCTTCGCCGGTCCAGCGAATAAGCAAAGCCGAAGCGGGGCCCGATATCGGTGTAGTCCGGATTCACCAGAGAACGGTTTGCGGCTTTCAGGCCGCCCTGCCCGCCAGCGCCGACCAGCGCGCCCAGGTGCTGCCCCTGGATGGCAGGATCGGGATTCGGAACCGTGGGATCGAATCCACGGAGGATGTCGTGACTCTCGGTACGAGGATACGGAATTTCGTACCTGATACCGATATTCAGGGTCAGCTTGGGAGTCACCTTGATGTCGTCCTGGGCGTAGAACGACGGCACAAAGTAACGCCAGGATGGCTTGACCGAATGGATCGTCTGGAAAGAGAACTCGGTTGCGCCCGTGATGAGGCTGGCAAGGGGCCAACCGCCGCCGCCGAAGCCGTTCGGGCCGACGTCCGACCCGGTTTGGTCCGCTCGGAAGTTGAACGAACCGCCTGGATCAATAAACTGAGCAACATTCAACTGCTGCCATTTCACGCCCCCGCCGAACTTGAAGGAGTGACGCCCCTTGATCCAACTTACGCTGTCATTGATTTCGACTGTGTTGTCAGGCAAATGATCACTAAAGAACGTTGAACCGATACTCTGCGCGGCCCTTGGGTCAGAAGAGAGAATCGGATCGCCGTACCCGGGGAAGCCAAGGCGGGGGAAGGCGACATTTTGCGTGGCATCGGCGGGCAATCCCAACTCCACGGATGGAATATGCCCGATCCCGGTGTTCATGTTCGCGACATCCGCGCGATTCCATGCCAGGTTGAGGTGGTTCAACAGACTGGGAGTGATGGTGTAGTCATACTGTGCACGGGCAAAATGCGACTTGAAAATCTGATGCCAGACATCTTGTGCGATGTAGGGCAGAGGGAAACGCGGGAAACCGCCGACCAGCCGGTCATTCACCCGGTAGGTGTAGCTTCCGGAAAGATGCTGCCGGTCGCTGATCACCTGATCCATCTTCGCGATGTAGTTGTTCATGTCGGTAGGCGCGAAAGTGCTGGCCCGGTAGTTGTGAAAAACTCCAGCGCTTGTAGGCTTGGGAAACTTCAGGATTGCCGCCTGTCCGACTGGATCGATGACAGAGAGCCCGGTGTTAGGATTGGTGTACAGATCCAGCCGGTTGTTCGGAATGGGTGTTGTCCGCAACGCGGGGTCGATGGTCGGATCGTAAATCGATACTGGTCCACCGAAAAAGCTCAGGACGCCGGGATCGGTGAGCAACTCTGAAAAATCTCCGGTCCGCATGTTGTCGGTCGGAACCGTCAACAGCGCATTCTCGCCCTGCTTGAAACGGTATCCCTCATAGTTGAAAAAGAAGAATGTGCGGTTCACACCTTTGTAAAGCTTGGGAATCCAGACTGGCCCGCCCAACTGGAATCCAAAGTCGTTTTCTTTATCCGGGTTGACGGGTAGGTGTTGAAAGTTGTTGGCATAGCTATTGGCGTTGAAGTCTTCATTCTTCAGCAAATCATAAGCTTCGCCGTGATAGGCGTTGGTCCCCGACTTCAGGGTGAAATTCACGACACCACCGGAAGACCCGCCAAATTCAGCGGAGTAACTGCTGGTACTGATCGTAAATTCCTGGAAGGCGTCTGGTCCGGGCGCGACTTCGGAGAAGAAGGTGCCGTTCTGGGCGCGCTGCGTGCCGGCGCCGTCGATCAGAATGGAGGTCCCTTGCGCCTGTCCGCCGTTCACTCGGAAGATCGACGCGTCCCTGCCATTGCCGTTACTGCCGCCGGAGGTGACCGTGCTGTCCAGGAAGATAAACGACAGCGGCGTGCGTCCGGCGAATTCAGCGCTCACCTGCAGGGGCAACTGACGCACCTGCCGCTCAGACACATTGGTCTGAGATACGGCGCTTTCCGTCTGGATGAGAGGCGCTTCCGTGGACACGGTCACCACATCGGTCGCCACGCCGACAGGGAGGACGAAATCGGCGCGATTCGTTGTCTGCACAGCCACCTGCAGCGTCTGTTCGACTGTCTTAAAGCCCTGCGCTTCGGCGGAAATCTTGTAAGGCGCCGCGGGCAGTTCCGTGAGCGTGTAGGCGCCTTCTCCGGTGGACGCGGTTATGCGCGCTGCTCCGGTGTTGATGTTGGTGGCTGTGATTTTTGCGTTTGCCACGACTGCGCCGGTGGAATCCGTTACCGTGCCGGTAATCGTTCCACGGTCGGTCTGCGACCACAGAGAGAGCGGGAAGGCGGACAGCAGGGCAAGCAAAAAGACTACGTGGCGGCTCCGGTTCATAGTTCTCCTCGCAGGCATGCGCCGTAGCGGCGCGGTCGAGTGAAGTTGGGACCCTCGTTTCAGCATGGTGCCGAACACTGTAATGTAATCGCTTACATTGGGCTGAAACTTTATGCTGAATCTTACTGGCTTGTCAAGGCCTTATTGTGATAAACATTTGTCGGCTTAAAGGAGGCCACCCCCAGCTCGGGCGAATGAACATCAAGCAAGTTGCGCGCAAGGCAGGGGTCTCGACAGCCACTGTTTCCAGGATCATCAACGACTCAACCCCGGTGAGCCCCAAGACGGCCACGCGGGTGTGGCAGGCGATCCGCGAACTCAACTACTATCCGAACATTCACGCGCGGACGCTGGCTTCAGGGCGCAGCCGCCTCCTCGGACTCATCATTTCCGACATCTCGAACCCGTTCTTCCCGGACCTCGTGAAAGCGTTTGAAGACGTAGCCATCGAGAAAAACTACGAAGTGATCCTCACCAACACCAACTACAGCCCAACACGCATGGCTTCCTGCGTGCAGCGCATGCTCGAGCGCCAGGTGGAAGGAGTTGCCATTATGACGTCCGAGATGGAACCAGGGCTCATCAAACAGCTTTCGCAGCGCGGCATTCCCATCGTGTTTCTCGACGTCGGCAAAATACGTGATCGCATCAGCAACATCTGCGTCGACTACGCCCAGGGTATTCGAGAAGCGGTGGATCACCTGTGCGCCCTCGGGCACCGGCGGATTGGGTTCATCTCCGGCCCCATGAACCTCAAATCGGCGCGAACGCGGCGTTCAGCGTTCTTGCAGTCCCTCCGCGAATACAGCTTGGCTGGAGACGATGAGCTAATCGTCGAGGGCAATCACAAGATCGACGGTGGCGAGACCGCAATGTATCGGCTTCTGCAGCTCAAGAAACGACCGACGGCGGTACTAACTTCCAACGATCTGACTGCGTTTGGCGCGCTGCGCGCGATCTATCACGCGCACCTGCATGTGCCCAAAGATATTTCAATTGTGGGGTTCGACGACATCGACCTCGGACAATTCTCCCAACCTCCGCTCACGACCGTACGGTTGCCTCGGGGTGAGTTGGGGCACATGGCCTTTGGCGCGCTCGAACGCATTCTGCAGGGCGACTCGAACAAAGGGAGCGAATACCGCATCGGAACCCATCTTGTCATCCGCTCGTCCACTAGCGTCGCTCCAGGCACCGAACCCGAGCGTCGCCGCTAAGGTTTGGCGCCCAGGGCGGGCTCTTCGATCGTGAGCTGTTGGTTGGCAGCTACCTTCGCAATCTTTTGCACGATTCCGCTCGGCCAGCGTACTTCAATATCGGCTGAGCGCTCCTGCCCCAAACCAAAATGGACGCGACGGTCGCTCGCCGAAAGATAACTTCCGCCTGTGGTGACCGTGGCGTGCTGGGCTGGACCTGCTCGCGTTACCAGTTTCACCTCGGCTCCGATTCCGTCGCGATTGCTCCTATGCCCGACCAAGAGAAGCGACAGCCAGTTCTGGCGATTGCCCCCGTCGTTGCGCAACACGTATGCGGAACCGTTATTGGTCGTGATGACAGCATCCAGATCGCCATCGTTGTCGAGGTCACCGATGGCAAGACCACGCGCTGCCCAACGCTCTGAGAATACGGCTCCCGACTGCGAGGAAACATCCACGAACGTTTTCCCGGTATTGCGTAGCAGCAACGGAGGCTGCAGGTAGCGGAGGTGTGGACGTGTTAGTTGAATGGTGTCGAGCACGTGCCCTTGCGCGATCAACAGGTCCTTGTATCCGTCATTGTCATAATCGAAGAACTTCACACCCCATCCCGCATAGGGCTGCGAAATGGCGCCCAGACCCGAGATCTGCGTGTCGTAGCTGAAGGTGAGATCGCCATTGTTATGGTAAAGGGCGTAGCGCTGCTCGGAGAGATTGGTAATCACCAGGTCCGGCCACCCATCGTTGTCATAATCCGCAAAGTCGATGCCCATGCCGGCGTAAGTATGCCCCTCGTCATCAACTGCCGTTCCCGCCATGAGAGCCGAGTCCTGGAAAATGCCCTTAGCCTGATTGTGGTAGAGCGCTTGCGAAACGGAATCATTGGCCACTGCAACGTCGATTTTCCCGTCGCGATCGAAATCACCAATCGCCAACCCCAGGGCTTTGGTATTCGCCTGGCCCATGCCGTTCGACTGTTCAACTTCACGAAACTTTCCGTTCCCTTCGTTGTGGAAGGCGAGCAACGACACACTCGCGAAGACGTCGGGATGACAATAGGCGCGATAGCCTTGCCTGCGCTCGCCACAGTAAGTGTTTTTCTCGAAAGTCCAGTCGAGGTAGCGCGCCACCACGAGATCCAGCAGGCCATCGTCATCCAGATCTACAAACGTGGCGCTCGTGGACCATCCGGACCCCGCCACACCCGCGGAAGATGTCACATCTTTGAACGTACAGTTTCCCTCATTGTGATAAAGAGAGTTCTGCGGATATGCGGTGACGTAAAGATCCTCGTTTCCATCATTGTCGTAATCTCCGACTGCAACGCCCATCCCGTAACCGACACCAGCCAAGCCCGATCTTTCCGTGATGTCTTCGAAGGTTCCGTCAGCTTTTTGGTGATAAAGACGGTTCCAATAACGGGGGCCATCTTTGTGCGGCACGGCACTTTTTGGCATCGGGTCTTCAATGCGAGCGCCGTTGACTAGAAAGATGTCGAGCCGCCCATCGTTGTCGCAGTCGAAGAGGGCGACTCCGGCTCCCATGGTTTCGACCAGATACTTCTGAGAGGTGCGTGAAGCGTCGTGCTTGAAATTCACTCCCACTTGGCGAGTGATGTCGGTGAATTGAACTGCTGGCACCGTCGTAGGCATCCTGGCTGCCTGGTTCTCTTGCTGACCAGCGGCAACCACGACGAACACGAAGACGAGCAGGAGAGAACTGCACACGCGATATTTCGCGCGATACTGCCCTCGTCTCCAACAAATCGGGTTCACCATGAAACGCATTGTAATCGTTTACATGAAAACCAAGTTGCCCTACTATCGAAAACGATGTTTGGTCGCGACCCGATTTCCGTGCGACTGGGACGGCTGGTTTGTTTCCCCACAGCCATAGCCCTCCTCTGTTTGACGGCCTGTGGAGGCGGTTCCACCCCGCCGCCTCCACCTCCCCCTCCGCCAACGACTTACACCAACCCACTTTCCATGCAGATTCCGGCGGGGGGCACGGTGCAGGATTGCCCTGATCCCTCCGTCATCCAATCTCAAACCCTGGCCGATACTTCCTGGTACATGTACTGCACCACCGACCCGCTAAACGACAGCGATAAAGACCAGGCAGGCAACTACCGCTTTCACCTGATCTCGATGCACAAGTCCTCGGACCTCGTACATTGGACTTATATTGGTGATGCTTTTGTGGTGCGACCCTCCTGGGTCGCTCCGAATGCCGCCCTGTGGGCTCCGGCTATCAAGTTTTTCAACGGAACGTACTACCTTTACTATGCTGCAACGGACACGACCCTCGCGGGCGGAGGCGCGGCGATCGGCGTAGCCACGAGTTCCTCGCCCGCAGGACCCTGGACGGACGCTGGCGCACCAGTCGTGGCGCCCGAGGATGCGCCCTGTTGTCCGGGGCAGCGCCGCGCTGTCATTGACCCCGAAGTTATCCACGCTGCGGGTCAAAACTACATTTACTTCGGAAGCTTTTTTGGCGGAATATCGGTCCGACAACTCTCTGCTGATGGCCTCACTTCCGATCCGGCTACTGAAACTCCCGTCACGATCGATAACCGCTATGAGGGAGCCAACATCGTCGCTCATGGTGGCTTCTATTATCTTCTCGTTTCTGCCTCCAACTGCTGCAATGGGCCGCTCACTGGATACTCGGTTTTTGCAGGACGCTCTGCCAGTCCTATCGGCCCTTTCCTGGATGCGCAAGGTGTCCCTTTGCTTGATTCGCGTACCGGGGGTGCACCGGTGCTCGGAATGAATGGTAATCGTTGGATGGGTCCGGGACACAACGCGGTTTTGACGGATGCTGGCGGTCAAGATTGGATTCTGTACCACGCGGTGGATCAGAACGATCCGTACTTCGCTGGATCGGCTCTTACCAAGCGCGCAGCACTCCTCGATCCGCTGGACTGGAACAATGGCTGGCCTGTCGCCCGTGGAGGTTTTGGCCCATCGGATAAGCCAGTTCCCTTGCCTGCCGCTCAGTCCGGCCAGACCAGCACCTACAAGCCACAGTTCATCGTTCCCGATCAGCCGGGTTCGCCGCTGGGCACACTCTCGGATGAGTTCGACGGCACAGTGCTCAGTTCGCAGTGGTCCTGGGTCCGACCTCCGGCTGCAAGCACGTTCAGCGTGAGCAATGGCGCCTTTCATTTCGACACGCAGAACGGCGACCTGTTTGTGGACCAGAACAACGCCTCGGTTTTGCTGGAACCCACACCCACCGTGGACTATTTGGTGGAGACCCGCGTTCACCTCAACGTTCCGGTAACCGGTTGTTGCCAGAATTTTGCCCAAGCAGGCCTCGTGATTTACGGATCGGATGACGCATACATCAAGCTCGCACATGTTTCCATCTTCGACACGCGGCAGACGGAATTTGCGAAGGAAGTGGCGTCGGTGCCTGCGGGGCAGCCACGATATGGCAGCAGCCTGGCAGGACCGCCCGGGGACTGGACCTGGCTGCGCATCGCGAAACGCTCGAGTGGCGCAATAGAAACCTACACGGCTTACACGAGCAGCGACGGAGTCAACTGGCTGCGCGGCTCCACCTGGACCCACTCGCTCGGCAGTTCCGCTCGCATCGGCCTCGTCTCCATGAGTGTCGCAGGCTTCACCGCCGACTTCGACTATGTGCGCGTGTATACTCTTGCGCCATAGTTGTCATCGGTGATCCAAAGCACTCATGGCCGTCAGCACTAAGCCAGTCCGCTCGCTCTCAGTCTGTTTGTTCGCTTGCATGGCGACTTGCGCTCTTGGTCTGGCACAAACCACACGTTCACAGCAGCGCCCCGAAACTACAAAGCCCTCCGGGGTTGTCACCTCGGGTGCTCATGCCGCCGTAAAAGATGCGCAGAACCGGCCGATCACGGCCGGCGGCTTCGTTGACAACGCTCCGGTCGTCTTCGCGGACATCACTGCCAAGTCGGGTCTGGATAAGTTTCGCCACCGCTCCGGCGGTCCGGAGAAAACGACCATTCTGGAAACTCCCGGCTCCGGCGTGGCACTTCTCGACTACGACAATGACGGCTGGCTCGACATCTATCTCGTCAATGGGTCCACCTTTGCGGCCTTGGCTGGAAAAGAGGCGCCACCGCGCGCCATGCTGTTCCACAACAACCACGACGGCACCTTTACCGACGTGACCGAAAGGGCAGGAGTTGCCAACGAGCGTTGGGGCTTCGGTGTTGCAGTGGCTGACTACGACAACGACGGCTGGCCAGACATCTACGTGGCGAACTACGGGAAGAACCGCCTTTATCACAACAACCGCGACGGCACTTTTACCGATGTGGCCGAAAAAGCTGGTGTCGCTCTCGGAGGGTGGTCCACCGGCCCCACCTGGGGCGACTATGATCACGACGGCCGGCTGGACTTGTTTGTTCCTGGATACGCGAAGTTTGACGTGAACAACCCTCCTGTTGCCGGTCGCGGCAATCTGCCGACGAATTTCTGTCAATTTCGCGGACTCAATGTCATGTGTGGGCCCCGCGGCCTTCCAGGAGAAGGCGACCACCTCTTTCACAACAACGGCGACGGTACGTTTACAGACGTTAGCATCAAAGCTGGAGTCTCCGACCCCAACGGATACTACGGCTTCACCGCCGTATTTGCCGACGTGGACGACGACGGCTGGGTCGATCTTGCGGTTGTCAACGACTCTACCCCCAACATGCTCTACCGCAACCGGCACGACGGCACCTTCGAAGATATCAGCCTGGCTTCAGGTTTCGCCTTTAACGAGGATGGCCGGGAACAGGCCTCGATGGGACTGGCCGCTGCAGACTATAACAACGACGGACGCATCGATTTCTACGTCACAAATTTCTCCGACGACTACAACACGCTCTACCGTAACGACGGTGAGGCCAGTTTTTCCGATGTAACCTATTCAACGGGAGTGGGAGAAGCTACTATCCCTTTTCTAGGCTGGGGCACGGGCTTTCTCGACTTCGACAACGATGGGCGGCAGGATATCTTCGTGGCCAACGGCCACGTGTATCCGGGCGTGGATCAGCAGGACTGGGGCACTACCTGGGCGCAGCGTCCTCTCTTGTTTCGCAACCTGAACGGATCCAGCTTCCAACTGATTGCCCCAGCAGCCGGCAGCGGGTTGGCTAAGGTAATGCCCGCCCGTGGGGCCGCGTTTGGTGACCTGTTCAACGACGGTCGGATCGACGTGGTCATCAATAATATGGACTCCTCTCCCGCTCTCCTCCGTAATGTGTCAAAGGATGACCACCACTGGATTGAACTGCAACTGACCGGCGGTTCCAAGAGCCCTCGTGACGCCATTGGCGCGGTGGTCTTTCTTACCGCGGGTAGTCTGCGCCAGCGTGGCGACGTGATCAGCGGTGGCAGCTACGCTTCCACTTCCAGCTCGCGTCTACACTTCGGGCTAGGTTCCGCAACCCGGGTAGACCGCCTCGAGATTCGGTGGCCGAGCGGGTTCCATCAGGAAATCCAAGCCCCAGGCGTGGACAAGATCTTCACCGTGACCGAAGGGCAGCTCCTCGCACAACCTGACAACCGCTAGTCTAAGTCTGGTTGCGTTTGTCGCGTGAATTACAACATTCACATAGGGATAACAGAATCATCGTTTGCTGTCCTTGCACTGAGAAAGCAAGACGCATGGCGCTTGGCCAGGAGTCAGACAATCGTCCACATGATGGTTGATTATCAACCGCATCGTGGACGATAATGCCTGTATGCTCCGACGCCACTTGGTGGATCGACTTCTCGACGCTTTAGTACTTGCATCTCGCGCCTGAACTGCCGAGGCAGTTTGACTCCCTCGTCGGGACTTTCCAGCAATAGGCGCCAGTTCAAGGCCTGTCGCATCGCGGACCTTAGAATGGCGTGGGTGTATCGCACGGTCCGAGCAGACAGTCCACCCTCCATCATCTCCTGATACGCGGTTTGGAGATCCAGAGGACGAAGTGCGGTAAGCAGTTTTTCGCCCAAGCGAGGCCGGACATATCGCCGCAGCATCCCTTCGTAGTCTTGCCATGTTTTCTCTCGCACCCTGGGTTTCACAGCTGTCTGAATCCATCGGTCGAGATATTCGTTGAGCGTGATTCTTGCTCCTTCCAGATCACGTCCCAAGTCGCGTTCGCGCAGCCTTTTCGTCAGATAGGCTTGCGCTTCGCGCATGGAGCCGTGGATGGTCCGATTGTGGTATTTGCGTTTGTTGGTTTCGTGATCGCGGCCGAGATAGACCCGGATGAGCCATCTGTGGTCGCCGCGTGCGATGATCTGGCCAACTTTGCGAGCCATAGAAATTTCCTCCATGGCTCGCAGAAGAGGCCCACTTCTTGCACACATCCAGTGCGGTAGGTGTGGTACTTATCTGTTGAGGGAGAGAAAAACGACTGATGGAATGTCAGTGGGAGTTCCTTCCCTGAGACCGGCTTCTGAGGGCTTGAGGGTTTCCTCTGCTTTCGCCTCCATCCCGGGATTCGAAATCCCTTGTTTTGAATGCGAGGTG
>JACXTT010002920.1_pt1 | contig 26756 bp, 27 predicted proteins | sample 9270951 | NCBI WGS metagenome assembly JACXTT01 (sample SAMN15532306, study PRJNA645909) | rock metagenome | isolation source: weathered quartz diorite | place: Puerto Rico | collected 2017-06-21 | reverse complement strand
CTTAAAATCTTGGGACATCTTTGTGAATACGTCCGCGGCATTATCCAGAGGCATCTCGGACCGTTCGAAGCGCAGGTTCTGCTTCACCTTTTCGCGCATCCGTTTTTCAATCGCCTGAAGGTCCTCGGGAGTTAGTGGCCGGCTCAAATGAACGTCATAAAAGAATCCATCTTCGATGACAGGGCCGACGCCGAACTTGGCTTCCGGAAACATTTCCAGGATGCTAGCGGCCATGATGTGAGCCAGCGAGTGTCGCTTCGTATCGATTTTTTCGTTTTTAGGCATAGAGATATTCTAGTCTCTTGTGAGATGGGGAAATTGGGGACAGTCCCCATTTTCTTGTAGTTCAGAAAATGGGGACTGTCCCCAATTTCCCCATCTCACAAAGTGCGTGTTCGTGTTTCGAGTGTTAAGAGTTGTTGCTTGATGTGGAGTCCGCCGGCATAGCCAGTCAAAGAACCGTCTTGGCCAATGACTCGGTGGCACGGAACGACGATCGGGATTCGATTATCGTGATTTGCCATGCCGACCGCACGCGCGGCACCTGGTTTTCCCATCCGCTTGGCGATTTCACCGTACGTTCGTGTATGACCGTAGGGAATATTCAACAACTCGCGCCAGACGGCGACTTGAAATGAGGTGCCATCGAAATGCAGCGGAAAATCAAACTGCGTGCGAGTGCCCTGGAAGTATTCCTGGATTTGCTCGATGAAAACGCAATGGGCACGCAGATCCATCGTGGCGCCGGACGGAACATGGCTTCCAAAATGGACAGCCGCCAATCCGTCCTCAGCGGATGCGAGGGTTAGCTCGCCCAATGGCGTGTTCATCACCGCATATTGCATGTTGGTTAGAGTAACTTAATGGAAGAGTGAGAACAAGAGCGCCATGCCCACCACCGTGACCATCGTGCCGACAAAAGCGATGAATTCTGTAAACAAAACGAACGCGGGTCGGCTTTCCGCGTGATATTGGGAAATACGGTTATAGAATTTCATACTTCACATTGTTGTGCACGTTAGACACCAACATCGGTCCAATTGAAAAAAGGTGAGCCATTTTGTTATGGTTAGCGTTTGTCCCATTCGGATTGTTTCAGGAGGTCTAAGCCATCGATAAAAACATAAGGGTGAACCAGCGAATCCGAGCTCGAGAAGTCCGAGTAATCGGAGATGAAAACGAACAGCTCGGAATCATGCCGCCGCAGCAAGCGCTAAAGATCGCTGAAGAGCGGGGCCTGGATCTGGTAGAGGTAGCACCGACTGCAACGCCGCCGGTATGCAGGATCATGGACTACGGAAAATACCTCTACCAAATGAATAAGAAACTTCACGAGGCCAAGAAGCATCAGAAGAACATCACCGTCAAGGAAGTGAAGTTTCGTCCCAACACGGATGAGCACGATTACGAATTCAAAAAAAATCACATCATCCGGTTCCTGAAACAAGGGGACAAAGTCAAAGCGGCGGTATTTTTTAGAGGGCGAGAAATCGTCCATCAAGGAATCGGCAGAGCTCTTCTGGATCGTCTTGTTGAAGAGCTATCGGAAATTGGGGCTGTGGAAGCACGGCCCAAGATGGAAGGCCCAAATTTAATTGCGATATTTGCTCCGAAGGCTGCCTCAGCTGGGAGCACGAAAGCACCAAAAGCACATGAAACTAAAAACCCATAAAGGCGCTGCTAAACGGTTTAAACTTACAGCGACCGGCAAAGTGAAGCGCCACCATTCCTTCGCCCGCCACATCTTGACGAAAAAAGCGGCTGGCCGAAAACGAAGGCTCACTAAAGCAACTATCGCCGCTGATGCGGACACACCGAAAATCAAGCGGATGTTGCCATACGCCTGACGGTATCATTCAAGGAGTTGACACGTGCCTCGAGTTAAACGCGGAACGAAACGGCATCATCGCCGCAAGAAACTTCTCAGTCTTGCGAAGGGGTATTACCTCAACAAGAGCAAGCTGTACAAATTTGCAAAAGAATCCGTTGAGAAGGCGCTCGGGTATGCCTATCGCGACCGCAAGGTTCGCAAGCGTGACTTTCGCCGGCTCTGGATCGTACGCATCGGCGCGGCTGCGCGGATGAATGGTTTGAACTACAACCAGTTCATCTTCGGATTGAAGAGCGCCGGAGTAGATATGGATCGCAAGATTCTGGCGGACCTCGCTCTGCAGGATCCAGCTGCATTCACGCGGTTGGCCGAAACAGCAAAGGGCGCCATTCAGAAAGCAAGCTAACCTCATGGGATTTACGGGATGTCTTCTAACGACGGGATCGGCAGGCTTCGGGCCATCGAACAACAGTTCGATACAGAACGCGTGTCTGTCGTCGATCGCAAGTCTTTAGAAGACACTCGCGCTCGATACCTGTCACGAAAATCCGGACTCCTGACACTCGAACTGCAGAACCTCGGAAAACTTCCCAAAGACCAACGTGCGGAATTCGGCCGCGTCGCCAACGAAATCAAAGTGAAGATCGAATCTGCACTGGAGACTCTGCAGACCACGATTGGCGACCGTGAGAAGCGAACCTCCTTGGAACGGGAGGCCCTCGACGTTACACTACCGGGCAATCGGCGCCGGATCGGACATCGTCATCCCCTGACCATTGTGCGGAAAGAAATCGAAGATATCTTCATCTCAATGGGCTACACAGTAAAGGATGGCCCCGAAGTCGAAAGCACCTATTACAACTTCGATGCACTGAATATACCGGCTAATCATCCGGCGCGTGATCCCCGAGATACGTTTTATATAGCCGAGAATTTGCTGCTTAGAACGCACACTTCCCCGGTACAAGTGCGAACGATGGAAAAGATGCAGCCGCCGGTGCGCATTATCTGCCCTGGCCGTGTGTTTCGGCGCGATGCCTTTGATCCCACGCACTCCCCCATGTTCCATCAAGTGGAGTGCCTGTTGGTGGATGAGGGGATTACATTCGGGGACCTGAAAGGGACGTTGGAGCGATTCCACAAACAATTCTTTGGTGAGAAAACAAAAACGCGCCTGCGGCCCAGCTTCTTTCCGTTTGTCGAACCCGGCGCCGAGGTGGATGTTTCATGCGCGTTTTGCGAGGGGCTTGGATGCCGAGTCTGCAAGGGAACAGGATGGATTGAAGTCATGGGCGCCGGGATGGTTCATCCGAACCTGTATGGTTTTGTTAACTACGATGCGGAGAAATACACAGGCTTCGCTTTTGGTGGAGGCATCGACCGGTACACCATGCTGAAGTACAACATCGACGATCTCCAATTGTTCTTTCAGAACGACATGCGATTTTTGGAGCAGTTTTGAAAATCAGCTACGACTGGCTCAAAGCATTTGTCGACATTACCGAGACGCCGCTGCAGCTCGCCACGCGATTCACGAACCTGGGACTCGCCGTGGATGCTCTCGAAGCGCACGGAGACGATTCGCTTTTCGAGCTTGATGTCGCAACCAATCGTCCCGACTGTTTAAGCCACTTCGGTGTCGCACGCGAAGTGGCGGCGGCTTATGGCACTGCGCTGAAACCGCCCAGGTTCGATTTACACGAAGATGAAAAGCCCGCCGTCGCCGCATTTTCAATCTCGATTGCAGACGCCGACCTTTGCGCTCGTTACTGCGGCCGCTACATCGCGGGTGTGAAGATCGGACCTTCTCCGGAGTGGTTGAAGGCGCGGCTCGAGATTCTCGGTGTGCGTTCGATCAACAATGTAGCGGACGTCACGAATTACGTGATGTTCGAACTCGGCCAGCCCCTCCACGCATTTGATGCCGACACGCTTGGCGGCCAAGAAATCATCGTCCGGCGCGCCGATTTGGATGAAAAGATGACGACCCTCGATGATGTGGAACGCGATTTGAACCCTTCTATGCTCGTCATTGCGGATGCGCATCGCGCTGTTGCCCTCGCCGGGGTCATGGGTGGAGCAGAGACCGAGATATCGTCCTCCACGACGACGAATGTCCTTCTCGAGAGCGCTAATTTCGATCCCGTGTCGATCCGGAAAACCTCCCGTACGCTTGGTCTCTCGAGTGAAGCCTCCTATCGATTCGAGCGTGGCGCCGATGTGGAGATGGCGCGTTATGCCTGCGATCGCGCTGCGGCTCTGATTCAGGCTGTCGCCGGCGGCAAGATCTATCGCGATGTCATCGACGTGTATCCAAGACCGCGACAGCTGATAACTGCAACATTGCGCCGCCGGCGCATCAAAGTTTTCCTTGGAGCAGCCGTTGACGACGCGATCGTTGACCAAATTTTTGCGCGGCTTGGCTTCAAGCTGAAACATAGCCATGAAGGCTGGACTATCGAAGTGCCGAGTCACCGCCTCGACATCACTCGAGAAGAGGACCTACTTGAAGAGATCGCGCGCCATTATGGATTCGACAAGTTTCCGGCGACCTTGCCTAAATCGAGCAGCTATGGATTAGGTTTGCCGTGGGAACCCGGGGAGCGTCTTTTGAGAAATCGACTCGCCGCGACAGGTTATTCGGAGATTATTCCGATGGTATTCAGCGATGAGCCGACGGAGCGAAGATTCAGGCCAAGCATCGAGCCTGTCCGGTTACTCAATCCGATGGCCGAGGACGAACAGATCCTCCGCACCTCACAAGTGCCGAGTATGTTGCGAACAATTCAATGGAACCTCAATCATGGTAATCGCGACCTTCAACTGTACGAAATTGGGAAGGTCTATAGTCACAATAGCGAACGACGCGCCCTCATTCTCGCTGCGATGGGCCCGCAGCGTCGACAGACCGTTCACGAGGAAGAGCGTGAATTCAATTTCTTCGATATGAAAGGTGATGTCGAAGATATTCTCGATACATTCAATTTCAGTTTGAACTCTGCTGGTCATTCGATCCCCGGGTATTACCATCCAGGCCGCGCTGTAAGTAACGGCGATCTGGTGGTGTTCGGGGAATTGCATCCGGATTACGCCGCCGAGTATAAATTCCGCCATCGCATCTACATCGCTGAGATTGACGTGGAGCTCTTATTGGAATCGAAGGAATTGCAAGTCATCGAGGGCATTCCAAAATTCCCGTCGATACGGCGTGACCTCTCGTTGCTTCTGACGAAGGATACGCGCTATGAAGACGTGGAGAGAGCGGTGCAAGGGGTCAAGATTCCGGAGCTTGTACGTATTGAACCGTTCGACCGGCTGGAAACGGGCCAGTTCGGCGAATCCAAATATGCGTTGGCTATCTCGCTGACGTACCAATCATCTGAACGCACGTTGACCGACGATGAAGTCGAAAACTTCGATAAAGCGATTCTGGATTCTCTCAAGCAGCGCTTGGGCGCTGAGTTAAGGCAATGAGATGACGTCTGCTTCAGAAAAATTTGCGGAACTGGAAACACGCATCCTACGAACGATCGAACTGGTGAAAACGACGAGACAGGAAAGAGAGCGAACCGAAACCGAATTGGCTGCTGCGAGGTCCACGATTGCTCGGCTAGAAAAGGAGCTCGAGCACTTGAGACGGGAGCGCGATCTGGTCAAAAATAAAGTGGAATCCGTGCTCGAAACTTTGTCAGAACTCGCCGAGGGAAGCATTGTCTAAAGTAAGACAGCGAACAGTCGAAGTCGAGATCTATGACCAACAATATTCGATTGTTCTCAAGAGCTCAGTTCCAGAAGTCGAAGTACGAAAGATTGCGGAAGAACTCGATGCTCGCATGCGCGACATCGCTACGCAAGCGAACACAGCGGACTCGCTAAAGGTCGCGATTCTGACGGCACTTCACCTGGCTCAGGAATTTCGCGAACTTCAGCGAGACTGCGAACAAAAGACAGACGAGTGGTGTCGGGCGCTGGAACAAGTGTTGAAAAAATAGAACCGTCCACGTGCTATCATCGATTGACCCTGCGGAGAGCGTGATGGTGTCAACACAATTTGAACCATTGCTTATTTGTTAGGGAGTCCGATTGGACGCGTGGTGTGCGGGCCTTACCCTTCGGGGTCCCGAGGTCCCCTAAAGCGCGGATAGGATGCCCACCTGTGTAAACAGGTTCAAATAAGTGATGCCACACGCCTGCTGTGGGGTTTTCTTTTCTCCAATGAAAATTCTCTTTATTGGCGATACCGTCGGCAAAGCCGGCCGGGCTATCGTTCATCAGCATCTGAAAAACCTGCAAGAAGAACTTACTGTCGATCTTACGATTCTTAATTGTGAGAATGCCGCGGCGGGCTTTGGTGTGACGCCGAAGATCGCCGACGAGTTTTTCGACTGGGGTATCGATGTCCTCACGTCCGGCAATCACATCTGGGACAAAAAGGAAATCATGCCGTACCTGGCCAACAACACTCGAATCCTGCGGCCGGCGAATTATCCGGCGGATAATCCCGGGCGCGGGCTCGTTATCCTCAAGACAAGATCGGGAGAAGAAGCCGCGGTGCTCAACCTGCAAGGCCGCGTGTTCATGCCGGCGACGGACGATCCGTTTCGGGTTGCAGACGCCGAGTTGGGGAAAATTCCGAAGCACGTCAAAGTCATTTTCGTGGACATGCACGGCGAGGCAACCTCTGAGAAGGTTGCCATGGGCTGGTATCTGGACGGCCGCGTATCTGCCGTCGTTGGTACACACACGCACATACCTACCGCCGATGAAACCATTCTTCCAGGTGGCACGGCATTTCAAACCGACGTCGGCATGGCGGGGCCATTTCATTCGGTGATTGGAGTCATCAAGGAAGATGTGATCAGGCGATTTCTCACGTCGATTCCGTCGAAGTTCGAATCGGCCTCGCAGGATGCACAGCTTAATGCCGTGTTTGTCGATGTCGATTCACAGACCGGCAAAGCCCGTCGCATTGAAAGAGTCCATAGACAATAAACGCGGGCTTTACGCCCGCGTGTTTAGCCCGCGTTTTATTTATACTGGAACCATATGTTCGAAACACTATCCGACAAGTTACAACGCGTCTTTAAGAATCTCCGCGGAGAGGGCAAGCTGAGTGAGCAACACCTCGACGAAGCGCTCAAAGAGATCCGCATGGCGCTGCTGGAAGCAGACGTTAATTTCAAAGTCGTGAAGCAATTCACCGATGCCGTCAGGGTAAAGGCGCTCGGTCAGGAGGTCATGCAAAGCCTCACACCTGGTCAACAGGTTGTGAAGATCGTTCGGGACGAGCTGATCGAAATGCTCGGCGGCACGAACGTCCGCATCAGTTTCGCGCCGCAACCGCCGTCAGCGATCATGCTGGTAGGACTGCAAGGTTCCGGTAAGACCACGTCATCCGGAAAGCTCGCGAAGTGGCTTCAAAAAGGCGGTCACCGCCCAATGCTCGTTTCCGTAGACGTCTACCGCCCTGCGGCGCGGGAACAGCTGAAGGTGATCGCAAAAGATATCGGAGTGAAGCTTTGGGAAGGCACACCGACCGACAAGCCTCTTCAGCTTTGCCAGGATGCCCTTCGTGAGGCCCGGAACACAGCGCACGACGTCGTCGTGATCGATACTGCCGGCCGGCTTCATATTGACGAAGCGTTGATGAACGAGCTTGGCGAAATCAAAAACAACATCCATCCAAATGAAGTGTTGTTTGTGGCCGACGCCATGCTCGGCCAGGATGCCGTGAAGAGCGCGCAGGAATTCCATCAGAAGCTGGGATTCAACGGCTTCATCCTTACAAAAATGGACGGCGATGCGCGTGGCGGTGCCGCACTTTCCATCAAGCAGGTAACGGGACAGCCCGTGAAGTTTGTCGGTACCGGAGAGAAATATGACGCGCTCGACCTGTTTCATCCGGATCGGCTCGTGTCGCGCATTATGGGGATGGGAGACATTTTGTCGCTCATCGAAAAGGCGGAAGAAGTTGTCGACAAGAAGAAGGCCGTCGAGCTTCAACAGAAGATGCTCTCGGATAGCTTCACGCTCGACGACTTCCGCGACCAGCTGAAGCAGATCCGAAAATTGGGTACTCTCGACCAGATTCTCGCGATGTTGCCAAGCATTGGCCCATTCAAGGACATGCAAAAAGTGAAGGTCGATGAGAAAGAACTGGTTCGTGTCGAGGCGATCATTAACTCGATGACGCCCAAAGAGCGGCGGAATCATCAGATCATCAATGGCAGCCGCCGAAAGCGCATTGCCAAAGGTAGCGGTACGAGCGTCCAGCAGGTCAATCAGCTTCTCAAGCAGTATGCCCAGACCCGAAAGATGATGAAGGGCATGAAAAACTCCTTCTTTGGGAAGCGGCTCAAGGGAATGAAGCTGCCGGAAATGCCCTTTTAAGATATACTTTTTGGGTTTTTTTCCTTCACCGTGAGGGACCGGCGAATGCCCCGTCAACAAGCCCGCGAAGCGGTGTACCGAAATGGGCTGGCGGCGCGCAGCGCAAGCCCGATAGGGCGCAGCCGTGAACAAAGCCCCGAAGCTCAGAGAATAGGAGGTTAACTGTTTGGTAACAATGCGTCTGTCCCGGATCGGGTCGAAAAAACGGCCCTATTACCGGATAGTGGTCATCGATAAGCGCCGAGCCCGAAACGGCCGGTTTTTGGAGGTGGTCGGACAATACAACCCGATTGCAAACCCTGTTCAGATGGAGATCAACATAGAGCGAGCGCAATATTGGCTCTCGAAGGGTGCCGCGCCGTCGGAGACTGTCCGGAGCATTCTTCGGAAAAAAGAACTTGTAAAATAGGATAAAAGCTCTTTCCCGGTCCTCCGCCGCGGAATCATACTGTTTGTAGCTCATTGTTCTAGCTCATAAGCGCGAAGCGAGTATGGAGGCAGCTATGAAGGAGCTCATCGAGCAGATTGCGAAGGCTCTCGTGGATAATCCTGATCAGGTATCGGTGCGGCCTATCGAAGGAGAACAAACAACAGTTCTTGAGCTAAGAGTTGCTCAGACCGACCTCGGTAAAGTCATCGGGAAGCAAGGCCGGACGGCACGATCCATTCGTACGATTCTAAGTGCCGCGGGAATGAAGCTGAAAAAGCGGTTCACGCTCGAGATTTTGGAGTAACGCTTCATCAGTCATTCGAAAGACTCCTATATATCCATCGCTCGGATTACTAAGACCCAAGGGTTAAAAGGCGAAGTCCGAATCGAGCAAATGCTCGAAGATGACTCCCTGTTTAAGCCTGGACGCAACGTGGTCCTTTCGGCGGCCAAAGGCGCTCAGCGCGAGATCAAAGTCGAGTTTTTTCGCAGGCAGCATGGACGCTGCATTGTTAAGTTTGCCGGAATTGATTCCATTGCCGAAGCTGAGAAGCATGTTGGCGACCAAGTCAAGATTCTCGCCGGCACGCTTCCTGTACCAAAGGAGGGTTGGTTTTATACTTTTCAATTGAAAGGTTGCCGCGTTTTTACAACAGACGGTGACTTCATCGGAACAGTCACCGATGTGCTTGGTTCCGGTGGTACCGAAATTTTGAAGGTCGATCACGAGAACGAAGAAACGCTGATCCCATTTGCTCAGGTGTACCTGAAGAGCATTGATCTCGATCAACGCAAGATTGAAGTGGATCTGCCGGAAGGCCTACGGGAATTGAACAAGTGAGCGTGGGGGGCCCGGCCGAATGGCCATCGAGAAGTTAGTACCGATAGTAGCCAGGCCGGTGGGCCCGACGCTAAGCAAAGCAACGCTAAGCAATATGGTGGCATTCGATGTCGTCACAATTTTCCCGGAGTTCTTCAGAGGCCCGTTCGATTTCGGCATTATTCGGCGCGGTAAAGAAAAAGGGCTCATTAGTATTCAGGTACATGACCTGAGAGACTTCACTTTGGATCGTCATCGAACTGTGGACGACAGGTCATTCGGTGGCGGCGAAGGAATGGTTTTAAAGCCCGAACCGATTTTTAAGGCGGTCGAATCGATTCGGCAGGATGATCGGACCGAAGTCGTCGTGCTCAGCGCCGCCGGTCTGAGATTCAATCAGGCTGAAGCACTGCGGCTTTCGAAGGCCGCTCAAGTGGTTCTGATCTGCGGCCGCTATGAGGGCATCGATGAGCGCGTCATCGAACATCTCGCAACAGCAGAGATTTCGATCGGTGATTTCATTGTTTCGGGCGGCGAAATTGCTGCAGCAGTCGTCGTAGACGCGGTGACGCGATATGTTCCAGGAGTCGTAGGGAAAGAGGAATCGATACTGCGCGATTCATTTTCGGATCCAGCGGCCGAAACGCCCCTTGTGGAGCACCCGCACTACACCCGGCCTGCGGAATTTCGAGGATGGAAGGTACCTGAAGTTCTGATTTCGGGTGACCACGAAGCCGTCCGTAATTGGCGGCACGAGGCTGCGCTAAAGAAGACGGAAAAAAATAGGCCGGATTTATTGGCCGGTTGGCCCGACGCTAATTGATTGGAGAAGTTATGAATGCATTAGACATGGTCGAACGACAGCAGCTACGGACGGATATTCCCAGTTTCAAGCCGGGGGATACCATCAAGGTTCACGTGAAGATCAAAGAAGGCGACAAGGAGCGCATCCAGGTCTTCGAGGGCGTCTGCATTGCTCAGAAACATGGTGGAGTGCGCGAGACCTTCACGGTTCGCAAGATTTCTTTCGGACATGGTGTCGAGCGCATATTCCCTCTTCATTCGAAAGTCATCGATAAAGTCGAAGTCGTTCGTGCCGGTCGTGTGCGGCGCGCGAAGTTGTATTACATCCGCGAACTCCGTGGAAAAGCAGCTCGTATCAAAGAGGTGAAAGCCGCCGATTAGTCTCTGTTCCTCTGCGTCTCTGTGGTTGATAACGCCCTTCAACCAGAGACACGGAGTCACAGAGTCCCAAAGAGGCCCTAAATGAACCGCCTTCTTGCCGTCGCTTTCATTCTCTTCTGCTTCGAGATCGGGCTCTTCCTGGTATTCGTGCCGTGGTCCCAGCTTTGGGAACACAACGTACTGCTGACCTACTCCTTGTACCTGCGTAGCCTGCTTTTGAACAATTTTTTCCGAGGTGCCGTGTCGGGGTTGGGTGTCGTAGATCTTGTTCTGGGTTGCTCCGAATTAGGCCGCTTCTGGAAATCTTTCAAGATCGTCAATCGTTCTACAACGACGGAATGATCCGATACTACGTGACGGATCGCCATCAGGCGGATGTTCTTGCTTGCGCTGTTCGTGCGGTCGCGGACAGCATCGACATGATTCAAATCCGTGAGAAGGATTTGCCCGCCCGTGAGCTCTTCGATCTGGTCTGCAGAATTCGCGACATTGCCGCCGGAACAAAAACGCGCGTACTCGTGAATGATCGGTTGGATATTGCGTTAGCAGCCGGCATTGACGGAGTTCACCTTCCGGCGAACGGTTTGCCGCCGCAGCATGCCCGTGCTTACGTGAAACTTCTCGGCGTTTCTACGCACAGCATCAGTGAGGCGATTCAGGCCGAAAAGGCGCATGCCGATTTCATTTTGTTCGGCCCAGTCTTCGACTCGCCAGGCAAGACGGCCGTCGGCATTGAGGAATTGAAGAGAGTGGTTTCTTCAGTGGAAATCCCCGTCCTTGCTATCGGTGGCGTCACAGCCGCGAATGCCGGCGAAGCCGTCAATGCCGGCGCGGCCGGCATTGCGGGAATTCGCCTGTTTCAAACCGAATAAATTCAATCTCCGATCAGAACAACAGCTTCAACGCGAACTGGATCTGCCGCGAGGTCGTTGCGGTTGTGTTGATGACGCCTGCCGAAGAGCTGTAATTACTGCCCTGGAAGACGACTTGATTCGGGTACGAGAAATTCGCGTGATTGAAAACGTTGAATGCCTCGGTACGGAACTGCAAATTCAATCCTTCATTGATTCTGATCTTCTTGAACAGCGAAGTATCGAACGTATACAGGCCCGGGCCACGGAGCGATCCACGAGCCACGTTCCCGAAGGTTCCCTGAGTCGGCAACACAAAGGCCCGCGGATCGTACCACTGATCCGGTGTCCCCACGATCACCTTCCCGGTAAAGTTTGGATTCCAGTTCGGCACGTCGGATTGATTGGCGTCGCCGGTTCCGGAAGTATTCGATCCAGCCAGCGGCGTGAAGGGGAATCCGCCCTGAGCGGTGACAATCCCATTCCATTGCCAGCCGCCGATCAGCTTCTCCACAACTCCCGTGGCGCCGCTTCCGAAGTGCTGTCCATTTCCAAACGGCAGCTGATAGCTGAAGTTGCCATTGAACTGGTGGGAGAGACTATAGGACGCGACGCCCCGGTTCAGCCGCAGATAATAGGGACTAAACAAATCCGCCGGCTCATTCATAGCGGAAGGCGCCAGGATCGCCGAATTCAAATCCATGACTTTCGAGTAGGTGTAGTTCGCTTTGAATGTGAGTCCGCGGGTCGAGCGCTTGACCAAGGACACATTCAGCGAATGGTAGCTGCTGGTGCCCAGATCGAACCACGTCACGCCGTTGCCGACGTACGGATTCGGCCGCGTGCCGGGAGCATGGTACACCGTGCCTTGCGGCACGACCACGCGTTGAGCGAGGGAGACAGCAGCGCCGCTGGTCGTCGTGCCGCCGCTGACGCATCCCTGCTGATCCGCGCACACCAGGGGCACGGCGGAATTGGCGTTCATCGCGAGCGGAGTGTGGTAAGACTCGCTACCAACATAACCCAGCTGCAGCATGAGGTTTCTCGTGATTCCGCTGTCGATCGTCAAGCTCCATTGCTGGTGGGCCGGTGTGAACAGGTTTGGATCGACGCCGGCTGGGGCATAGATCGAGCACGGCTGCGGCTGTGTCGCACTGCACGTCGGCGGAGGCGCCACGGCCTTCTGGAGCGGAATGAGAGAGAACAACGAACCCGTCAACTGCTCACGAGCGTTAAACGGTGGATTGGCGTAGGTCCGGTTTCCGAGGTTGTCCTGCAGATCGTTGTGGATTCCAAAGCCCGCCCGCACCGCAAAGCGTCCCGTGCCCGTCACATCCCAGGCCAGTCCCACGCGCGGCTGCCACAACGCTTTCGCGTTGTTCGTCTGCAGGCACGATGTGCTGATGACCGGATTTGTCGAGATCACAAAGTTTTTGTCGAACGCGTAGTTCGAACAACGGCCCGCCACTTCAGACCAGCCATCGGTCATCTCGTCCCGCAATCCCAGACGCATCGTGAGATTCTTGCGGAGCTTCATTTCATCCTGGATATACCAGGCCCCTTCGAACTGCCGGTAACCCAGCGGAAGCGGATTCCGGTTCAGGTTAAATTGACTCGGGATATCCTGGAGGAGTGCCAGCATCGTGGGATAGCTGACTCCTCCAGCTGAAAACTGAGCGGCCCCAGAATCATTTTGGTGTATCCGCTGCAACCAACCACCCATGCTGAACCCGTGCTTGCCCTTCGTGAAGCGCACGTCATCGGACCACGTGTAATATTCTCGGATACCGCGAACAGGATTAATGCCCTCCGCTGCCGCTACAGAGGACGCGGCGACAGTGGTCGCTCCACCCCCGATGGTGATGGACCCGGGATTCCCGCCGGGAAGAAAGAGCAGGCTGTCGGGAATCGGCACTGCGGGATTCCTTACCAGCGTTGCGTACGTGCGCGCGTACCCCACGATCGCGGAATTCACGACGGTTGCGGAAAAAATGTGCGTTTCCTGGAAGCCCACAGTTTGGGCGTTAATCGGTTCTACGTTGAGCCAATTCGCGTTTGGCCGCGGTGTGTCCCTCTCGCCATCGTCCCTGCTGTAATTCACAAATAGGGAATCTTTGGGTGAGGGCGTGAAGTCAAAGCGTCCCATCCCGAAATTTTCCCAAGCCTTCTGCGGAGCGCTGTTGTAGTTGTAGGCGGTCCCGCTGGTCATGCCGTTAGCGAGGACCTCGGGACCATTGGGCTTAGGCCAAAAATTATTGAGGTAGGGCAGCATGCGTTGCTCAATATTAGGAACGGGAATGTACGCATTGAGGTCCGGGCAGTTCGCAGCCCGGGTAGCGGCAGTCGCATAGACCACATTGCAAGGCAAAAGACCCAGGCGTGACTGCGGATCCGGTACGATCGCGCGGCTGCTCAACGCCAGCGTTTGCCGAAAGCCTTCGTAGGTCCCGAACATAAACATCTTGTCTTTCTTGATCGGACCTCCGATCGATCCTCCAAATTGATTGCGCTTAAACGGGGGAGCGCCGATGGTTTGATCGAAAAAGTTTCGTGCGTCCAAGGCACTGTTGCGCAGATACTCGAAGAGAGTTCCATGCATTTGGTTCGTCCCTGAAGAAGTCACGACACTGATCTGCCCTCCGCCCCGTTTACCGTATTCAGCGCCGTACGTGTGCTCGAGCACGTTGTACTCGCGCACTGCTTCTACGCCCAACAACTGTCCGCTGGCACCGGACGGAGTAATGTATTGGCCTGTGGAATTCCCTCCAACCCAGTCGACACCGTTGATCATGAATCGATTGGTTTCCTGCCGCTTGCCGGCCACCGAGAAACCCGTCCAACCGTTGCCCTGTCCGATATTCGAGCTGTTATTGGAAATGCCTGTGTTGAGCGTCAGAAGCTGGTCGAAACTGCGACCGTTCAGCGGCAAGTCCTTCACCTGTTGCTCGCTGATCAATCCCGAGGTCGAATTCAGTGTTGTGTTGACGAGCGGGACTTCTTCGGTCACCGTCACTTGCTCGGCAGCGGCTCCTACTTCGAGGGTGAGGTCGACAACCGCTTGCTGACCTACCACTAAATTGATCCCACGCCGTACTTGCTGCTTGAAGCCGGGCAGGTCTGTTGTTAGCTCATATGGGCCAACGGGCAGTAACGACAAACTGTAGCCGCCGGTCTCACTGCTCACCACGTTACGCGTCAACCCGCTCTCGATGTGTTTCACGGCAATACTTACTCCTGGAATTAGCGCTCCCGTTGTGTCTCTCACGACACCCGAGATTGCCGCCGTGGAACCCTGAGCAAAAAGCAGACTGCTGCCTAATGCGATCACTACCAAAACTTCGATCTCCAACCTCAGTAACGAACGCAGAGTTGTTCTTCTAGTCGACATGATCCACCCCTTTGATATGCGAAAAAGTACAGGCTTTTCCCCAAAAATGGCGTGGTAGTCAGCTGCCGATCATCGCTCGCCGAACAGCGATGACATCGCAATTCAGGAGAAGAATTTTCCGCTCAGAAAATTGCCCAGATTAAGAATTAGCCGCAAGCTATTCCTGTTTATCGGGCTTTGTCAAGGAACTTGAAGCTCTCGGAAATGCGTTGAATGGCATGACGCGGTTGAGGATCGTCCGTTACTCCACGCCCGATCACAATGTAATCGGCACCGGCGGTGAGCGCCTCGTGCGGTGTCGCTGCGCGTCTTTGATCATCGAGGGATTGGTCCGGCATTCGAATGCCGGGTGTGACGATCTTGAGATCTGGATTGACCGATTTTCGGACCAAGCGAATTTCCTGTGGTGAGCATACGATTCCATCCATTCCACAATCCTGCGCGAACAAAGCAAGGCGCTGGACCTGCTCTTCCACCGGTAATTCGACGCCGATTTCGAAAAGAGACCGCGTGTCGAGACTGGTCAACACAGTGACAGCCACAATGATCGGCCTGTTGCTTCCGAACTTGTCGCGAAGTTCCGTAGAAACGGATTCCATCGCGGCCCGGCCTGCACTAGCGTGAATGGTAAGCATTGAAACGCCGAGCTTGACAGCTTCAGATACGGCGCGAGTCACGGTGTGCGGAATGTCATGGAATTTGAGATCGAGAAAAACTTTCCCTCCGCCGGCGATGATTTCCCGCACAATTTGCGGACCGCAAGCAGTGAAGAGCTGGCTCCCGACTTTGAACATGCCGACGGTATCGCAGAGCTCCTTCACGTAGAACAATGCTCGTTCTCGCGAACTGACATCCAAAGCGATAATGATCTTTTCGTTCATTGCTTCATTTGTCCTGTAATATCGCGAATCGAGGATAGCCCTCTCTTCCGGAAAAAACTTTCCAAGCCTTCGAGTATGTGGAGCGGCGCAGCAGGGTCGAAAAAATTTGCCGTCCCGACCTGAATGGCCGACGCGCCTGCAAGAAAATACTCCACCGCGTCTTCGGCTTTCGTGATCCCTCCTAACCCTATTATCGGAATTCTGACCGCTTTCGCGCACTGATAAACCATTCGCAAAGTAATCGGGCGTATTGCCGGACCGGAAAGTCCGCCGGTGACAGTATGAATCCGCGGCTTGAATGTGTCCGTATCGATGGCCATTGCGAGAAACGTATTCGCAACCGTGAGAGCGTCGGCTCCTCCCTCCTCGGCCGCCAGCGCCAGTTCAGCGATATCCGTAACGTTCGGCGAAAGCTTTACGATTAGAGGCCGGCCTGCCCGCGCTTTCAACATTCTCACCAAATTCCGGGTCAAGTCCGGACTCTGACCGAACACCATTCCGCCATGCTTCGTATTTGGGCACGAGATATTCAGTTCGTATGCGGCAATACCGTCGCATGCGTTCAGTTTGTCGACAACTTCTCCATACTCGTCTTCGGTAAAGCCAAATACGTTCACAAAAACCGCGCATCCGGCCTGGCGGAGAAACGGCATTTTGTCACGAATAAATGCATCGACGCCGACATTTTCCAATCCGATTGAGTTCAACATTCCGGACGGAGTGGGAAACAGACGTGGCGGCAGGTTTCCATCGATCGGCCGCGCGGAGGTTCCTTTCACGCAGATGCCGCCGATGCGCCGGAGATCTGCAAATCGGCCAAACTCTTCGCCGTAACCGAAAGTGCCGCTCGCAGCAATCACGGGATTATTGAGATGTATGCCTGCCAGTTCGATCGAGAGATTCACGGCATGTATCATAACGTGAGATATAATTTCGCTCCGCCATGTCTTTGAAGCTCAATTACCAACTTATGAATTCCGATGAGGTCACTGCTACGCTGAACGGCTTGGCTGACGAGATTCTGAAAGCCAACAACGGCAGACCCGTGGTGCTCATCGGTATTCAGAGGCGCGGCGTTCCAATGGCGCGTCGCATGGCCGTCCATATCGCCGAACGAACTCAACGCGAGCCGCAAATCGGTACACTCGACATCAATTTATACAGAGACGATCTGACGCGTGTAGCTTCACAGCCTGTTGTGCAGAAAACCGAAGTGCCGCCGAATATCGATGATCGAGATGTGGTTCTCGTCGATGACGTCCTTTACACGGGACGGACAATTCGTGCCGCTTTAGATGCTCTGTGCGATTTCGGCCGGATGCGGACGATTCAGCTGGCAGTTTTTATTGACCGCGGGCATCGTGAACTGCCCATCGAGGCAAATTTTATCGGCAAGAGAATTTCAACGAAGGACGACGAAGTAGTCGAAGTCAAACTGCGAGAAATCGACGGCGAAGACGCGATCTACGTCATGGAGAAAATCTAGCGGCGTGCTTAAGCGAAAAGATCTGCTGGGGATTGAAGACCTCAGCCGCGAGGAGATTCTAGAAATTCTCGACACAGCAGAGTCCTTCCAGGAAGTTTCTACGCGTCCGATCAAGAAAGTCCCTACACTTCGCGGTAAAACGATTATCAATCTCTTCTTCGAAGCTTCCACTCGAACCCGCACTTCATTTGAAATAGCCGGAAAGCGTCTCTCTGCCGATGTGGTGAATATATCGGCTTCGACCAGCAGCGTGTCGAAAGGTGAAACCCTGATCGATACGGCGAAAACACTCGACGCTATGGCTGCCGACTGTGTTGTTATTCGGCACTCGGCTTCCGGGGCGCCGCATACACTGGCAAAGCTGACAAAAGCCTCCATCGTGAATGGTGGCGATGGCGCTCATGAACATCCAACGCAGGCGCTTCTCGATGCATGCACGATTCGTCAACGAAAAGGCCGCCTCAACGACCTCAAGGTCGCGATCATCGGCGATGTTGCCCACAGCAGAGTTGCGCGATCCAACACGCACTTACTGACGAAATTTGGCTCTCATGTGTGGCTCTGCGCGGCGCCGACATTGATGCCAATCGGTATTGAAAAGATCGTTTGCGAGAATAGCGATTATCTGCACCTGACCAGCTCCATGGACGAGGCCGTTGCAGATGCCGACGTCGTGATGATGTTGCGTGTCCAGTTCGAGCGCATGAACGAATCGTTCTTTCCTTCCGTGCGGGAATACTTCCGATATTACGGTCTTACAACTCAGCGCGCGTCGCGAGCAAAATCGGATGTCATCATCATGCATCCCGGTCCTATCAATCGAGGCGTCGAGATTGCCACGGACGTTGCGGACGGGCCATATTCAGTGATCCTCGATCAGGTTTCCGCTGGTGTGGCTGTGCGCATGGCGATTCTTTATCTGTTGTTGGGAGGCTAATGGACCTGGTCATCAGAAATGGGAGAGTTGTCGATCCAGCGCGAAAAATCGACGGCGTTGTGAACGTCGTCATTCGCGGCGGAATCATCCAGTCGATCGGCAACGGCAGCGTTTCTGACGTACCCGTCTTCGACGCAACCGGTTTGATCGTGGCGCCCGGTTTTTTCGATATTCACGTTCACCTGCGGGAGCCGGGCACGGAGGAGGCTGAGACCATAGGCAGTGGCGGAGAAGCGGCCGTTGCCGGAGGCTTCACCGCGGTCGCTGCGATGCCGAACACAAAGCCGCCGAACGACAATCCTTCGATCACTCACTTCATCGTTTCTGAAGCGCGCCGATCGTCACCGGCTCGCGTCTTTCCAATCGGTGCGATCACGAAAGACCAAAAAGGCGAAACCCTGGCCGAGATCGGCGAAATGTTCGAGGTCGGGATCGCAGGCATCTCCGATGACGGCAAGCCGGTAATGGATGCTCAATTGTTCCGCCGCGCGCTCGAGTACGCACAGATGTTCGACATGCCGGTAATTCAACATTGCGAGGACTTGAGCCTATCCAGAGGCGGCGTCATGCACGAAGGCATATATTCGACGCGCCTCGGACTAAATGGCATCCCCGCTGCAGCAGAGGAGACAATGGTTTCGCGTGACCTCATCCTGGCTCAGATGACCGGCAGCAAGTATCATGTCGCGCATCTGAGCACTCGCCGCGCAGTCGAAATGGTGCGAGAAGCGAAGGCTCAAGGATTGCGAGTTTCGGCAGAAGTGACGCCTCATCATTTCTCGCTCACGGATGCGGCCGTTGCGGACTACGACACAAACGCCAAGATGAATCCACCGCTGCGGTCAGCCGATGACGTCGCCGCATTGGTCGAAGGAATAAAGGACGGTACGATCGACGCCATCGCCAGCGACCACGCGCCTCATCATATCAATCTCAAGATGCTCGAATTCGACCGCGCTCCCTTTGGAATCACCGGACTGGAAACGGCGATTGGTCTGGCGACGACCAAGCTTCAACTCCCGATCGGGCGATTGATCGAGTTATTCTCGATTAATCCTCAAAAGATTATGAGGGTGAAGTCGTGGGGCTTGTTCGAAGGAAGCAGTGCGGATTTGACGATCCTGGATGTGAATCGCAATTGGACGTTTGATGTCAATCGATCGAGATCACGCAGCAGAAATTCTCCATTCCATGGCTGGCAATTCAAAGGTAAAGCCGTTGGGACCGTCGTCGGAGGCAAAGTTGTTTACGAAGATCGGGCGTAACGTTGCCGTCGGCTTCGTTCTTTCGTGTGTAACCACCGTTGCACAAGATCCTTCCTCTGTTCCACGCGTATTGACGAATCCGAAGTTTCACGCTGCGGCGGATTTCGTTGAGAAAGATCACGATCGGTTCGTGCGCGAAATCGTCCAGATTACGGAAATCGAAGCCCCTCCATTTAAAGAAGAGAAGCGTGCGAAAGCGTTTGCCGAGATGCTGCGCCAGAATGGGTTGACGGATGTGCAAATCGATGCCGAAGGAAATGTCATCGGTGTGCGCAAAGGCGCCGGTGATGGGCAGCCGATCATCGCAATAGCAGCTCATCTCGATACGGTTTTTCCCGAAGGAACCAACGTCAAAGTCAGGCGTGAAGGCACAAAGCTGTTCGCTCCCGGTGTGGGCGACGATTCGCGGGCTCTTGCTGTCCTGCTCGAGATGATTCGCGCAATGGATGCCGCGAAAATTCAGACCGCCAGCGACATTCTGTTCATCGGCAATGTGGGAGAAGAAGGTCCGGGCGATCTCCGCGGCATGAAGTACCTATTTCAAAAGGGTCCATATAAAGACAAGATCAAGATGTTCATTTCGCTTGACCCATACGGCTTGGGGAACGATGTCACGACAGGCGGCGTCGGCAGCAAGCGTTTCAAAGTAACGTTCCGAGGACCGGGTGGGCACAGTTTTGGATCGTTTGGACTAGTGAGTCCGGCATATGCGCTCGGCAATGCGATGTTGAAACTCTCAAAGATGCAAGTTCCGTCGAGACCGAAAACCACCTTTAACGTTGGTGTCATCGGAGGGGGTACCTCCGTGAACTCCATTCCTTTCGAATCCTGGATGGATGTCGACATACGATCCGAAACGAAGGAAGAGCTGAATAAAGCGGTCGATACATTCACACGATTGATGCGTGACGCCGGAGATGAGGAGAACCGCGCGCGTGCAACGTCTCAGGGCAAGATCGAAGTCGAGGTGAAGCTCATTGGCGACCGGCCGTTCGGGCAAATTCCAGCCGGAGCTCCGATAGTTCGAACAGCCGCAGCAGTGATTCAAACATTCGGCTTTACTCCGACGTTCGGCATGAGTAGTACCGATTCCAACATTCCCATGAGCATGGGAATTCCTGCGATCACGCTCGAATCGGGTGGTACCGGCTCGCGGAATCACACGTTGGATGAATGGATCGATGTGGAGAAAACTGCGAGCGTGAAAGGCATCAACATCGCCCTGGGAATTCTTCTGGCCCTTGCCGACGTTCAATAGGTACTATATCTGCCTCCAAGGAGAAACAATGAAAATCCAATTGCTCATTTTGATATTGGTAACTGCCCTTGCGCTTCCCGTTTTCGGGCAGCTCAACGCCCCCGGGACCGATAATTCACCGAAGGTCGGCGATCTCGCGCCCGATTTCCAAATCCCGGGTCCTGCCCGGGGCGCACCACCATCCAATCTGAAGGACTTCCAAGGCAAGAAGAAGGTCCTCTTGATGTTCTTCCCTGGCGCATTTACACCGGGCTGCACCACCGAGTTCACCGAAGCCGGCCAAAGCTTTGACAAGTTTTCGGCGATGAACATCGAGATGATCGGCATCTCCGCGGATCTACCGGGTGCTCAAGCGAAATTCAAGGAAACCGTCGGGGCGAAAAATACCTTCGTGAGCGACCGGACTCTTGCGATCGCGCAGAAATACGATGCGGCAAATCCGAACAATGCGAAACGCTATTACTTCTTGATCGATGAAGTCGGCAAGGTCGCGTGGAAGAGTACCAACAACAGCCTGATTCCAACCGAGAAGCTGCTGACCGATCTCGGCCAGTTCGCGAAGAAGTGATGGAATCGCAAATTACGCGAATTACGCCAATCTTTTGCGTAATTCGCGTAATTGGCGGCCCATTCAGCCCACAACCAGGTTCAGAATCCGATTCTTGACGTAGACCTTCTTACGGATTTGTTTGCCGTCGAGGTACCGCGTGATCGCGGGATCTTTGGTGGCAGTTTCGAGTACAGCGTCCTCTGGAGCCTCCGCCTTCACAACGATCGTGCCCCGAAGTTTCCCGTTGATCTGCACAGCAACCGTGACCGTATCCGCAGTCGTGTAGGCCTCATCCCACGCCGGCCACTTTTGGAAAAAGATCGACGGCTGATGGCCTGTTCTCTGCCACAGTTCTTCAGCGAAATGCGGCGTGAAGGGCGCTAATGCAATCAAAAAGGCTTCGACAGTTTGTTTGTCCGGCGGCTCGTTCATATCGATCACCGCGTTCACGAATTCCATGAACGAGCTCACGATGGTATTCATGCGGAGTGCTTCGAGGCGCTCCGTGACATTCTTGATGAGAACGTGCCGGAGTTTGAGCATGTCCTTCGAGGCAGATGCGTTCCAACGGCCGTTGTGCATCACGATCCAATGCCACGCGCGTTTCAGGAATCGGTGAACGCCTTCAATACCGTGATCGTTCCACTCTGCGTCCAGCTCCGGCGGACCGACGAACAATTCGTACAGTCGCAGCGAGTCGCAGCCGAACTCGCGGACGAGATCGTCGGGATTCACGACATTGCCCTTGGACTTCGACATCTTCTCCGCTTTGCCGCTCTTCCCCACATACGTGATCATTCCCTGGTTGAACAACCGCAAGAATGGTTCATCAAAGTCGACGACACCAATGTCATGCAGGAACATCGTGAAGAATCGCGAGTACAACAGATGCAAAATCGCATGCTCTACACCGCCGACATACATATCGACCGGGACCCACTCTTTGCCCTTCTCCGTAATCAGCGCGTCCTCCGCATGCGGCGAGGGATATCGCAAGAAGTACCACGATGAGCCCGCCCACTGCGGCATGGTGTCCGTCTCGCGCTTGGCCGGTCCTCCGCAATTCGGGCATCGTGTGTTCACCCAATCGTGAATCGCTGCGAGCGGCGATTCACCTGTGCCGGTGGGCTGGTAGCGCTCAACCTCAGGCAGCCGGACGGGCAAGTCTTCCTCAGGAACCGGAACCAGTCCGCAATTGACCGAGCAGTGAACGATGGGTATCGGCTCGCCCCAATAACGTTGCCGCGAGAATACCCAATCGCGGAGTTTGTAATTGACCGTGCCGTTGCCGAGACCCTTTTCCTCGAGCCACTTCACAATTGCCTTGCGGCCTTCGGCCGATGGCATTCCTGTGAATCGGCCCGAGTTGATCATCGTGCCTTCGCCGATGAATGCTTCTTCGGCGACACCTTTTTCTGAAGACACAACCTCCCGGATTTCCAATCCAAACTTCTTCGCGAATTCGTAATCGCGTTCGTCGTGGGCCGGGACGGCCATGATTGCACCGGTGCCGTAGGCCATCAGAACATAGTCCGCAATCCAGATCGGGATCTTCTCGTTGTTGACCGGGTTGATCGCATACGAGCCGGTGAACACGCCTGTCTTTTCAGTTTTCGCTGCCCGATCCACATCGCGCTCGCTCTTCACGTTCTCAACGTAGGCATCAACTTCGCGCGCTTGCTGCGGTTCCGTCAGTTCTTTCACCAGCGGATGCTCGGGTGCCATAACCATGTAGGTTGCGCCGAACAGTGTGTCGGGCCGAGTCGTGAAGATTTCCAACGGATGCTGCGTTCCATTCGCGGCAATTGCGGTGAAAGTGACTTCCGCGCCTTCGGAGCGGCCGATCCAATTCGTCTGCATCGTCTTGACCTTTTCAGGCCAGTCGAGTTTTTCGAGTCCAGTCAAAAGACGATCGGCATACTTCGTGATGCGGAGCATCCATTGATTGAGTTCTTTCTTCGTGACTTCAGTTCCGCAGCGCTCGCAGTGTCCGTTGACAACGTCTTCATTCGCGATGCCGGTCTTGCAGCTCGGACACCAGTTCACCGGCATGAACGTTTTGTAAGCGAGGCCGGCTTTGAACATCTTGACGAAGATCCATTGCGTCCACTTGTAGTACTCAGGATCGGTCGTGTTCACCTCGCGCGACCAGTCATACATCGCGCCGATGTCGTGGAGCTGGCGTTTGAAATTTTCGATATTCCGCTTCGAGCTTACCGAAGGGTGAATTCCCTTTTGAATTGCATCGTTTTCGGCGGGCGATCCGAATGCATCCCAGCCCATTGGATGAAGTACGTTGAAACCCTGGAGCCACTTGTATCTGGACCAGCAGTCCGGCAGGACATAACTTCGCCAATGGCCGACGTGCAATCCCGATCCGGAAGGATACGGGAACATATCGAGGCAGTAATACTTTGGCCGCGAATCATCGTCTTTCGCTTCGTGAAGACGGTTGGAAATCCAGTATTCCCGCCACTTCGGCTCGATTTCACCAGGGCTGTAATTCTCGCCAGACGTCATCCGACCATTATAGCTGCTAACGACTTTTACGTTCCGGCCTCTGGGGTCTGGCACTTGCTTTATCAGCTTTACATGCCAGACCCCGAATGATCTAAGCGGAGGGTCGAGCGTATTGATTGAACCACTCGATGGTTCGCGCCCATGCCTGTGGCGCCGTGGCTCTGTTGTAGCGTTCCGGCGTGGCGTCATTGAAGAAACCATGGACCGAGTTCGGCCAGATGTGCCCTTCGTGCGGAATACTGTTCTTCTTCAGTTCCGCCTCATACGCGGGCCACGCATTGACGAGCTGCGTATCCAGCGCGCCGTGGTGTACCAGTATCGCCGCTTTGATTTTCGCCACGTCTGCCGCCATGGGCGCGCCGCCATAAAATGGAGCGGCAGCTGCCAAATCCGGGCCCAGCAACGTAGCGAGAGTATTCGACGCGCCGCCACCAAAGCAGAAGCCGGTGACGCAGACTTTCCCATTGGAGAGCGCATGGGCTTTCAACCATCGCGCACTGGCAACGAAATCCTCTGTCAGCTTCGGTTTATCGATCTTGTTAAATAACTGACCACCCGTGTAGTCATCGTTTGGATAACCTCCAACCGTCGTCAGCGCGTCGGGAGCAAACGCTATGAAGTTCTCTAACCCGAATCGTCGTGCGACGTCCTCGGTGTGCGGATTCAATCCGCGATTCTCGTGTATCACAAGAACGGCCGGCAATTTCGTCGGTGTTGCAGCACGAGTACTCTGGCTGAACGGCCGGACAAAATAGCCACGGATGTAACCATTTCCCTTCGGTGACTCTATCGTTTCGTAGCTCGCTTTGATGCGCTCATCATCCTTGCGCACCTGCTGCCCGAGTGCATAGTTCGGCATCAACCTTTCGACAATCGCCGCTGCACTAAGACCGACGACCGCGAAACGCGACACCTTTTCAAAAAACTCACGACGATCAATCTCACCGTGAATATAGCGGGAATACAGTTCTACCGCCTCGGCTGGGATTTTGATTTTTTGTTGTTCCATTGATTGCTCCTTTCTCGCAGGTACGATACCTTGACAACCCGGCCTCGGCCAAGTAGTATTCCCATCGATAGACGATGGGAGTGATCCGAATGCCGTCGAATTCCACGTTGGATCTTCTGCCTGGAACGCTGGATCTTCTCATCCTCAAGACATTGTCTGCAGGTTCGAAGCATGGATATGCCATAGCAGAGCACTTGAAATCGGTTTCGGGTGACGTACTTCAGGTTGGTGAAAGCTCCCTGTATCCGGCGCTGCAGCGGCTCCTTTTGAATGGCTGGGTCAAGGCCGAATGGGGCGCATCGGAAAACAACCGCCGGGCCCGTTATTACACTCTAACGCCGGACGGCCGTAAACAGCTTCGCAGCGAGCGTAACGATTTCGATCGGATGATCGCCGCGATCCAAAGAGTTCTCGAAGCAAGCTGAACTTATGTGGAAGCTGCTGCGCCGAATTGCTTACTGGATCAGACACCGCCAACATGAAAAGGCGCTGGCCGAAGAGATCGAGTTTCATCGCGTGATGAAACAAGAGGAGCTCGAACGCAAAGGAATGCTGTCGGCGGACGCCGTAGTACATTCACGCCGCGCGCTCGGCAATACGCTCGCTGCCATCGAAAACTCCAGAGAAGTATGGATGTGGTCCTGGCTCGATCAGTTTCTTCGCGACGCGCGCATCGGCGCGCGGTCGCTTCTCAAAAGCCCGGGCTTCACTGTCTTTGCAACGCTGATCCTTTCGATTGGAATCGGCGCGCTGGTAACCGTTTTCACGTATTTCAATGCCGTCTTTTTCAAGCCGCTGAAAATCCCCAACCCTGCAAAGTACGTCAGAATCTACGGCACAGAGGGTGGCGACGCGCCAATCGGATTGGTCAGTTATTCGACGTACCTGCAGTACCAGGAACGGAATCGCTCTCTCGAGCAGATCGGCATGTTCGCGACGAGCGGAACGCAATTCCCATTGAGAGTGAATGGCCCGCGAACGTTGCCCCTCGATATCGTGCAAGCCAAGATCGTCAGCAATGGGCTGTTCAAGGCGATTGGTGCAGGCATGGTACTTGGACGGGGAATCGAGCCCCAGGATGAACGAGCGGGAGCGCCGAATGTTGTCGTTCTGAATGAAGCGGCGTGGGAACGATACTTCGCGCGAGACGCGAAGATTCTGAACAACGCCATATACCTCAATAACACACCGTATACGGTCGTCGGCATCTCACCAAAATCATTTCAGGACGCGCTTTCCTTGTTTGCCGTACCGCCGAGCCCGCAGTTCTTTATCGCTGTACGCGAAAATGTGCCGCCGAGGCGCTTTGTCGAGGTTGCCGGACGACTTGCCGCCGGCGTGTCTCTCCCGCAAGCTCAGGCCGATTTATCGAGGATCGCAGCTCAAGTCGCAGCGGAGAAGCAGGTAAGAGTGGGCGTGAGTGTCGAGCGAGGGGATGTGCCGCCGTCGTGGCTGTGGGTCGCGCTGAGCTCACTGGCGGCTTTGTTTCTTGTTTTAATGTTCGCGGTTCTCCTGATCGTGTGCGACGACATTGCGATCATGCTTCTCGCCCGCATTGCCGCGCGGCAACGTGAAATGGGTATCCGCGTTGCATTGGGCGGCAGCCGTTTGCAATTGATACGCCAGCTCGTGTCGGAAAATATCCTGATTTCCGTTCTGGGCGGAGCCGGCGCGCTGATTTTCATGCTGATGATTTCGCGGCTGATTGAGCGGCTGCCTATTACAACACCGAATACACCGAGAGTCGTCTTCGACTGGCGGGTGCTCGCTTTCACCATTGTCGTATCTCTGGCGACAACCCTGTTCTTCGGTCTGCGGCCGGCGCTCGAGTGTGTCAGCCGCGGTGTTGTGGGCTCTTCCTCGCCTGGGGCGAAAGCCCCCGGCCGCCGGCGCGGCAAAGTTCCGTCGGATCCCGTGTCGGGCCCAGATTCCATTTTTTCGCAGCCCTCGTATTT
>JACXTT010002919.1_pt1 | contig 26757 bp, 28 predicted proteins | sample 9270951 | NCBI WGS metagenome assembly JACXTT01 (sample SAMN15532306, study PRJNA645909) | rock metagenome | isolation source: weathered quartz diorite | place: Puerto Rico | collected 2017-06-21 | reverse complement strand
TACTCGAAGAGCGTCGTGACGGCCCCCGCTGACATCATGAACAGGCCAAGGCCGGCTGCCTCCATTAAGTACTCGGGCCAATGATGCCGCAGCACTTCGAACACTGTCCTTCCTTGCGTGGGAGACTGAATTGCCATACGCCCCGATCGAGCACGTTCCTGTCTTTCAGCCTCCCGTCGCAAAACCGGGATAGAGCGTCATTCCGCCATCGACGAAGATGCTCGCCCCGTTGATATAGTCAGCCTGATCGGAAGCAAGGAACGCCGCCACGCGTCCGATGTCTTCCGGTTCGCCGATACGGCGGTATGGGATTAACGCCATCAAAGAGTTATACGCCTCCGGCGTTTCCCATGCCGCGGTGTTAATCGGGGTTCGGATCGCCCCCGGGCAGATGCTGTTCACCCGGATGCGGTGAGGCGCTACCTCTTGAGCGATGCTTTTCATGAGCAGCATCACACCGCCCTTGGATGCAGCGTAGTTTGCGTGGCCCGCCCAAGGGATGACCTCGTGGACGGAGCTCATACAGATAATCTTTCCGGCGGACACAGATACTTGTTCAACGACGCCTCGACGTTTGAACTCTCGGATCGCCTCGCGGGCGCACAAAAACTGCCCCGTTAGATTGACGCCGATCACTTTGTCCCATTGCGCCAGGGTCATTTCGTCGATCGGCGCGTCTTGCTGAAGTCCGGCGTTGCTCACCAAAATGTCGATCGTCCCGAATTCCTCCATCATTCGACCGAACATGGCCTGAACCTGGTCTTCACGGGATACATCAGCCCCGATGGCAAGCGCCTTGACGCCTGACGCCACGATCATTTTGACAACCTGGTTGGCCGCATCCTCGCCGCGAACATAGTTGACGATGACATCTGCGCCAGCCTGACCGAGAGCAACAGCCACAGCCTTGCCGATGCCTGAGTTTGCACCCGTTACCAGGGCCTTCTGACCATGTAGCAACTTAAGCGGTGCACATGAAGGCAGCACCGGCTTGGGATAGGTCGTTTCTTCCGTAATCACGTCTGGGCTCCTCTCGATGACATTTTGGATCTGTTCACCCTGTTTGAAGCAGTTTCGCGATAAGGCCCGTCCAGCCAGTCTGGTGCGATGCGCCAAGGCCACGGCCGGTATCGCCATGAAAGTACTCGTGAAAAAAAACGTAGTCCCGGAAATAAGGATCGTTTTGAAGTTTTTCGTTATCGCCAAAAACTGGACGTCTGCCGTTGTCGCGCAACAGCAGTCGTGCGAGGCGATGGGCCAGCTCGTTAGCGACCTCGTTGATAGTCACGTAACGGCCGGAGCCCGTCGGACATTCAATCTTGAAGTCATCACCATAGTAATGATGGAACTTCTGCAGCGACTCGACGATCAGAAAATTCAGGGGAAACCAGATCGGTCCGCGCCAGTTTGAATTGCCGCCAAACAGCCCAGATGTAGATTCCGCAGGCTGGTACTCCACCGTCATGCTTTGACCGTCCCACTGAAACGTGTAGGGATGTTCCAGGTGATAACGCGACACCGCTCTTACACCGTAATCGGAAAGGAACTCCGATTCATCAAGCATGCGACGCAGGAGTTTCTTCATACGGCTTCCCCGCAGCAGCGAAAGGAGCCTTCGCTCGCCCTGGCCTGGCTCGCACCAGCGCGATACCAGGGAGGCGAGATCGGGCCGATAGGCGAGATACCATTCCAGCCGCTCGCGGAACTCAGGGAGTCTTTGCAGAAGGCACGGCTCAAGTGTCTCGACGGCGAATAAAGGAATCAATCCGACCATTGATCGCACTTTGAGCGTTACGTTCTGGCCGTTCGGGAGGTTTAGCACGTCATAGTAGAAGCCGTCCTCGTCATCCCACAGACCGATCCCCTGGCGGGCCATGTTCGTCATCGCTTCGGCAATGCCCAGGAAGTGCTCGAAGAACTTCGTGGCAATATCCTCGTAAACATGGTTGTGCTGTGCGAGCTCAAGGGCGATCCGCATGAGATTGAGGCTATACATTGCCATCCAGCTCGTTCCGTCGGACTGATTGATATAGCCGCCCGTGGGCAGGGGCGCGCTCCGATCGAAAACCCCGATGTTGTCGAGGCCAAGAAATCCGCCCTGAAAGATGTTGCGCCCGGCCGCATCCTTGCGGTTCACCCACCAGGTGAAGTTCAGCATCAACTTGTGAAACACGCGCTCCAGAAAGGTCAGATCTCCGGGGTAATCGGGCTGCTTTCGCCTGCGCTGCTTGCGATCGATCTGAAACACCCGCCAGGCGGCCCAGGCGTGGACGGGCGGGTTCACATCTCCAAATGCCCATTCGTAAGCCGGCAATTGCCCGTTCGGGTGCATGTACCATTCGCGTGTAATCAACACGAGTTGCTGCTTGGCGAATTCCGGATCGATGAGGGCGAGCGAGACTGTGTGAAATGCCAAATCCCAGGCCGCGTACCAGGGATACTCCCACTTATCAGGCATGGAGATCACGTCAGCGTTGTTTAAATGCGCCCATTCGTGATTGCGCCCAAACCTGCGGTCTGCGGGCGGCTCGGGATGTGCCGGGTCGCCCTTCAGCCATTGCGGCACCGCGTAGTAAAAGAATTGTTTGCTCCAGATCATGCCGGCGAGCGCCTGCCGCTGGACTCGCCGCGCGTCTTCATCCTTAAGGTCCGACTGAAGCTCGGCGTAGAAGGCATCCGCTTCGTCGCGACGCTTCTTTAGTCCATCCTCAAAGCGGACGAACGGGAATTCCTCATTACCCTTCGTTAGCCTCAATCGGAAGACTGCCTGTTGTCGGGGAGGTACCGTCGCGGTGTAATGCACCGAGGCCTTGGTGCCTGCGCGATCGGGATTCACGGCCGCCGTGCTTCCTGACACCAAGTATTCGTGGAACGCATCTTTGTAATAGCCGTTGGCCTGGTTCTGTCCCCACAGGCGCCGGGGGTTCGTCTCGTTTTCGCAAAACAGAAGAGACGGCGCGCCGTCAGCAGCGAGCGTGTATTCCTCCAGCGAGTCGTGTTCGACGGCTATGAGGTTGTCGGATTTCGCCCTGAGTATCGGTTTTTGTGAGGCATAGCCCCAACCCCATGTATTGCGAAACCACAATTGAGGCAATACATAGATCGTTGAGTCTTCCGGGCCTCGGTTGCAGACCGTGATTTGCACGAGGATGTCTTCGGGTGCGGCCTTTGCGTATTCGACAAATACGTCGAAGTATCGATCGTCATTGAACACGCCCGTGTCGATGAGCTCAAATTCGGCATCATGCTTGCCACGCCGCCGATTCTCCTGCACGAGCCACTCGTACGGGAACGGCCGCTGTGGGTACTTATAAAGCATTTTCAGGTAGGAATGAGTTGGTGTTGCGTCAAGATAGTAGTACATCTCCTTGACGTCCTCGCCATGATTCGCCTCATTGTTGGTTAATCCAAACAGGCGCTCCTTCAGAATCGGATCTTGGCCATTCCAAAGCGCCAAGGCCAGACACAAGCGCTGCTGGTCGTCGCAGATGCCGGCAATACCGTCCTCACCCCACCGATAGGCACGGCTTCGGGCGTGATCGTGAGGCAAATATTCCCACGCCGCACCGGCGGCCGAGTAATCTTCCCGAACGGTTCCCCATTGGCGCTCGCTGAGATAGGGCCCCCAGAGCCTCCAGGGTGTTCCACGATCGCCCGCTTCGGTCAGTCGGATCGACTCTTCAGTCATCGCGCGGCTCCGTTCTGGAGTTGAAGTGTCACCACGTAGCGGCTTCCGAAAGGAGGAAGATATGAGAGATTGAGACGCCGATAGGTCTCGACCGGAATGCCGATATCCGCCAACAGGAGGTTTCCGGCTTTCCCGGATGCCAGGCCCGTCTTGGGCAAGGCGAGAGTCATCGTCACGTCGGCACGGACCAGGGGACCATCCGCTGTGCCGGTCGTGGAATCGAGGCCGGAGGGAATGTCAAGGGCAAGGAGCCTGGCGCCGGCCGCATTTGCCCAGTCGATTAGCTCGGCGTAAATACCCGAAGGCGCACCCGCGAGGCTGTAACCGATGAGGCTATCGATGATAAGGTCGAAACTTTCGCCACCCACCTGCGCGGCCGAGATCGTCCGTCCCGGCGTGGCGCTGAAGACCCGATACTGCCATTTCGCGGTCTCGGAAAGAGCGAGCGGTTCCGCCATGCAGAGCGTCACGTGAATCCCGCGGTTGGCGAGATGCCGTGCGGCGCAGATGCCGCCGCCACCGTTGCCGCCCTTACCGGCGAGAACGAGAATGCGCGATCCCGGGCTCCTCGCGCCAAGCATCTCAATGGCTGTTTCGGCAAGGCTGCGGCCGGCATTCTCCATCATCTGGAAGAGGTTGGGGCCCGTCTCCTCAACAGCCACGCGATCGACCTCGCGCATTTGCGCCGCCGTGACTGCGGGTACGACGATTCCGTCCACGGTCTGGAACAGTGCGGTCATGGGCGAGTTCCTTCCACGTTCAGCCGCAGCCGGTAGATGCTGGTCAGGGCAGTGACATACAGCGTCTTTCCGTCCGCGTCCCCCCAGGCGAGGTTGTGCGGCTGTTCAGGTCCTTTGATCGTGCCGAGGTGCTTGCCCGCAACCGAGAGAATCCATATTCCTCCCGGGCCAGTGATATATAAATTGCCGGCGCGGTCGATCTTCATTCCGTCGATCGCGTCTTCTCCGGGCGCGGCCGTCATATCGAAGAACACCTCACCCCTTTCCAAAGTGCCGTCGGGCCGGACCGGATAGCGCATCACGACTTTCTTCGCTGCGTCCCAGTTGCCCACATAAAGGTATTTCTCGTCCGGCGAAAACGCGAGACCATTGGGTCCGTTTAGATCCTTCGATACTACAGCGACTCTACCGTCCTTCACCATGAACACGCCGCTGAACGGCAGTTCTTTTCGGGGATCATCGAACGCCTTTGGCAATCCAAAAGGCGGGTCAGTAAAGTAAAGCGCCCCGTCCGACCGGTAAACCAAATCGTTGGGGCTGTTGAGGCGCTTGCCCTGGTAGGAATCGGCCAAGACCGTGAGGTTGCCCCTCTTTTCCAGCCTAGTCACACGCCGATTGCCGTGCTCGCAAATCGTCAGCCGCCCGTCACGATCGAATGTGAGTCCGTTGGATCCGGGCTGATGATATTCACCGATATTCACCCCCGTATAGCCACTCTTAGGCCTGAACACATCCACTTGGCCTTCCGGGCTCCAGCGAAAGATTGTGTTCAGATCAGGTGAGCTGAACAGGAGGTACCCCTCTTTCGCCCAAACGGGACCCTCTGTGAAGGGAAAACCACTAGCCACCTTCTCAAGCTGCGCGTTGGGCGGGACTACCGAATCGATGTCGCGCTCAAGTCGAACCACCTCAAATGGAACCTGGCGCGCGACTCTCGACCTTTCCGGCTTATAGAAGTCAAGAGTCGCCGAGCGAAGCCAGATGAAGTTCTCCGGGGATGTCGAGACAGGACCGTTGATCGCGAAGACATCAATTCGAATCTGCTGGCCGGGCTTGGCGTTCCTCGCGACGACCAAGCGATTCGGTGCGTTGAAGCCGTAGGCGACGGAGCCACCACGCTGGCCGAGCACAAAGGGTAACTTGCCGTCGACCCAAACCTCTGCGTAGTCGTCGACGACAATTTCAAAAACCGCTGTCGCGCCGTTGACATCGAATGTTCCGATCTTTGGGGGCAGGGTCAGCTTCACCGAGTACCACGCGAAACTGACCCTGCCCGGTGTGCGCCGCTGTTCGAGCGACTCGGCGCTGATCGCCTCCCACTGCGATTCTTCGAATCCAGGTAAGCCGGGACGCGGAAAGATGTCGTAGGTTCTATTGGGTTTGCCTGTGGGTCCGAGATCCGGACCCGGTCCGTGAAATACGGTTCCTTTGATTCTCGCCTCACGAAAACGCCACTGAGCTCCGGCCATATCAGCGCCAGCTTTGGTCCGCAAGTCCACCACGGCGTCAGGCAGATTGGGCAGCAAGCCGGAGGGGCCCGGCACAACTAAGTAGTCGCTCGCTGGTGCCGTAGTCCCCGACCGCGCAAGCGCGATCGCTAAGATGGCGAACACCCAAAGCCGAGGTTGCCGAGAGAATCTCATGCGGGCCTACTCCCTAGCTACTTTCCGTTTTTCTCAACCAGCTCCGGCCACTGCTGATCGGCCTTCTGGTGCAGCATGTCCGGATTCGACAGGAACATTTGATGTGCTTTCTCATTGCGCTGCACAAGAAGCTTGTTATTGTGGATCGTAAACATCTTTGGGTCGGCATCTTCCAGTTGCCCCATCGAGACTGCCATGGCGCAGTAGCCCCCATACTGCGGTGCGTACTTGGCAGGATCTTTCTTGAAAAGCTTCTTGTTCTCGTCAGACGCGAAATAGAATGTACTGCCCTTGTACGTGGCTCTATATTTCGCCTCGCCCTTCACTGCGGCATTCTCGGTGAAATAAGCGACGGGATCGTAGCCGTGAAGGACGAGACCGTTGCCCTCGGCATTCGCCAACGTCTTCTCTTTCGCGGAGACGAATGTAGTAGCCACGAAAAGAGCGGACAAAACTGCAATACAGCGATAACTCGTCATGTGGTTCTCCTAGGTTTACCTTCGAGATCTACTTCAGAGCCGCGGCGCCGACCGCAGCGAACTGCGCATCCTGATCCGCACTCGAAGCGCCGCTTACACCGATGGCGCCCACGATCTGGCCGGCCACGACAATCGGGACTCCACCCTGCAGCGGCGTAAAGTCTTCGAGCGCAATCATGGACGTTCTACCCTTTTGGGTGATGACGTCTTCGAAATTCTTGGTCGGCTGGCGAAACATTGCCGCCGTTCTCGCCTTTCCAATAGAGATGCGCGCTCCGGCGGGAAACGTGGGATCGACCCTGTGAAAAGCGACCAGATTTCCACCGTCGTCGACGACGGCGATATTGCAGCCGACGTGATTCTTCACCGCTTCAGCCTCGGCTGCAGCAATTACCTTTTTCGCTCCGTCGAGCGTCAGCGCTTTCTTGTCCACTACCTGGGCCTGGACTGCTAAGGCCGTAGTAGCGATAAGCCAGACGATTCGGTTCATTTTGCCTCCCGTTTTGTAGACCTTCATCTAATCCGCTCCAACAGGTGATCTCCAACGCGCAGCGCGTTGGCCATGATCGTCAGGGCAGGATTAACTGCACCCGACGAACAAAAGAAACTGCCGTCGACGACATAGAGGTTGTCGAGATCATAAGCCTTGCAGTTCACATCGAGCGCCGACGTTCCCGGATCGCTGCCGAACCGGATGGTACCGTTTTGGTGAGCGACTCCCGCTAGGGGAATCCGTTGCCCCAGGAACAGGTTTCTTGAAAACAAGCCCTGATGACAGTGTTTGCCATGCGAACTGCACGTCCTCTGCCGCTTCATGAGTTCCTCTAGCTTCGCGGTCAGACGTTTGTGGCCTTCCTCATTGTTCGGTTTATAGGCGAGCACAACCCGCCCTTCACGATCGAGCGTCACGCGGTTTTCCGGATCGGGTAAATCTTCAGACGTGAGCCAAAAATCAAGAGAGTGACGGGCCATCAGTTCCAGCGTGAAGCCGGGGGTGATCGCTGGTGCGCCGCCGCTCAGAGCATCCGCATCCAATTTGCCGACGAACGAGATGTGGCCCATGGGATACTGGAAGCCTTCTGAGCCGAAGTAGAAATCATTCACCGAAAGTGACTTCTGAAATACCGTCGGATTGGGGCACTTGGAGACTGCCATCAAAACCGAGTTCACGTGTCCCATATAATGCCGGCCGACGACGCCTGAACTATTAGCGAGACCAGCAGAATGACGGTTGTTAGCGGAGCGCAACAGTAGTGCAGCAGAATTGATGGCGCCGCAGGAAAGCACGACGATGGAGGCCGAGTATTCCTCCTTAACGCCATTCCGTCGTGCCACGACTTTCGTGACCTCACGGCCAGAGGCGCTTGTCTCCAGCCGCTCCACATAGGCGTTGGTCTGGAGTGTGACGTTATCGTGTTGAAGCGCGGGCTCGATGGCGATGACTTCTGCATCCGATTTGGCATGTACCAGGCACGGGAAGCCGTCGCATGAATTGCAGCGAATACACTTGCTCGTGCGGGGATTGGCTTCGTCGAGCATGATGCCAAGCGGCGTGTGGAACGGCCTGACGCCGGCACGCGCAAAATCGTCGCTGAGGTTCTGCAAGCGTGGCTCGTGACTGACCGGCTTGTAGGCATAAGGCGAGCTCGCCGGAGGGTCGGTGGGGTCTTCCCCACGTTGTCCGTGCACGTGGTAAAGGCGTTCGGCTTCGGTGTAGTAGGGCTCTAGATCGTTGTAGGAGATCGGCCAAGCGGGTGAAATTCCACCGTGATGCCGAATTTCGCCTAAGTCCTCCTTTCGCAAGCGGAACAAAGCCGCTCCGTAGAACTTCGTGTTGCCCCCGACCCAATAGTTCGTGTGCGGATGGAGATCTTTTCCGTTGCGATCCTTCCAGACTTCCTTCGTCGCGTATTTGCCCTCGACATTGACGGCGCGGGAACTCCAATTGTCCTTTTCGCGGGGCACGTAATCGCCTCGTTCGAGAACAAGAATTCGCTTGCCGGAAGGGGCGAGCCGGTAGGCCAAAGTGCCGCCTCCGGCGCCACTGCCAATGATAATGACATCGAACTGGGAACTGTTAGGCACGGCCTGTTGCTCTCTGCGGCGCGTCCGTCACAGCAGTTCCCGCTATGTAGCCAAGCAGCGCTCCGTAGACGAGGTGTCCCATCAGAGCGGCAAAGACTGCTCTTGCTCCGCCAATCTCCGAACTGAAGAATCCTGCTCCAGCCATTGGCATTACCATTGCCTCGGCCGCAAGCCACAACAACGCGCCCCATACGACGCCTCGTAGGAGAGGCGGGCCAGGGAGATACCGGAAGACGAGAAACGCATAGAGGAGTGGGAAGATCACGACCCCATTCATGAGATGGGCCGCCATTCCAATCGCCCAGATGCCCCCCATCATGTTCCCCAGCATTCCCGCGATGTCCATCGGATGCCCCAGCATCATTGGGGCAACGAAGCGCATCATCATCGTCATCATGACCGTTCCGGCCAATCCGCCGAGAATCGACTTCATCAGATTAGGTTTCACTGATGCCTCCCTTTCATCGCTTCCGAATCACAACTCATTCACCCTACAGCCCCTACCTTCTTGCGGGCTGTGCCTCGAGCCGGGGCCGCTTTCGTTTGCGCTGCAGGCGTGGGGCGATCGAAATCCGCCGATGCTGCGGCGACCCGTAGCAGCTCGGCAACACTCCAGGCTTGGGCGATGCAGCCTCGCGCCTCGAACGGAGCATCACCATCAAAGATCTCGGAAACTTGGCCTAGACCCGCCTCATGGAAGTGCTCCTCGAACTGCGCTAGCCACGCTTTAACGGTGGCCCGGCTCGTCTCGTCCCAATCGTGGACCTTAAGCCGCGCCGTAAAGAACGGGCCCGCAAGCCACGGCCAGACCGTGCCCTGATGGTAGGTCATATCCCGCGCGGCAGCGTCTCCAACGTATCGCCCTCGATATTGCGGATCACTCGGAGCCAAGGACCTCAAACCGCGAGGCGTGAGCAGTTCGCGCTCTACAGTTTCGACCACAGCTCGCGCGCGATCAGAGTCGAGCATCGAATGTGAGAGACTCACAGCGAGAATCTGATTCGGACGCAGTGAGGTATCACGCCTCTCGCCGTCGATGACGTCGTAGAGGTAAGCCCCATCGCCGTACCAGAAAGCGTGGTTGAAACTGCCGCGAGCGAGGTCAGCCATCGCGGCGTAGCCCTCCGCTTCGGAAACGTTTCCGAATTTTCGAGCAAGCTCCTCCATGATCCGCAATGCGTTGTACCAAAGCGCTTGGATCTCGACCGGTTTCCCCTGACGAGGTGTGGCTACTACGTCGCCCACTTTGGCGTCCATCCACGTGAGCTGAGAACCGGCCTCGCCGGCCTGAACCAGCCCATCGACGTCGACCTTAATGCCAAAGCGTGTTCCTCGCTGGTACCACTCGATGATTCCCGCGAGCGCACCATAGAGTTTGTTTTCAACGAATGACCAGTCGTTGGTCTGGTTCGCGTACGCCCGGACTGACTCGAACATCCAGAGGGCAGCATCAACCGTGTTGTACTCGGGTTCCGCGCCATCATCCGGGAACCGATTGGGAAGCATACCCTGATTAACGTGGCGCGCGAAGGTTTCTAAAATGCCCCGGGCGACCTCGGCTCGGCCAGTCGATAGGGTCAGCCCAGGCAAGGCTATCATCGTATCCCTGCCCCAGTCACCGAACCAGTGATAGCCGGCTATGATCGTGTCAAGTTCACCCCGGCGGACGATGAATTGGTCAGCTGCCGCGGAAAGCGAGGCTATGAACGAATCGGAACGACGGGAAGATTTGATAAGCGCAGCCCTGCGCTGAACTTCCCTTCTTTGTAGATCATCGCTTTCCCGAGCTAGGTAGTCCTCCAGCGAGGCTATGACTGAGACCGAATCCCCTGGACCAAGGGCGTATTTCGAAACTAGCGGATTGAAGAGATCTTCGTTGTCATAAAACCCTCGCTCAAACTCAGCATCGCGTTCGAAGTTGTAGTACCAATCTCCCACTTTCTCGATCTGGGCCTTGCCGAACCGTATGTGCAACGATGGAACCCCTTGGTAGGGCGTCAGAGTGACGCTATCGCCCTCAATCGCAAGGGCAGGATCCAATGCATCGTTCCAGCGAGTGGTCGAATGGTAGTCTCGAAACGCGATCAAGGGACGCAGCTCGAAGGTGACGTCCGCGTTGGGCGCGCGGCCCAAGCCGCGAAAATCGTATTCGATGACGACAGTATTGTGTCCGTGAACTAAGAAAACTCGTTTCTCGATTTCAACGTCCTCAACTTCGTACACGAACGTAGGAAATGGGTCGATCCTAAACTCCTTCAACAATTCATATCCGGCGGGATAGATTGCGCCGGGATAGCTATTGGTCGAAAGGTCGTAACGACGCCCCCCGATTATTATGGTTTCCTCCATCTTAGACAGCAGAACCATGCGGCCAAGAGGAGGTCGCGTTGCTGCGACGAGAAGGCCGTGATATCGGCGGGTATTCAATCCGACAATGGTGGAGGAGGCATAGCCGCCGATCCCGTTTGTCTCAAGCCATTCCCGATGCTTGGCAATCGAGAGCTTGCCACACGTCGCGTGATCGAAGGCGATCATGAATGTGTCGCTCCTTTGTTCTGGTCGTGGATCGTTTCCGACGAATCATGGCCGATGCGAATTCTGAGTGTGGCAACGGCGGTTCGGGTCTGTTGGAGCGAAGTAGCTAGCGCATCCTTGGATGCGTGGGCGACAATCGGCGCGATCAGCCAACGAGCGGCGGCTGGGATGTCCCTGCTCAGCGCCATCGCCTCAACTTCTACATAAACGCCGCCGTCTCTCTCCTCGTACCGGGCGAAGTCATTCAGCCGCCAAATGTAGCCGTTACCCTCTCCGGGCGCGAGACGGCGCTCACCGGGTTTTCCGTGATCTCGTATCTCTTGGATACGCGTACTCCAGGAGGCGCTTATCCATCGCTTTTCGCCGATCTGAGAGAGGCGTGATTCGTACTCACCATCAAGGGTCACGATGGTGAAGAATACTTTCTTGAACCAAAGCATCGAGAAGAGATCTCGTGAGGGATCGCGGCTGATAGACCTAGATTCAAGGACCACCGGACGGTAGAATTCCGAGTATTGACTGTAGCTCCGGACGACGGAAAGGACGTCCCTAAGCGAGGCGTGAGGGATAAAGGCCGCTCCCATCCAGTCGTGGATCAAGCCGTCGGCAATCACTACGGTACCGTTCGCTCCGAATGGCGCGACCCATGTCTCACCTCGTCTGACGCGCCTTCCCGCTTCCGGAACTTCATCGACCATGAGAAATCTGCTCGAGGCAAGAGATCTTACCTTCGCTCTTTCCTCGGCTGCCCGAACGTAGTCTTCCCAAGCCTTGAGGGTTGCCTGCTCCAACTGGGCGGCGCTCAATGCCGAAATTGGTATTAGCAACGAGATCCCACAAAGCAGTCGCACTCAGAGTCGCTCCTTGCCGAAGTCCTTCACTCCACTCCTGGTCATAGTGATCGGCGCTAAGCGCCCGGGGAACTTGCCCTGTCGCTCGCCCCGCTACTGGTTAGTCGAGATTACCACTGGTTCGATTGTCTGGAGCGCCGCACTTCTTTGCAGTTCGTCCGCAACAGCTAAGACGCAGCCCGACGCCGGCGTTATCGAAATACGAATCCTCGGATAGCGGAGTAACAATGATCCGCAAGCTTCTTGTCCACTACTTCTTTAACAAGTGCAACATCGTACCCTGCCGACTGGAACCGAGTTGTGAGGCCGCTTTTTTCCGTGGTTGTGCCCGGACTTGAGGCCCATCGAGCATTTGGGAGCCGGTGCTGAGAACCTGTCGAATTAGCGGCTCGGCACCGAAAGGAACCCCAGCGTCTGTTCAATTTGGCGCCAATACTCGCTGGTCTCGTCGTTTAATTCTGGACTATGGTGAATCCTTTCTCTCTAGGGCGAAAGCCAAAGCGACCTTCGGAGCGCGATGTAGGTTGGACGATTTGCCACTAAATCCGGAGGAGCGAACAAGACGCGCTGCGTTACTATTCGAGAGAGTTGCGAACCGACGGCGCGATTTGGCGCCCACGTGCCGTCGCCGCCATCGGCGCGGCCGGCCTCCGAACGGACAGAAGAAGAAAATGATCGAAAAAATAGCCGATGCCATTGACGAAGCTCATAAGATCGGCGACACCGTGATCTTCATCCACAAGGATCCGCCGGGAAACGTGGCCATGGACGGCACTCTGCAGTCCAAAAATCCCCGGTTGGAGACAGTCAGGAAGATTACCTCGTTTCCTAGCTGCAAACGCGTTGTATTTCACAAGACGGAGGGGCTGCACGCCATAACCGCGGAACCTTGCAAGATACTCGTGATTGCGCACGTCTGTCGGACCCGTGGTACGCATCTGCTACTGCAAGATTTCGCAAATCCGAAAGGGATCAGCCAGCATGGGCAACGGCGATAAAACCGCACTGATCACCGGAGCAACAGGACGCCAAGGCGGGGCGGTCATCCGTCACATGCTGCCTAACGGATGGAAGCTGCGGGCGTTGACTCGCAACCCGAATGGCTATACGGCCAAACAGCTTTCAGCACAGGGCGTTGAAATTGTACAAGGAGATTTGGAAGATCCAGCCTCCCTGGAACGCGCCCGCACGCGGTGTTTACGGCATCTACAGTGTTCAGGATTTCTGGGCCGTCGGCTTTCGGCGCGAAGTCCAACAAGGCAAAAACCTGGCGGATATCGCCAAGAAAACGGGCGTTACCCATTTCGTCTACAGCTCCGTCAGTGGGGCCGAGCGCAACACCGGCATCCCCCCTTGGGAAACCAAGTGGAAATCGAAAAGTATATTGGGCAGTTAGGCTTGTCGGCGACCATTTTCTGGCCGACGGGATTTATGGAAATCTACCACATGCTGGAATTGGAGGTTGGCCTCCTGATAGGCCGGTTTCTGGACCCCGTGCGCCCCGACAGGACTTACCAGTCGATCGCCACGGATGATATCGGCGCTTTTGTGGCTTTGGCCTTTCATCGTCCGAAGGAATTCATCGGCATGGAGCTGGAGATTGCCGGAAGCGAGCTGACCCCTCGGCAGACGGCGGACGTCTTCAGCCGAGTCATGGGCAAACCCGTGAAATACGGAAGACTTCCGATGCTGGCTGCACGGTTGTTGTTAGGCAAGGAGTTTTACGCGATGTTCCGCTGGTTCAACCGAGGGGTTTCAAGCGAATATCCCTGAGCTCCGTCGCAAATACCCGGAGGTCCATCTGCATTCATTAGAAGAATGGCTGCGCGAAGACGGGTGGGACAGGCGCGGGTTACGGTTCCGAGCCCCGAAGCACTAGAGCGGCCATTGATCCCGGCACTCGCGATATTCACCTGGTGTCGTACCCATGTGACGCTTAAAGGCCCTTAGGAAAGCAGCCATAGATCGATACCCTGCGTCGGCCGCGACAGTGCTCAACTTGTCGCGACTGGAGCGCAATCGCACCGCGGCGGCGCTGATGCGGAGGCGCGTGAAATAGTGTTGGGGCGGCTCGCCAACCAGTTCTCTGAATCTCGCCGCAAAGGTAGTTCGAGACATCGCCACATGACGCGCCAGCGACACAACCGTCCACGACCGGTGGGGATGGCTATGGATCGCCGCAAGCGCCCGACCGATCTGCTGATCTCGAATTGCTGCCAGCCAACCGGAATTAGCGGTGTCGACGTTTTCGTCAAAGAACGCGCGCACCGCATGGAGGAACAGGACGTCCACAAGCCGGTTAGCAACTTCCATGGATCCGGTTCCTCCTCGGTCAAGCTCCGCCAGAATGTGCTTGGGTGTTGATCGCGCCCACGCGGGGGCTCGGTTATCGGTCCCTTTAGTGTGGAGTAGCGGAGGGAGGCAGGCCATCAGCGGGTGGCCCTTCCGATCCTCTATTCCGCCGCACACTAGCCTCGTGGCTGGCCCTTCACCCCCGGAACACACCGCTCCCTTCCTGCCTGGCGCTAGGGTCCTGACGAGATCCGCGAAATCCACGGCCGGCGTTGATGGCAAGTCTTGCATCGTATGGTATTGTCCCCGACGCACAACGACAAAGTCGCCCTCGGACAACGGGACCGGCTCTTTCGCGCCTTTGAGCTGTAGCCAGCATGTGCCTTCAACGACGATGTGAAATACTGCCCAATCTCGCTCGAAGCAGACGCCCCACGGCGCCCGGAACTCGGGCCAATAAGCGACGCCACTCTGCGGGCTGATTCCGCGGAGTACGTCTTCAAGCAGTGCCCCACTCCATGAATCGACCGTGCAAACGCTCGGGGTGATAACGGGCATTCTCAAGCTACCAAGCGAGTCAGCGTACTCCGTCCTCGCGGCGGAAGCCGAGCTCACGAAACCGCGCGCAATCTGCGGAGCCGATCGCACAATCATCGAGCCTCTTCAACACTTCCGCGCTACTGAAGGCAGCTTTTCCGGACGGCTGTTTTTCATGTTCAGAAGCCAGACCCCAGCTGGACCCTAACACCACAGTAGAACGCTAACACCTCCAACCCGTTCAAAACACCAAATTTAGTTGCAGCCCGTCCAAAAAGCGATTCGATCGTACGGCGCAAGATGCTGCATCTCCCGGAGCTAGTCTGTCGCGGTTAGCCAGGCGATTGCCTGGTCCGCGCTATTGAATCCACGGGTCAAGAAGTTCTCGCCAGGCGCAGATTGGTTCATCATGGGCGGAATCGTGCCGTCTTTCGGCAGCACGAAGGCGAAGCGTCGCACACCTGCGGCGCTATAGCGGGTCGAGATGTTCTTCACGCGCCATTCCTGCACGTCCGGTCCCGTTTTGTGGCGGAAGCGAGCGACATCCACGAGGATGCCTTGTGCTTTCTTTGCCTCGACAAAACCGGCGAACCGTTCGAGCTCGGCCTTGAAGCCGTCGTCGGTCATCGAGGACGTCGCCTCCTTCCAGTCGATTCCAATGACGCTCGTGTTGCCGTCCCATAGGATCTTGAGAAAAGCATCGTCGAGCAGTGTTGTGTGTTGCATAATCGTCTCCTTTGCTGCAGCCAAATCATTCCGTGGGAACAGAGAGCCGGCGCGCGCGCTTGTGCCAGCCCTCGAAGTAGAGCCACTGCTCGAGCGTCCGGAGGCGCACCTCCGGATATTTCTTGTGCAACTGTGCGATGTTCGCGTTGAAGCCCTTCTCGTTGAACCACTGGAACATCTGTTGAAACTCTTTGGACGGCGGTATCGGTATCTCCTGGAATTCGACGGGGCGCCCTAAGACCTTGCTGAAGACTTCAGCCGCTTGACGGTTGGTCAGTTCGCTGCCGGCGATCTCCAGTTCCAGGCCCATGAAGTCCTTGGCTCGCTCGAAGGCAAGCGCCACGAATCCGCCGATGTCATCGGAGGCGATAGTCTGGTACGGCTTGCCGGCGCGCACGGGATCATAGAGCTTGCCCTGCAGGATTCCGATCTCGACCTGGTCGACGTAGTAGTTCTCCATGAACGCCGCCGGCCGTAACACCGTCGCGGGAAGTCCGAGCTTGCGGATGTGTTTCTCGATTTCCCATTTGCTCTCCCAATGGCCGATGCCGGTATTGCGTTCCGCACCCCCGACGGAGCTGTAGACGAAGTGCTCGACGCCCGCCTTCTTGGCGGCGTCGGCGAGATTCTTGCCCTGCGCTACCTCGCGCTTAGCTCCAACCGACCAGAAATCTTGCACACTGTAGAGGCCGTAAACACCCCGCACAGCGGCCTGAAGAGAAGAGACATCTTCCAAGTCTCCACCAACGATCTCAACACCCTGGTCGGCCAAAGCCTTCGCTGGCCTAGTGCTGGGATCCCGCGTGAGAGCCCGGAGGTCCCACCCCCGCCCCAGCATGTGCCGCACGACAGATCCCCCTTGTTTGCCGGTCGCGCCTGTCACAAGCACAGTGCGATTGTTGTTTGCCATCGTTCTTGTCCTCTTTCAGAAAATCCGAATTTGCCGGCCCCGAAACCGATTTTGCGGGCCATTCTTTAAGGCTTCTCAGCGCGCCGATGGTAACTGCACGGCCATCGCAGAGGCAGTTCTCTCCCCACGAAAGTAAGGGGCGTATTCTCGCGCGAATTCGTCGAACGTAGTCGGTTGTTTGTTGGCGACGTCAGCGATGGTCGATGTCACATGCGATTGTTGGCCTTGCCACCGAAATCGGAACTGCTCAGCCTGGCCCTCTGCAAACCATTCGGGCGCACCCCCATCCAAGATCGCCTTCTTCGCCGCTTCCAGGGGCACATCCAGGTAGGTCACTGTCTTGCCGATGGCCGTTGTCAGCTTGTGGGCCACATCGGAATACGTCGGCGCTTCGGGGCCCGTGATCACATACTTTTTACCGGCATGCCCATTTCCAGTAAGTACTGCGACAGCTACTGCTGCGATGTCTCGGACATCCACGGGACTCACTTGAGAATCCCTGCTGGCGGCGCAGAACTTTCCCTGAGCGGCGATCGTAGGCTGAAAGCGCAGATAAACCTGCATAAATTGGTTCGGCTGCAAATGCGTGAACGCGAGGCCCGAATTCTCCAGTTCCCTTTCCGCCTCACCATGCCACCGCAAGAACCGCCACTCGGAATGAACGTCGGCGTCCATACGGGAGAACTTCACAACGTACCGAACTCCTGCCTGTTTTGCGGCTCGAATAAAATTTCCTTGCAACTCGACCAGCTCTGGGCCGATCGACGAGCACAGTAGGGCTCGATCGACCCCTTCGAGCGCCGGTGCCAAGCTATCCGGACGGGCTAGATCGCCCTGGACGATTTGGACTCCCGGCAAATCCGAAAACATCGTTACCTTTTGCGGATTTCGAACAAGTGCCCGGCAGGGGACCCCAGAGCGGGAGAGCAATCTCACAATCTCAACGCCATTCATACCGGTAGAGCCTGTGATGAGGATCATAGCGACCTAGTCCTTGGGAGCTCGGAAACGCAACCCACGCTTGTCCCATCCGTCTTCGCGCAGCCACTCTTCTAATGTGTGCAGATGAACCTCCGGGTATTTCCGCCGAAGCTCCGAAATATTCGCCTCATACCCTTTGGTGTTGAACCAATGAAACATCTCATAGAACTCTTTGCCGAGGAACAGCTTCACGATCGGCATCGGAAGTTTTTTGAATTTCACTCGTCTGTTCAGGACACGACTGAACACTTCCGCCGTTTGAAGATTGGTTAATTCGCTTCCCGCAATCTCCAATTCCAATCCGATGAAATCCTTCGGACGTTCAAAGGCCAAAGCCACAAAGGCGCCGATGTCGTCGGTAGCAATGGTTTGATAGGGTTTATCACCGCTAATCGGATCCGCCAATTTTCCTTTTAGAAGTCCGATTTCGACCTCCAGAATATGGTAGGTTTCCATGAAGGACGCGGGCCGCAAGACAGTCACCGGCAACTGAAGACTACGAATGTGCTTCTCGACTTCCCACTTTGTCTCCCAATGCGTGATGCCGGTATTTCGCTCGGCCCCGCCTACCGAGCTGTAAACGAGATGTTCCACGCCCACTTTCTTCGCAATGTCGGCTAGGTTCTTGCCTTGTCGGACCTCGCGCCTGGCGCCAACCGTCCAAAAATCCTGGACGCTATAAATTCCGTATACGCCTCGCGAGGCCCGCTCCAGCGACCCGGGATCATCCAGGTCGCCTTGCGCCAACTCTATCCCTTGAGCAGCCAACTGCTTGGCGGCGTAGCTTGAAGGGTTTCGAGTGAGCGCACGCAGCTTCCAGCCTTTGGGCCGCATGTACCGAACCACAGCACCGCCTTGCCGTCCCGTCGCTCCGGTGACCAGCACGGTTCTATCTGCGCTGCCCATAATCGTATCCGATCCCCCTCTCACGTTGAATAGACTCGAACAGTATTTCTGGCGCCCTACGTCATGTAGAGATCTTCTTCAGCGTGGCCAAGAGCTTGGGGTTCTCGGATTGCAGACTCCCGTTCATTCCGACGTTCTCCGGCACGTCCTCATGAATGAAAACGAGCGTATCGCCGATTTCGTAAGCTTCATCAATGGCGGCGGTTATTTTCTCAACCATCTTCTTCTTCTTATCGAGCCCCAGCCCAGGAGGCGCCTCGATGGTGACAACTGGCATGTTCTGACTCCCCTTTCGTTTGTAAATCTGTTACACTCCTTACGGAGCAGGTAGCCCGCAACCAGACCTGATGGTACAATCGGGTACTCAGCGGCTGCAAATCTATGTCAGAATAAGGAGTTTTTCTCCGTAAATCAAGTACAGAGACGATTCTCGCACGTTCCCATTGATCAGGCGGTCGTCTGTGCTTCTATTGTACTAGAAGGTACAAAATAATCGACCATGCGACCAAAATCGACCAAAGGGACCGAGACAAAGGCTAAGATCATCCGAACGGCGGCGGATCTCTTTCACAAACAGGGAGTAGGGGCGACCAGTCCAGACGACGTAATCGCGGCTTCGAACACTGGCAAGGGTCAGTTCTACCACTACTTCAAGAGCAAAGAGGGGCTTGTGCACGAAGTACTTCAAACCCACTTGCACGCGATAAAAGATGGCTCGGCTCCCGTCGACTATGACATCTCCTCTTGGCAGAACCTCGAATCTTGGTTCCTCAGGCACCTGGAATTGCAAAAGAGCTTCGGCATGAAACGCGGCTGTCCGTTCGGAACCATTGGCAACGAGGTGCGCGAGGGGGATGAACTGATCCGGCAGGACCTCAGCCTGATCTTCGAGGTCATGAAGAGCAAGCTGACGGCATTCTTCATCCGGGAGAAAGCCAAATCCCGTCTCTCGAAAGACGCAAAGGAAGACCAGTTGGCTGACTTTTGCATCGCGTCCGTACAGGGGGCTATGCTGATGGGCAAGATTCAGAGAAACAGCGAAGTCGCCGAGGCGAGCATCCGCGAGGCTCTCGCGCATTTAAGACGATACGCATTAGCTCCGAAATGAGACCTCGTGCCGAGACTCCAGGCACCCGGAGGCGACCTCGGTCAGTTGTTGTGCTCGGTCAAAGCCCCAGCCGTGTCACATCTGAACGTCGCGGCATCCGTGGCGTTGCGCGGAATGAAGAATCTATATGTTGCACATTTCAGGAGGTGTCAGTGGGATCGAATCGCTCTGACCAAAGTTTAAGTTTCCGTCCCCTTCTCGATGGGGACGTGTTGCATCCAAGGGGTTAAAGTAGGTGCTGCCGGCAGTTCGATTCGTTTCAGTCCCCTTCCCGAATGGAACTGTCTTGCATCCGGCGGGCGGGTGGGTCGATAGGCAGGCGCCATTTGGCTCCCAGGGCTGATCGGCTGAGTTCGAATCAGCCGATCAGTTCCAGCTTAAGCCGCTGATTCTTTGATCGATCCTTGCTTTCGTGCGCTGATTTCGTCATAGTCTGTGGCTCCCCGCGCAGCACAATTCAACACCCCTGCCCGGCAAGCATGTGCGTTACTGCTATCGCTTCTAAGCTCTGGGCCACGACACTCCGAACAATAGTTTGCTCTGGCCGCTACCGTTCACTGAGACTTCTTGATCAGTAGCACGTTTCAAATCCTCACGTAGATTAGACACCGCGCCTCCCGTGTGTGCGCTTTGTGTGCGCAATTCCGAGCCGGAGGTAACTTATGGCTCGGAAAGCAGGCCAGCTCATTTCACGCGGGCCGCGCACGTGGCTCGTTCGCGTTTCCCTCGGCCGTGATCCGGAAACCGGAACACGGAAATACCACAACAAAACGATTCGCGGCTCATTCCGGGAGGCGCAAACCTACCTGAGTGCAAAACTCCAGGAACGGGATATCGGACGTCTTCCGCGTGCGGCGGCGATCAGACTCGATCAATACCTGGACCAGTGGCTCGCGACAGCCGCGAAGCCGCGGCTGAGACCTAAAAGCTATACCGATTACGAAGCGCTCCTGCGGCTTCACATCCGCCCTACGCTTGGTACCAAGCCGCTCGGCGCGGTGACGCAGTTCGATATCCAGAATGTCTATGCAGATATGTTTGGCCGCGGATTGTCGGCGCGCACGATTGAGTACGCGAACGCAGTATTACAGTCCGCGTTTCGGCAAGCTGTCCGCTGGAAGATGCTGGCCGAGGACCCGTGCGTTGGGCTGGATCTGCCACGTGTGAAGCGGCGAGAGATGGAAGCCCTCAGCGTCGAAGAATGCAGACGATTCCTCGCGGCCGCAAGAGAATCCAGATGGTTCGCGCTGTTTGCACTCGCTCTGACCACCGAAATGAGACCCAGTGAATATCTGGCGCTCAAGTGGAGCGACATCGACTGGCAGCGGGGCGCCGCGAGTGTCTGCCGCACAATCCAGGTTTCCGGCTCCCTCTGGACCTTTTACGACACGAAACGCAAGCGGAGTCGTCGGATCGTGAAGCTCCAGAATTTCGTACGTAGCGCCTTGGAAGGTCTTCGCAATTCGCAAGGACAAATGAGTGATGCTGAGTCTTGGATCGATCACGGTCTGATCTTCCGAACGGACGATGGAATTCCCTTTGGACAACGGACGGTGAAGCGTGAATTTCGCAGATTACTGTCAGCATCGGGCATAAAGCCAATCCGGCTGTACGATCTCAGGCACACCGCCGCGACTCTGGCGATGGCGGCAGGCGTCTCGGTCAAAGTTGTTTCGGACCAGCTCGGGCATGCGACTATTTCGTTCACGCTGGAGCGCTATTCCCACTTGCTTCCAAGCATCCAGGACGAGGCAGCGGCTAAAGTCGAGCGCATGCTGATGGGCTGAGGACTGCCTAAGTTTAGAAATGGATCTGTTCGGCTTACCAAATCGGCGCACCTGCCTGGCAAGCAGTTGCGCGTGACGCTTCGGTAGGAAATCCGTGTCACGGTTACGACGTAGTGGAAACCCGATGGAATCTCGTAACAGAAGCAATGCGCAGGGTATTCCGACCGCGGTCTGGCCGGTGAAGAAAGGGGACGTTGCGTTCGACAGATTCAGCCTCCAGGCGAGCAATCCCGTTCGGAACAGTTCACTCCACTGAGTCAGGATGGCCTCGTCGTGGCCGCGGCCCGACCTTTCTCGCAACGGCATCCAGAATCGAACCCTGCTGGAGCGACGCAGAGATGGGCCCCGTGGGTTCCTGTGCCTTGATCTCGGCCAGCAGCAGCTCGCGGATGCCTGGCCTGGGTGGCTGCGCCATAGTCATGGTTTCGGCCCTAAAATGGCTTCGAATAACCGTTTGCCGAGTGTTTCGACAATGCCGATGGCAGCCGTCACCTCGAGGGAACTCACGGTGACTATGCGACCAATGATCGCGGCTGGATCATTCGCTTTCTTGAGGTAGTCCTCATCAACAACACCCATTTTGTGCGCGAGCAAATGCCGCTTCTGGAACACCCGAGTAACGCTGTCCAATTCGTCGACCTCGAGCGCATCTGCGAAATCAACCTGAAACGAATCGAGCACGCGGCGGCGCGCGCCCGCAAGATTCTGGAACTGAATATCCGCACCCTTTGCCGCGCAGGCCTCGCGCCCGAATCCATCGAACGCGGATACGACGTTCTCCAATGCGTCGCCGATGAGATGGGCAGCAAGTTCCTTCTCCTGAGAGTCGGCGAGCACCAGTTGCTTTCGGGCGAGTTCCAGATTCTTCGTGAGAATCTGCAGGGAGTTGTGAATGCCGCAATCAGGACACCACCCGAAGACGCCGTAGATGGCGTACCGAAGCGTGCAGTGGTCGCAGACGACTTCGGTTTCGAGCACCTTTTCCCTGTAGTGCCGGATCGGCACGGGCGCTCCGGGCTTGAACTTCACGCTGATGCCGATTCCGAAACCGCCGCGCGGCCGATGCTCAAATTCGATCGACTTCAGATCACTGTGCAGCGCATCCGTGAATTGTTGCAGTGCTACCGACTTTGCATAGTCGAGCTGCTCCTGGGTCCAGAAGGTGTTGTTGTCGCCGGAGTGGCCGCAATAGGGACAATGGCACGGGGCCGGTCCCTGTATGCCGGTTCCCGGCGTGACCTTGAAATAGCCAAGGCATTCGTCTATAGGGCACTCTCGCCCGAAATACCCGTCCTCGTCCGCTTTCAGCGGGACGCGCACCTGATTGCCGAGTCTATCCAGGTTTCTGGTGTTGAACCTGCTCATTGCATCATTCACCCAGCCTGGAGAGGCAATGTCAATACATGTGATCGGCCCCGGAGCACGGCCAGATGCGCGTTTTGAAACAGGAGCATGCGTTATCAGAGTAAGGCTACGGGGTCCGTGGCGAACTCCGTAAAGGACAGGGTCGTATAGTCAACGGCGGTTCCGAGGAACCGCTCATACCGTTGCCTTTCCAGTTTTGCGAGATCCGGGTCCTTGCCCCGATGGTTATTCACCACCGTTACCTTCAAGGGCCCAGTACGATTCGTCTGTGCGCGTTTCAGCAGGTATTTGATGTGAATGTCCGCGTCCGGGAACGAGTAGCCGCAGAACACGATGTGTTTCACCTTGCGTAGCGCGACATCGGTGCGGTTCCAGATCGAGCTGAGAAACACGTTATTCAGATCTTTGGAAAACGGCGGCGGGACGATCAGGGGAGAGAAAACGGTCTCGCATTCCCCGCACTTCTTGTCTGCGTATTCCGATATGAGCCGCGTGACGACGCCCTTTTCCTTCGGCGTAATTTCCAGCTCGTTGCAGGTGGGGCAAAACAGCCAGTTGAGAGAACCGTGGGGCTTGAAAAGCTGGACGTTTCTGCCTGCTCGGGGTCGTTCCCAATCGTTGTCCCAGTCGAAGTTGCGGAAATCCACGCCGTAGTCGAGATCGACGTGTCTGTATTCTTCCGTCAGAGCGTTGTCGATGAGGATGTCGTAGTTCGTTGAGACAAACACCGTATCGCGAAGCCGGTCTGCGTCACGAAGATTCCTCGCCAGCTTCCGATGGATGGTGGCCCGGTTTCCAAGTTTCGCATCGAGGACCTTCGCGACCAGAAAGACGAGGTACTGGGCAATAAAGCGCAGTCGGCCGCTATGCTTGACCCTGTTCTCGATATCGAAATGCCGGAAGGCTTCCTTGCGCATGATCGCAAGATCCGTCAGGCCGAGCACTTCCTCGAATGTGGGAAAGGCGTCCTTCTGCAGATCCCTTCGTTTCACGTCGATGCTGAACATCTCATCGAAGAACTGGGCCGGTTCGCGATCCATGGCCGCGCGGCTCTTCCGGAAAGCGGGAGACGTGAAATACTCCCAGAAGAGTTCGCCCTGCAGCGGCGCGCCCTCCGCTTTTGAGGCGCCTGCGCCCAGGAATATTGCCGTTTCCGCCAAAACCGGTCTCCTTCAGGGCGTCCTAAGCCATGGCAGTGCCGCGGCTTGATAGGCGCGGAAGTCCCTCAGGAATGTCTCCGCCCATGCGACGGCCTGGTCCACGACGGATTCCAGAACGTCTTGCTCGTACGTGATTTTGTGCCAGTGCCTGTGCTTCGCATACGCATCCTCGAACATCCATGTTGCGCCTTTATCCTGTTCCTGCAGGACGACCGTAACGCACTCCGCCGCCTTGGTCACGTGCGGTATCTCGTACAGGTGGCCGGAAGGCTCAGTGTTCTCGATCAGCACGAACTTCGAGGAGAGCGCGTAGCGCATCACCTTCTGCACGACGCTTTCGCCCACTTTGTTGGGCTGCTCCTTGATGATGTACGTGTAGTAACCAAGTTCCTGGAGTCGGGTTTCGATTCGCTTGAGACGTTCAAGGCCGGGGCCTGTGTCCTTGCCGAGGATCAACACGGAATCGGAGTTTTCGAGCATGGCGTCTGCCCTTTGCCAGACCAGATCAAACGCCGCCTTGATGGACTCGACAACGACCTGAACCGGGCTTGTTGCGGGAATCCTGAGTTCCCAGCGCACGAAAATGTGAACGTCGTTGTCATTGTCTCGGGAGGGCTTCGATATCGGATGGCCTTCCTGACTGAGACGGCGGACGGCGAAGAGCATGGCGTCGGCGAAGGCGTAGGCTGAGAATTTGTGCTCCCAGTATTTCGTGTAGAGATGCTCCTGTATCTCGCAGATGATGGAATCACCAACGCGCGAAACAGTCGTCTCGGGGAAATAGTTGTCGAGCACCGGGACATAGACATCTTCCGGCATCTCGGAAAGCGCGAGTGCCTTCAGCTCCTCGATACCGATCGGGTCGCCTTCGCCTTCCCGGAAGGCGTTCCACGGGTCCCATGGCGTTTCATCGTCGAATGCGTCGGTCGCGTCAGGTGGGATGTCCTTCATGCGAGTTCCGAAAACGGCGCAAACATGCGCCCCTCGTCGGCGAGGAGCCGCACTCGCAGCCGAAGGAATTGCGTCAACGTCATGGCCTCGCTCAGGATCATCATGAGGTCGTGGCCGTTCATCACGAAAAACGAGGGTGCCTTCCCTTGAGTAATCGCATAGCGGGCCTGTGTGCTTACATCGTTGAGGGCAATCAATACGCCACGCGTAAAGGTGGACTTGGCTTCGATTTTGCCTCGGAATACCAGCATGTCGGCCTCTGGCAGGGGGTCTTTTTCCCACTTTGATTCCAGGAGGTACACATGCCCATCGAGCACGAACGATCCGTCTATCTGCTCGCCGACAATGCGGAAGGGTTGCCTCGGCTGGAGTTCAAACAACACAAAGAGACGATTGAGCAAGCCTTCGAGCGCCAGTCCGGCCTTGTTCCTGTCGCTCGCAGCGGTCAGCTGGAAGAATTCATCTTTCAATTGCGCAAGCGCCGAGGAGTGATTCGGCCGGAATGCATTCTGCTGCTGCCTGGTATCGTCAGGTCGCGCGGGGGCGCGGCCGTCCTGGCCAAGGCGAGCAAGGGCCTGGCGGCATTCCGCCTCCAGCGCGGTATCCGGTCCGCTCTTGCGGACCCCGACCGGGAAGAGGTTGTCGAGCATATCCCCCATGAGTTTGGCGACAACGCTGTTCTCTTCCACCTGCCAGAACTTCCGCAGCCGGTTTGCCTTTGAACCGCTCTCGTAGTCGTAGCGGGCATCGTAGATGTTGAGTCCGGTGCTGTCGGTGATGAACTCGGCGAAGGTGCGATTGGTAAAGTCGAGCACGTATCCGCCGCTCATGCCGAGCAGCTTTTCAAATTTCCGCTTTTCGTGGTTGGAAAGATCGGACATTTAGCGACCCACCTTCATGCTCCGCATCATTCAAGAACCACCTTCCACAGTTTTTCGTGGGCGGACCACCGCAGCCCCCCTCGCAGAATGACCACCGGAGGTGCAGAGGTGGTCTCCGGCTGTACCTCCAGCACACGGCGGATCGGAATTTCCACGAGCTGGTGATTGGAGATTTTCTCGAGCTCAACCAGCGATTCATCGACGCGGCGGACGAGAAAAAGGTCCGTTGCCCGTTCTTCGGGCATGGGGCTGAGGCGACATTGCTTCCACAGCAGGGCCTGCAGGTCGGCGAAAGTCGGGTTCTCCGCGAGCTTGCCGAGGCTGACGGTGCTGTCTGGGAAAACCGCTGTGATCTGAAGCTTGCCGCCGAGCGCCTCGACGTAGCTTTTCAGCATGCTCATGGAGATGTCGCTGCGCCCCTCCAGCCGGGATAGCGCGGTCTGATGGATGCCAAGCCTGCTCGCCAGATGAGCCTGTGTTGCGCCGCGATCGTTGCGTAAGTCCTTTAAAGTTGGCAGTTCCTTGTGTGTCACGGACAACCTTGATAGATACGTCTTATGATAGATCTATCACGCTTGCCCAGTCAATATGCAGTTACGGATGACGTCCCATAAAAACGTCCCAAAAGAGGTTATGGAACGTAATCCGGTTGACTGATCGGCAGGCTTCGGTATGGGTCTCCGCGTTCTGGATACCGTCCATAACCTCACCGTATTCCTGAACAATGGCGGCGCGCTCGAAGCTGCACAGGACATGGCGAATCACTCCGATCCACGGACAACAAAGCTCTATGATCGGAAGGAGGACTTGGCGACGCTGAACGAGATTGAGCGGCGGATTGCGTTCTGAGGCCTTCTCGACAGGGAGTCGTAAATGGCCTTAAAGGATGAATTGGAGAGCGCGGTCGCGGGGATTTTTCGTGATCGATGGACAACCCGCGATGGAAGACAGGTCCCCAATCCCGAGGATCTGGGGCTCGGGAACGACGGCGTCAAGCTCGACGCAACGGTGCTCTATGCCGATATGTCGGATTCGACCGTGCTCGTGGACACCAGGACCCCCGAGTTCGCTCCCGAAATCTACCGATCGTACATTCCCTGTTCCTCTAAAATGCTAAAATCGAACGGCGGAG
>JACXTT010002918.1_pt1 | contig 26769 bp, 30 predicted proteins | sample 9270951 | NCBI WGS metagenome assembly JACXTT01 (sample SAMN15532306, study PRJNA645909) | rock metagenome | isolation source: weathered quartz diorite | place: Puerto Rico | collected 2017-06-21 | reverse complement strand
CCCTGAATCGGGCAAACCAATTAAAAACCAGGATCAATTCGACCCCGGGCCCGGACAGAACTTTCCGCATCGGTTCCGACCAGCTCAGGGCCCGCTATTTTGTCCGTCAGACCAAGACGTACACGATCAAGAACCGCTCGACGCACGATCGCGTTATGATCCTCGAACACCCGATCAAGGGCGAGTGGAAGCTATTCACGCCGAAGAAGCCCGACGAGCAGACCCGCGACCTGTATCGCTTCACGGTCTCCGCCCCCGCGGGCAAGACGACCACGTTCGACGTCATCGAAGATATGCCGCGCGTCGATAATTTCCCGCCGGCTCCGTCCTACGCCGTCGCCAGCGGCATCAACGTCAAGGTCGAGTCCAATACCGAACTGCACAAGCTGGTCGGCCTGCGCATCAACAAGGGCTTCGTCCTGGCCACGCACAAGACGCGCGAGACCAAGGCGTACTACATCCAGAACCTCTCGGACATGAACCGCAACTTCACCATCGATCACGTCGTCCGTCCGGGCTGGGCCCGTCTCGACGACAAGAACGATCCGATCCCCGGCCCCGACGTGCCCCGCTTCAAGCTGGAAGTCGAAAAGGGCAAGACCGGCACCAAGTCGGTCCGCGAGGAACGCACCTACACCGAGACCGGCGTCCTCGTCAAGAACTTGAACGAAACGCAGATTCGCGCCTTCATGGCCAATCCGATCGCCAGCGCCGACGTGAAGGCGTCATTCACGAAGGCTCTCGCCATGCAGGGCACGATCGTCGAGACCCAAAAGAAGATCACTGAAGTGGAAAAGCAACTCACGATCGTGACCGTGGACCACACTCGGGTGCGGGAAAATTTGAAGATCGTCCCGCAGACCTCGGAGCACTACAAGACGTTTCTGGAAAAGTTCGTCGCCCAGGACAAGCAGATCGAGACGTTCCAGAAGCAAGTGCGTGATTTGAATGCGACGATGCAGAGCCAGATTCGCGACTACGACCAGTTCCTGGCGAAGCTGGACGCGGAATAAGTTCGTCCCGTCACCGATGCCCATGCCTACGCATCGCGATCTCCGGATCGCGATGCGTTTTTTTATTCGCCTGCTGTCAGCCATCCATCTCCACCCAGTCGGTGCGCATGTCGCGCTTGCCCTGCTGGTTGGCTTGCCAATACTGCCCGGTCTTCACATCGAGGCACGTCAGCCAGCCGTCGCCAAATACCCAGGTATCAAGACACACCGCGTGATCGAGCACCAGCGGCAGCCCCGAACGCTGCGAGGAATGACCGCAAATCATGATCTTGCCGGACTCGTGGGGACTCATCGTCTCCTGATTGAGCCGTTCCCAGTAGCGCATATGGTCGGGCTGATCTTCGAGCGGCATGTCGGCATAGGCGTTGGCGTGAACAAAGAAATGGGTATCGATCTCGTGGTACGGGACACATGCCTCCAGAAATTGCCAGTGCGGTGCAGGGATCGCTTCAGCGAACAGGCTCCAGTTGGAGTCAGCGCCATAGGACTGTAGCGTTTGTCTGCCCCCCGAGGCGAGCCATTCGTCGAAGTCGTCCGGGCTTTGGCGCGCCTGCATCATCATCAGGTCATGATTTCCTTTGATTGAGCCGAGCTTGCATCGGCTCCGCAAATCGACCAGACGATCGAGCACGCCCTTGGAATCCGGCCCGCGATCGACGTAATCGCCGAGCATGACGAGGAGATCGTCGGGCCGCGGCCCCACCACCTCCAGGAGCAGGTCGAGGGCGTGCAGGCAGCCATGAATGTCGCCGATGGCGAGAGTTCGCATGGATATCGATCAGAAGGATTGGTGCTTTCGCAATTGTTCGACAAACGCGACATGCTCGAACGACGCAAGCCCCTGCTGGAGCACCTGGTTGACCTGGGCAAAGTCGCCCGCGATCAAGGCCGCCGGCGCCAACCATAGGCCGGGGAATACTTCGCTCTTGTAGGCGCCATCGACCAACGGCAACGGCTCGAAGTCGCCGCCCTGGAGTTTGAACCAGTCGATTGCCTTTTCTTTGACGCGCCAGACGACATATTCCTTGACATCGAACTTTCGGTACAGTTCTTTCTTGGCGTGCATGTCAAAACTGACGCTGCTGGAGGACATTTCAGCGAGCAACTCGGGACAGCCGTGGATGAAACCGCCCTCGTCGAACTTGATGCGTCCGCCAAATTTCGGATCGATCGCGAGATAGGCATCCGGTTCGGGCATGTAGTCGGTGTCGAGAATGATGGACGTCGCACCGCCGCCAATCAGCCCCGGCGTTGCCCAGCGGTACATGCCCAGGAACACGCCGAAATCCGCGTCGGGTCCAGCGTGAAAACCACCCGAAATCGGCGCCATACGAACGACTCCGTTGATGAGTTCAATGCGCTTGTGTTTCTCCCGCCATTCTTCCGGCAACGCCTCCCAGCGGCGGATGAGTTCGTCGACGCTCATGTGTTCGCCGTCCTCCAACGGCAACACGGCCGGCGGCGCCAAGGAGGTGGGCGTGAACGGCTTGCTCGAAATGGTAGACATGGCTATTACCCTCTTTCGACAATCATAGCAACCGCATTGCCGCCGCCCAAGCACAAAGACGCCAGGCCGCGTTTGAGGTTGCGCCGCTCCAGCGCGTGCAGCAGCGTCACCAGCACGCGCGTGCCGGAGGCGCCGATCGGGTGGCCCAGGGCAATGGCGCCGCCGTGGACATTGAGCTTGGCCTCGTCGATCTTCAGGTCGCGATTGCAGGCGAGCATCTGGGCGGCGAAGGCTTCGTTCAACTCGAACAGGTCGATGTCCTCCACCTTCAGCTTCGCCTTGTCCAGCACCATGCGCACGGCGCCGACCGGAGCGAGAAAGATGTCCTTCGGCGCAATTCCGCTGGTGGCGTAGGCGACGACGCGTCCCATCGGCCTGGCGCCGAGCTTGTCGAGGCCGCGTGCAGAGACGACGGCCACCGCGGCGGCGCCGTCGGAGAGCATCGAGGCGTTGCCGGCCGTCACGCTGCCGCCCTCGCAGAACGCCGGCTTGAGTCTGGCGAGCGCGTCGGCGCTGGAATCGGCGCGGAAGCCTTCGTCCTGCGCGATCGTCTTTGCCTTCATGCCGCTGCCGACGGTGATCGGCAACACCTCGGCGTTGAACGCGCCTCGCGCCCACGCCGCCGCGGCGCGTTGCTGGCTTTGCGCCGCGAAGCGGTCCTGGTCGGCGCGAGCGATGCCGCACTTGATGGCGATGTGCTCGGCGGCGTCACCCATGTGCCAGTTCTCGAAGGGGCACCACAGGCCGTCGTGGATCATCGCATCGACGGCCTTCTGATGGCCGATCTTCCAACCGGTGCGGGTGTTGAAAAGCAGATGCGGCGCCCGGCTCATCGATTCCATGCCGCCGGCGAGGACGACCTCGGCATCGCCGGCGCGGATCGCCTGGGCCGCCAGCATGACTGCCTTCAAGCCGGAGCCGCACACCTTGTTGACAGTGAAGGCCGCGATGGTGTCGGGCAGCCCCGCCTTGAGCGCTGCTTGGCGAGCGGGATTTTGGCCGAGACCCGCCTGCAGCACGCTGCCCATGATAACTTCATCGACGCTGCCGATCGGGAGACTGGCGCGGTCGAGGACTTCTTTCAGGACGCGGCCGCCCAACTCCGGCGCGGACAGATCGGCGAGCCCGCCGAGATATTTGCCGATCGGCGTGCGGACGGCGGCGATGAGATAGGCGTCGTTCATGGGCATGGTACCTCCCGCCTCTTCGTTTAGCGCCCGCATAGCGCCGCGCGGGCGCTAAACGAAGAGCGGCTATTCTCATTATACCCGCGGCGTCTCCACGGCGGCTGTACGCCTTGGCCAAACGAGCCACAAGACGATGCACGCCAGGATCGGCATGAGCCCGGCGAGCGCAACCGCACGGTCGTACTTCCCCGTCGCGTCCACGTAGCTGCCGACCAGAGGCTGCATCGTCCCCGAGCCGATCCAGGCGATGGTGCCCAGTGCGCCGGAGATCTTCCCTTGATGCGCCCGCGTCAGTTCCTGCGAGAAGGAGTAGTAATTGGGATAGAGCCCCAACGTCCCGGCCGCGACAATCAGCAACATCGCGAGCAGCACGAGCGACATTGGCGTCCAGAAACCGTCTGCGCGAACGTTGGCGCTCGGCAAGAACGCGACCGCCACCGCGAGGAACACCAACCCGGCACAGGCCGTGAACGTGACCGCCCTGGCCCGATGCACTTCCCAGCCGCCGCTGATGAGACCTTTCACCCAGAAGCCGACCCCAATGCAGCCGACATCGGTGGCCGCGTAATACGCCGACGTGAACCAGGCGGTTTGATCTTCATCATAGCCATGCGTATCGTGGAGATACATAGGGAGCCAAACGCGAAAGAACTGCCAGGTAAGATTGATGCAGATGACGATCGCGATGACGACAGCAAGCATGCGGCAAAAGTCGGCGCTCCAGAATCTCGGCGTCGTGTCCGGGCTGGCAGGGGCGTTCTCGGTGATGGGCTTGCGCTCGAGGTCCTCGCCGCGAATCAACAAAAGCCACGGCACCAGCCAGAACATGCCGATGCAGCCGATGGCGACAAATGGCGGCCGCCAGCCGCCGGCTTCCTCGGTCTTGAGCGTGATGACGATGAGTGGCGTGACGACCGAGCCGATCGCGGCCCCGCTTTGCAGAATACTGTTGCCCAGCGACCGATCGGCGCGCGTGAGAATGATCCGCGTCGTGACCAGGGCGCAGGGCCAGTGTCCCGACTCGAAGAAGCCGAGCGCGACCCGGCACAGCATGAAGCCCAGGTAAGTTTGATCGGCGCTGCCGGCGCCGGGCAGAAGCCAGGCGCCAAGCGAATCGGCAAACGCCGTCGCCACGCCGGCGCCGGACCAGGCAACCAGCACGCCCGGATAAAGCCAGCGCGGGCCCACGCGATCGACGAGGAAGCCAAAGAAAAACGCCCCGGCCGCAAACGCATAGCTCAAGCCGGAGTCCAGACCGCCGTATTGCTTGTTGCTGAAACCGTATTCATCGCGGATGCGCGGGCCGAGCACCGACAGCGTCAGTCGGTCCATATAGAGGAGCATGGTCGCGCACAGCAACAGGCCACACACGCTATAGCGCCAGGTGGTCGAACGTTCGGTGCCCATTGATCCGTCCGTGTGTTTCCATTCGGATTGTCAAGGTAGGCAGGGATGGTGAGCGCCTCAGTTTGCCAACGTTGGTCGCGCTTCGGAGAACGGCCCAGATACCTCGCAGCGTAATTCTGTTTTCTCCTTGTTGTTACAGCAGCCTAATTGGTGTTTGACAAGTCCCTCCTGGACCTTTATGTTCCGATGTTGGTACTTTGAACTCCGCACCGAAAGGACTCCTCCATGCCGCTACGCATTCTCGTCCTGTCCGCGTCCGTCGGCGCCGGGCACTTGCGCGCCGCCGAGGCCGTCGAGCTGGCGCTGCGGCAAACGTTCCCCGACGCGACCGTGAAGAACGTCGATGTCCTCGACATGACCAATCGGCTCTTCAAGCGCATCTACGGCCAGTTCTACCTCGACCTCGTCAACAAGGCCCCGCACGCCCTCGGCTACTTCTACGACATGCTCGATCAGCCGACCTCGCCGCGAAGGAAATCCGACCGGCTGCGGGTCTATCTCGAGAAGCTCAACCTCAAGTCGTTCATGAAGTTCCTCAAAGCGGAGCCGTGGGACCTGGTCATCAACACTCACTTCTTGCCCGCGGAGATCATCGCCTCGCTACGTTCTCAGGCGGAGCTTGGGAACGAGAAGTGGGATTTGCGGCACGTGACGGCGACGACCGATTTCGAGACGCATCGGCTGTGGGTGAACCAGCCGTGCGACCGCTACTTCACCGCGACGCCGGAGGGGGCGCTCTACTTGCAGCACTGGGGCGTGCCGGCGGCGGACACGTTCGTGACGGGCATTCCAATTCATCCGGTCTTCAGTACGCCGAAGGACCGCGGTGCGTGCATCGCCAAGCATGGCCTCGCGGCGGATCGGCCGATCGTTTTGCAGCTCTCCGGCGGCTTCGGTGTCGGGCCGATCGAGAAGATCTTCAACGGCCTTCTCAGCGTCGAGCAGCCGATCCAGCTCGTCACCATCACGGGCCGCAATGAAAAGCTCAAGGATCAGCTCGGCAAGCTCAAGCCGCCGACTCGGCACAAGGTCAAGGTGATGGGATTCACGAAGGAGATCGACGAGCTGATGCAAGCCGCCGACCTGGTGGTCTCGAAGCCGGGCGGCCTGACGACATCGGAGGTGCTGGCCCGCGGCGCGGTGATGGTGATCGTCAACCCGATCCCCGGCCAGGAGAGCCGCAACAGCGACTATTTGCTGGAGAGCGGCGCCGCCATCAAGGCGAACAACCTGGCAACCCTGGGCTACAAGGTGAACGCTTTGCTGAAGGACGCGGCTCGGCTGGAGCAGTTGCGCGCCAACGTGCGCCGCATCGCCAAGCCGCGCGCGGCGTTTGACGTGGTGACGAAGTCGCTGAAGGTGCTGAAGAAAGGCTAATCGGGTTCAGCGACTCCCTAGTCTTCCTCGGAATTTCGCCATGCGATACGATAATTCTCGCTATGCCCAAAAGGAGCACCCATCATGGCAAAGAAACCCAGGCGAAGGAAAGAGCCGAAATCGAGCACTTGAGGAAGAGGCGATACTCGTCGTCGGCTATCCGGTCTATCATTCTCAACGAGAAGCAGCCGACCATTGAGCCCACCTGGACTCGCCTTACTCCGAGGCACATATGATCGTTCACGAGTCGTACCTGGACCTGGCCACGCCAACGGGGCCGATGCGCACGCTTGTCCTCGCGCCGGAATCACCGAACGGAGCGCCGCGGCGCGACGGCGGCATCGTGCTCTACTCGGAGATATTCCAACTCACCGCTCCGGTCCGCCGTCTAGCGGTGCAGATGGCCAGCCTGGGCAATCTCGTGATGGCCCCGGAAGTTTACCACGCTCACGAACTGCCCGGAACCGTGCTCGGCTACGACGACGCCGGCAAGACGCGCGGCAACGCTCTCAAAGAAATACTGACGCTGACCGCTTTCGACGCCGACGCCCGCGCCGTGCTCGCTGCCCTGCGCAACCATCCGGCTTGCAACGGCCGAGTGGGATCGTTCGGCATTTGTTTAGGGGGTCATCTCGCCTTTCGCGCGGCCCTGCAAACAGACGTCGCCGCCGGCGCCTGCTTCTATCCGACCGACCTGCACAGCGGTAAGCTTGGCCCCGGCGGCGGGGCGGACACGCTGGCCCGCGCTGCCGAACTGAAAGGCGAGTTGCTGCTGGTCTTCGGCCGTCAAGATCCACACGTTCCCCTGGAAGGCCGGCGGTGCATCCACGCGGCGCTGGAGCAGGCGGGCACGTGCTTCACCTGGCACGAGTTCAACGCGGCACACGCCTTTCTGCGCGATGAGGGCGACCGCTACGATCCCGCCGCGGCGCGCCTGGCGCTGGCGTTGGCCACCGATCTGTTTGGGCGCTGCCTGTGACTGATTAGCGATCGAATTGCGGTCTACTCCTTCTCCTCCACGCGCGTGATCCGCTTGACGACCAGCGTCGCATAGTTGCCGCGCGGCAAGTCGAAACGCAGCGTCAGCTTTTTCTTGCCGGTATGTTCCTCGTCTTTCGCGCTGCGGGCATCGAGTTCGCGCGGAAAGCACCAGGCGGCGCGCTCCCCCTTCGAGAAGAACAGGGCGCGGAAGCCTTTCAACTTGAACTGTTCCAGCGTCACGCCTTCGTCGGTCAGGATGCGATCGAAGTACGGCTTGCGCGGGTCGGCGTCGTCCAGGTGCGTCCGGGCCGAGTGCAGCGGCAGGTGCAGCGTTTGCAGCATCTCCTTCACATCCGGCTCGAGACGCCGCGGCATTGGCACTTCGCCCAGACGCAGCGCCACTGGTGTCAGGTCGCGATGCGGCACGTGATCGCTCAGCCAATCGACCAGCATGTGATTCCACAAGTGGCTTTGATATGCCGACAGGTAGAGCGTGCGCAGCTCCGGCGGCAAGCGTTCCAGGGCGGCGCGAAAATCGTCGGGATGCTCCGCGAGGTGTTCGATCATCTTTCGCGTCGGCCCTCTCGACAGCGATTGCAGAATGTAATCCCAGTTGCCCCAGTGTTGGCGCAGCAGCGCTTTTTCTTTTTTCTGCGCCGCTCGCTCGAAGGCGTAGGGGGCGGTCAAGGCCGATTGCAAGGCCGCCTCATATTCGCCGAGCAGGATTTGCTGCGCTACGAACGAGCCGCCGTGCCCGACGGAGCCGAAGCGCTGATCGTCGTAATAATTCGGCACGCCGACGTCGAGCACTTCCTCGAGGGTCCGCAAAGAGGCGCCGACCTGCGTTTCGGTCATGGCGCGAACCGTTACCGCGAAGCGATTGGCTTCGATATGCTCGGAACGATACTCCTCGGCAACTTGGCCGAGATAAGTGAGATTTAAGTTGGCGTGCGTCAGCTTCCGTTGCGGGCCGCGATAGATGGTCAGATACTGGATTGTCTCAGCATGACGATCTTTCAGGCCGCCGACCGCCACGCGCCGGACCTCGAGTTTCCAGCGTTTGCGAATGATTGCCAACGCGTCCGGCGTCGTCCAGCCGCGCTTGTCGAGACGATAGAACGCGAAAGCGCCCTCCTTGCTTGGCTGCAAGTTCGTCAATTCCTCGACCTTGAAATCGTCGGACTTTTGCTTGATGTGCATATGGCGTTCAACGTTCAAAAGGGGCTCATATCCCTCGGCATCAGGCGACTCGCCGGTTGCATTCTTCGTGCAGACGCGCCATTCGCACCACGGGACACATCTGGCTTCTTTTATGCCAAAAACAATAATAGCGAATATTTATTGTAGGGAATGAAATTGGGAACATAAAATAGAACTCGAACGTCCAACCCATGCCGGGAAGTCCGTGTCAAGCACTCAACCGCGCCCAGACCATGAATTCAATTGACGCCAGATCGGTGCTCGATTACTTTCGCGAGTTGGAGGAACGCCGCGAAAGCACTGCTTTCGACACGGTTTTGGACGGATTGTTGCAGATTTTTGCCGCGGACGAAATCGGACTTAGCGCCATGGACGGCAACGGGACGAAGGCGGCTTCCGCTTCCCAAAAGGCATCGTACCCCTGGCAGATCGATCCACAGCTCCTCGAACGCATCCAAGCTTCTCCGTGCGCGAAAGTGCATCAGGAGGATTCCGGCGCCTGGCTCGTAAGCGTGGTCGAACGAAACGGAAGTTCCTATCTGGCGTGGGCGCAACGTACCGCGGCGCAGCCATGGAGGGACGCCGACCGCTGGCCATGGTTCTTCGCCTCCCAGGCGCTGGTCCGCTGGCGCAGGCCGGAAACCTCTACTGTGACGCAGCGTCTGGAACAGGCCGCCGTCGTGACTGGCCGGCTGACGCACGATTTCGGCAACTTTCTCACTGGCATCATGGGTTTCACCGAACTCAGCTTGTCCCAGGCGCCGGCAGACAGTCTGCTGAATCGCTATCTGCAGGAAGTTTACCAAGCGGCCCGCGCCGGCGCCGATTGGGTGCGCCGGCTGCATTTATTCTGCCGGCGCGGTGCGGCAAGTTCCTGGCCCAGCATGCTCTCCTGCGTTTTGGCGGAGGAACAGACCCGGCTGCAATCGGCAGAGGCATCGAGCTTGTCCTGGAAGACCGATGTGCCGGCCAATTTGCCGCTCCTCGACATCGACGCCGCCGCGCTGCAATCGGTGCTGGCGGAACTGGTGGACAACGCGAATCAGGCGATCAAGGGCCAGGGAACCATCGGCGTCAGCGCTCGGGTCCGAGACTTGACTGACGCGGAATGCCGAGGCCTGTTCGGCTCGGTGCAGCCTGGTAGTTATGTGGAACTTGCCGTCGTGGACGACGGCCCGGGAATTCCCGCCGATGTTCAGGCACGTTTGTTCCATGAGATGTTCTTCAGCACCAAGCCAAGACACCGCGGTCTGGGCTTTTTGGTCGTGTACGGCATCTTGCATCGCTTTGGCGGAGGCTTGCGTTTGGCGTCGCCCAACGGAAAGGGGACGGCAGTACAAGTGTACATACCGGCCGCGATGCCTGTCCTGCCGGCGACACCGGCCGATGACGCGCCACGCGTGCTGCTTGCTCATGCCGATCCACTGCTCTTCGAAAGCATGCGGCGAATTCTCGAATCGAGCGGCTGTCAGGTTAGCGTTGCAATTTCGGCCCAGGCGGCGCTAAGCGCTTACGTTGCCGCCGACCCGCCCTTCGCATTGGTTGTTGCCGACGTGCTCTTGCCTCCGTCATCCGGCATCAATTTCGTCCGGCGGATTTTAGCTCACGATTCGAGCGCGAACTTTCTTTTCCTGCACGCGCAGTCCTCGTTCCACGGCCTGACCGACGAGGACCTGCTCGAACGATTCGCTCTCTTGCGCTGGCCGCTGACGCCGCAGACGTTTCTGCGGGCGGTTCAGACGGAATTGGCCAAGCGGGTAAGGCGCTAGCCGCGCAAGCCGGAGGCGCAGGCCGCGGGTAGCGGTAGCCTCCTATTCTGAAGAAGTTTGCCAGCACGCACGAGGTCCCAATGACATCCGAGAACCCGGACGCGAGCCCCGAAAACGAGAGCTTGGAACAGGACAAGATGAAGCCGGTCGAGGGGGGCCGAATGTACACTGCCGGCGACATCCACGTCGTGGTCATCGACGACGATCCGGCAGTTGGCCGGCTCGTCGAAGCGACCTTGGCGGAACACGAGTTCCAGATCGCTGTCGTCAACGATCCTCAGCAGATCGAGTCTGTGCTGCGCCAGCAACATTATCAAGTCGTGATACTTGACTACGTGCTTCCCGGTCTGGAGTCCGCCTCGGTGCTGAAGCTCGTGCAGGAGACACAACCCGACGCCAGCATCATCGTCGTCACCGCCTATCCGTCGGTTGACAGCGCTCTTGAGTGCCTCCGCGCTCACACCTACGATTACCTTACGAAGCCGTTCCAAGTGGAGAATCTCAAGAAAGCCGTCGTGCGCAGCCTGGAGTGCCGTGGACTGTTGCGTCTCTCGGAACAGGAATTGCGTGTCCAAGTCGGCGCCGCCATCCGCGAACGCCGCAAGGCGCTCGGCCTGACGCTGGCGGATATGTACAAGCGAACCAACGTGACGGTCGGCTACTTGTCGCAGGTCGAATTGGGCAAGAACTCGGCGTCGATCGAGACCCTTTACCGCATCGCCCTCGGGCTGCGCGTGCGATTGGCGGACTTGTTCCAATCGGTGCAAGCGTCGATCTGACTATCGCTCGAGCACTTTAACGCGAATTCTCACGTCGTTCGTACTCGTGAACTCCAGCGACTCCCGACGCTCCATCGCCTCGATCGTCAACGATCCACGCAAGCGCATCGAGCGTTCGTGTTCGAGCAGATGCCCCGCGGCCTTGTCGAAGTTAATCGTTCCCTGGACCTTGTCGCTGTCGATGCTGCCTTTAACGATGTGAAACAGCGACTTGTCGTCCTTGGGCGGGGCCTCGTACTTCGTCTCGATCGTATACTGGATCATGTCGCGGCCCTTCTTGGTCCCCGCATATTTGTAATGCGCCGTCGAACGCAGCGCCCCGAAATGCGGAATCGGCTCGACATACTCGCGCTGCCAGGCAAACTCCTTGTCCGGCAACGGGCCGAACAGATCCGCCAGGGCTTCCTTGACTGCCGCTTCGGGAAACGTGACGCGCAGCGCTTTGAGACGGGCCGCGCCCTTCTCGGCCAGACGCTCCAGAAAATCCTCATAGCCTTCCAGCTTGGCGAGCCGGCCCGTGCGCATCGTCTCCAGCGTGAAGACGCTGCCTTGCATTTTCTCGTGCAACTTCGGGTCGATCTTTTCGGTGTCGGCGGCGCCGGACGACTCGTGCTCGACCTTGGTCAGCGTGGCGAGCACGATGAAGTTGTCGCCTTGCTGTTCCTTCACTTCGAGCCGAACTTGCCAGGTGCTGCGCTGCTGCTGCTTGAATTGCTTGCCCTTGAGTTCGACGGCTAGCGTCTGCGTGGCAGTCCGCTCGACCTCATAGACTTGACCCTTGGCGAATTTCCACATGAGTGGCGCCTGCGCCGACGCCGGCGCGGCGACCAGCAGGCAGGCGGCCAGAGTATACTTGAATCGGCTTGCGGTCATGGTTTTTCTCGCCTCCTATTGTGCTTGTAAGCGGCAATCGATCCACTATGCTAAACGGCGACGTGCATCGGAGCAATACCGCCTGGAGGAATGCCATGAAAACGCGACTGATTCTTGCAGCCATGCTGCTCTTCACCGGCGCCGGCATCGCGGCGGCATTGGCCGGCGGCGGCGGGAACTTCGACTTCCTCAACGACGCCGACCGCAAGGTCATGCAAGAGCGTTTCGTCAAGGAAATCTATCCCATGATGCAGAAAGACGGCAAGAACGGCTGCGTCGGCTGCCATAACGGCAAGATCGTCTCGTCCCTCAAAATGACCGGCAATGCCGAGAAGGATTTTCGCATGTTGCTGAAGGAAGGCTTTTTCATCCCAGGCGACTCGGGCAGCGTGCTGACGCGCATCCAATCCACCAACCGCAAGCAGCGCATGCCGCCGCCGGGCAAGGGAGACCCGTGGACAAAGGAGGAGATGGAAGTGCTGCACAAGTTCGTCGTCGAACTCGACAAGAAGCAGCAGAAAAAGTCCAAATAAAGGTGAATCGAGATGAAGGGCCCGCGTTCGCGCCATCGGTTCAATGTGCTCCGCGTCTGGGAATGTCCGCGCTGCATGAAGCGGATCTTCGCGCCGCCGCAGGTGGTGACGCGCGCCTGCCTATGTCAGGTAAACGGCCAGCCAACCTGGATGTGCTTGATCGAGGCGATGCGCGGCGCGAAACCGCCGGGCGCTGCGGCGAGCGTCGAGGCGTAAGCCCGACGTGCGATCACGTCGGGCTTACGCCTCGACGCTCGCTGAATCACATCGTGCGGCCGCCGTCCACCACTACCACTTGCCCGGTCATCAAATTCGTGCCCAGCGCCAGGAAGTACACCGCATCAGCGATATCCTCGGGAATCGCAGCCCGGCCCATCGGTGTGATCGACAGCGAACGTGCCACCTGGTCCATGTGATCCGCCAGCCAGCGCGTCAGCACCGGCCCCGGCGCGACGGCGTTCACGCGCACCGCCGGACCGAAGGCGCGGGCCAGCGATTTCGTCATGCAATTCACCGCCGCCTTGCTCGCCGCGTAAGGTATCGAGCTGCCGTGCCCTTGTAATCCCGCGACCGACGTCACATTGACGATCGACCCGCCCGTCTTCTGCAAGTGCGGCAGCGCCGCCCGGCTGCAAAAGAACGTCCCCTTGAGATTGACGCCGAGGATGTCGTCCCACACCTCCGCGGTCACGGCATCGAGGTTGGTGTGCTCGATGAAGTGTGTGGTGCCGGCATTGTTGACGAGCACATCGAGTCCGCCCAGTTCTTTGACGCAACGTTCGACCATCGCGTTGACGGCGCTCTCCTCTGCAACGTTCGCCTTGCACAACAGCGCGGGGACGCCGAGCTTTTGCACCTCGGCGAGTGTTTCCTTCGCTTCCTTCTCGGAGCGCGAATAGTTGACGGCGACGGCGAGCCCTTCCCTGGCTAACCGAATCGCGACGGCGCGGCCGATGCCGGTCGCGGAGCCGGTGACCAGGGCGACATTTCTGCGAACGGCAGACATTTTTGCACCTTTAATTGGTTGGGCCGCAGTCAGTAGTCCGTGGTATAAGAACTCCATACCACGGACCATTGACTATTGCGAAACCCAATCGTGCGGCTTCAAATATACGTCGTACAATTCCGCCTCGCGCGATCCCGGCGCCGGCTTGTAATCGTACAGCCAGCGCACCATGGGCGGCAGCGACATCAGGATCGACTCGATCCGTCCACCGGTCTTTAGTCCGAAGATCGTGCCGCGGTCATAGAGCAGGTTGAACTCGACATAGCGCCCGCGGCGAAATTCCTGGAAGATGCGCTCCTGATCCGTGTAAGGCTCATCCTTGCGCCGGCGGACGATCGGCACATAGGCATCGAGAAACGCATCCCCGCAATCACGCACGAAACCGAAGAGCGCTTCGAAGTCGCCCTCGAGATAGTCGAAAAAGATGCCGCCGACACCGCGTGGCTCTTGGCGGTGTGTCAGATAGAAATATTCATCGCACCACTTCTTGAATTTCACATAATCGACCGGCGCCGGATGGCGCATGCAGACAGTCTTCCAGGTCTTGTGAAAATGAATAGCGTCTTCGCGATTTCCATAATACGGCGTCAGATCGGCGCCGCCGCCGAACCACGACCGGTCGCCCTTGATGAGATAGCGGAAGTTGGCGTGGACTGTCGGCGCTTTTGGATTGCGGGGGTGCAGCACGAGCGACACGCCGGCGGCGCTGAAGTCGAGCCCTTCGCCGGGAAGCTGCTTGGCGAATTCGGGCGACATTTGGCCGAAAACTTCGGAAAAGTTGACTCCCGCCTTCTCGAAGACGCCGCCGTCCGTTATGACGCGCGAGCGGCCGCCGCCGCCGCCTTCGCGATCCCAGGAGTCTTCGCGAAAAGCGGCCTTGCCATCGACCGCTGCCAGGCCGGCGCAGATGCGATCTTGCAGGTCGCGGAAGTACTCAACGGCTCGCTGACGTTGGTTGTCAAGCTGGGACATAAGCGTAATCTTGGAAATTCGCGCGGACGGACGGAAAGTTTAACGAGGTTAATGTACGAATCGAAGAAATCGACAACAACCAACGCGACTTTTGATTCACCTGCGCAAGCGGCCGTGTCGAAGAAAGAGGCGTGTGCAAGTCGGATTGCCAGTCGAGGAGGGATTCTCGTGGCCGAGAACTCCGGCGACCTGGTGGTTGAATCGTACAACCTGACGAAGATTTACCAGAACCGCCAGATTGCGCTGAATGATGTAACGCTGAAGCTGGAGCCGGGGACCGTTCTGGGCCTTTTGGGGCACAACGGCGCCGGCAAGACCACGCTGCTGCGCCTGATTCTCGGCTTGCACCGGCCTACGGCAGGCTGGGTGAAGCTGTTCGGCCAAAAGATGGGCCCGAACGCCGCCTCGTTGCGCTGCCGCATCGGCTACATCCCGACCAGCCCCCAGTTTCCCAAGGGCCTGACGCCGATCACCTATCTCGACTACATGGCTCGCCTATTCGGCCTCCCGGCCGAGGTGCGTAAGCCGCGCCTGGCGACCTTGATCCGCGCGGTCGATCTGCTGGCGGCCTCCGGCGATCACATCGAGAATTTCTCCAACGGCATGATCGCCCGTCTCGCCGTCGCCACCAGTCTGATCAACGAGCCCGACCTGCTCATCTGGGACGAGCCAACGCTCGGCCTCGATCCCGAAGCGCGGCGCAGCATGCTCGACCTGATCAAGACGCTGGCTCGCGACAAGACGTTGATCATCGCCAGCCACAATCTGAGCGACATCGACGAGGTATGCAATCACGCCGCCGTCTTGAGCCGGGGACACCTGATTTACTTCGGATCGCTGCAGGATCTCAAGGGGCGCATGAAGCGCAATCACTACGAGTTCGATCTGGAAGGCGATCAGAAAACGATCACCAAGGCGATGCAAGCGCTCAAGAACATGACTGACTTCAAGACGGTGAACCTCAAGGGGCGCCGGCTCGAAATCCGCATGAGCGACGACGTGAACAACACCAACGCGTTGGCCAACGTGTTCATGACTCTCGCCGATAACAAGGTGACGGTCATCAGCATCCGCAGCGTCGGCATGGCGACCGAACAGGCGTTTCTCGACCTGGTCGAGGAAGAAGAATCGCGTGGGTTTGCGCGGGCGTACAAAAGTGCTGCGTAGACAAGGGATGACGGATGAAGGATGACAACAAGGCGCCAACAGATTTACGTACACGCACCAAGGCATTTGCACTCCGAATTATCCGCCTCTTCTGCGCGTTGCCAAGAACAGTGGAAGCGCAGGTAATCGGCAAGCAGATATTGAAGAGCGGCACCTCAGTCGGAGCGCATTATGGCGAAGGACATCGGGCACGCTCGAATGCCGAATTCGTCAGCAAGCCTGAAGGCGCCCTCATGGAACTTGACGAAACTCTCTATTGGCTCGAACTTCTCACTGACGGGAAGATCGTAAAGGCCGCCAGATTGGAACCGCTTGCCGATGAAGCAAACCAGCTCATCGCGATTTTGGTGACATTCGTGAAAAACGCGAAACGCAAAGACGGATGATAGGTTGGTAATTTTCATCCTTCATCCTTCATCCTTCATCCTTCCTCCTTGGTGATTCATGGACGCAACCACCACTCCGACCGCCGCCGTGCCGCGGCTGCGTATCAATCGCTTCCTGCCGTACTGGGCTGTTTTCCAGGCCGACTTCAAGGCGACCTTTAACAGCTGGCTCTACCGCGCCTGGGTGCTGCTGTCGATCGCGGTCGGCGGCGGGTATCTGCTCTATCGCTTCGGCGCCACGCGCGTCGCCGGCATGATCCAATCGGCCCCCGAAACCGTCGGCGATCTCTTGCACTGGGTCATCTATGGCAGCGTCACGCTTATCATCGCGCTGACCGCCGGGGCCATCTGCTCCGAACGCGGCACCATGGCCGACTCCGTGCTCAGCCGCGGCATCAGCCGGTATCAATACTTCATGGGCAAACTGCACGCCCGCTTGACGCTGGTGTTACTGACCTATTTTATCGAAGGGGGCATCGCCCTGGTCTGCTCCTACTACATGCTGCACAGCGAGGCGATGACGATTCACGGCAGCGTCGCCGCGATGATTGTCGTCGCATCCCTTCTGGTCTTCGTGGTGACGTTCGGCGTCAGCGTCAGCGCGATGTCGAGCAACACGCTGGTGAGCATCGCGGTGGTGTGGATGACGCTGTACGGCGGCGGGTTCATCGTGTCGCAGCTGCCGGGGGCACTCCCCTCGCCGGAGCGGGCGCTGCAAAGCTTGCCGAACGTCTTGAAGGGGCTGTACGACTGGAACGTGCTGAGCCGGCTGATGCTGACGAGCCTGGGGCTGTCTGCTGGTACGGCACTGATCGGTATGTTCTATTTCTCGCGGCGCGATGTGTGATTTGCATGTCTCCGTCTAGCGTTCGCATGGCGCCGCGCGAACGCTAAACATAATCACGAAATCATTTCCCGACTGGCTGCTCATGCGAGCGCTGCCCGTTCTGTTGGACCTGAGCAACGAAGCCATTACTGTCGCTCTTGCCGGCGGGCTGATCGCCGGGCACCGGCTTGTGCGCGGAAAGCGCCTGGTATAATTCGCGGGCGTTCAGTCCGGCCTTGCGGCCACGGTCGAGCATTCGGCGATGGGTGCTTTGCGACATTGGTTTACCTCTTCAGTGTTCTGTTCCTGAATCAACCGTAGCTTATTTTTTTGCCGCGTGCTCGATTCCCAATGCCCTCATCGGCGTGACTTGCCGCAGATCTTGAATGGTCGCGCGCGTCGCCCGTTCAATCGCCTCCTCCCACTTCGGTTCGTCCGGCTTGAAACACGCGGTGATGCCGCGCGAACTGTTGATGACCGCGCCGGCGCCATCCGCGCGAAAAGCGGCGGCCGTATCGGCGCCGCTGCCGCCTTGCGCTCCGTAGCCAGGCACGAGGAACCAGACGTGCGGAATCCACTGGCGCACCAGCGCCAGTTCGGCCGGATGCGTGGCGCCGACGACCGCGCCGACGTCGCCGAAGCCGCAGGCGCCGAGGTTCTCCTTCGACCACGTGCCGACCGCTTCCGCGACGTGCTGATACACTGGCTTACCCGCGCACGCCAGATCTTGAAACTGCTTCGCCCCCTTGTTGCTGGTGCGAACGAGGACAAAGGCGCCGCCGCCGCACCGGCGCGCGCTGGCGAGGAACGGCTCGACGGCGTCGCGGCCGAGATACGGATTAACGGTCAGCGCATCGGCGGCCCACACCGGATGCCGGCTTCCCTCCACAGGCGTTCCCGCCAACGCGGCGTCGGCATACGCTTCCGCCGTCGAGGCGATGTCGCCGCGCTTGTTGTCGAGGATCGTGAGCAAGCCGAGCGATTTCGCCTTCGCCAGCACGCGTTGCTGTGCAAGCATCCCTGCCGGGCCGCACGATTCGAAGAAGGCGCTCTGCGGTTTGACGACCGGCACCAGCGGCGCAACGATATCGAGCACGCGCAAGCTGAACTCCTCGAACGCCGCCGCCACAGCATCGAGCGTGCCGCCGGCGTTACGCTGTCGGATCTCCAGCGGCAGCAGTTCCCAGCGCGGATCGATGCCGGCGCAGACGGCGTTGCCCTTCTTCTTGCATGATTCCAGAAGACGGTCGGCGAAGTGCATGATGATGGTTCCTTATCCTCGGCGCGAACGCCAAACGAAGCTGGATGTGGGCACGCCTATCGTTGATAGAGCGCGCGATAGATCACACGGCCTTCATGGCGATACTTGCGCTCGAAGTTCGTCAGATACTCCGCATCGCCCGCTGGCGCCGGCAACGCGCGCAGCATCTCGATTCCTTTCAACATTTCAATCGTGTCCGCGTAATAGTCGGCCACGTCGGTTGCGAAGTGCAGCCGACCGCCGCCACGCATGACGCGCACGCACTGTTCGGCGAAAGCCGATGTGAACAGCTTGCGCTTGCGGTGCCGCGTTTTCCACCATGGATCGGGGAAGTAAACGTGCACAGCCGATACACTGGCCTCGGCGATGCGCTCCTTCAGGAGCCAGCGGGCGTCGGTGCAGGCGAGCTTCACGTTCCGTAATTGAAGTTGAGCCATGCGCGTCGCGGTGAGCAGCGTGTATTTGCGTTCGATCTCGATGCCGAAAAAATTCGTGTCGAGGCGCGCCTGGCATTGCGTGAGCAGGAAAAGTCCCTTGCCGAAGCCGACTTCGATCTCGACGGGACGGTCATTGCCGAAGAGGGCTCGGAAGTCTATCGGCGGCGCGGGTTCGAGCAACGGAGAATCCGGCGGCAGGACGCCGGGGTTCGGCACGTCGAGCAGATAGGGCTCCAGCGTCTCCAGCGGCAAACGGCGCGATGCACGCACGGGCTAATCCTCACCCCGCTTGAGCGGCACGCCGAGGATGTCGCCGTGAAAGACCATCGTGTCCTTGACGAACGCCTGGACGTTGAACACCATCTGCCGGCGGTTGAAGCGGGTCTGTTTGCCGACAAGAATCAGACGATCCCCGGGGTGTACCCGGCTGCGAAAACGCACTTCCTCCAGGCCGCCGAAACCGAGGAACTCGCCAGGCCCGAGCGTGTGCTGCGACATGACATAGTAACTGCACAGCTGCGCTGACGCCTCGCACATCAATACGCCCGGCAAGAGCGGATAGCCCGGCATGTGGCCGCGCACCCAGAATTCGTCGTACCGGACGTCCTTGTAACCGATGACGACATGGTTGACCGAGTCGAGATAGACGACCGCGTCGAGCTGCTGCATCTCAAAGCGCTGCGGGTTGACGTTGCGTATCGCCTCCGCGTCAGCAACGACGTTGCTGAAGTCGATTTGCGCGAGATCGAAATGCAGTTCAGGCGGCATGACGCGCATCCAAGAGAATTAACTTCTTACGACCCAACGATATCTGCGATTTGGGGCAACTCGGTCAGGAGCGCATCCGGACGAGTGGCCCGGTCCTTCAATTGCTCCGGCAACGCCTGCAACGATTCCTTGTCGCCGGCGAACAAGGCGGTGCGCATGCCCAACTTCTTGGCGGGCAACAGGTCGAGTTCGAGGCGCGAGCTGACGTGCAACACCTGCGCCGGAGCGATCCCCACCGTTTGCAGTTGCTTCAAGCAATGCTTGAACAGACGTTCGGACGGCTTGCGTCCGCCGATCTCCGACGACAGCGCATGTACCGAGCGATCGAAGAGAATGTCGGCAGCGACGCCGCAATGTTGCCGGGCCAGGCCTCGCTGTAATTGTAGCAAGGAGAAGGACTGGGCGTCCGCAAGAATGGCCTGTTTCAAGCCGGCCTGGTGGACCAGTTCGAGCGCCGGGGCCGCCGCGTCGTAGCAGGCCGTTCCTTGCAAGCTGGCGTGGAAGAAGTAGGCGATCTTGCGGCTGTAGTCGCCGAGCGGTCCGTAGAAGTTCAGGTCGTATTGATAGTCCTTTTGCTGGAGCTTCTTGACGATCGCCTCCCAGATTTTCTCGCATGGAATCTCGGGGTATTTTTCCTTCGGGGACGGCGCCAGCCGCAAATCGCCGATCACGCGCCGATAGATTTCGCCCATGTAGTCGGCGGGCTGGCCGGGCTTGCGGGTCATGGAGCCCCACATCTTGAACTCTTGCACCGTCTTGTCGAGGGCGATATCCATCACGAACTTGTCTGGATGCTCGAAGAGGAGCTGGCCGCTGAAAATGTTCACGAGGGTGCCGTAGAGATTCCAGGTGACGGCGCGCACGAGCGGCATGCGGACCAGGAATGGCTTCGCCTTGGGACGCGCCGTCGTGGGCGCCGCCGGCCAGACCAGGTCGCGCTTGTCGAGAAAGTCGGCGTACTGTTCCAGAGTCATCGCCATGGCGTCTCGTTCAGGCGAGCGCGAGCGGGATCGTCATGCCCACGCACGCCGGAGGCGTGCGGCTAAACAAATGGGCACTGGTTTGCTAGGAATGATCTAGTAAAATGAACAGAAATGTCCGTGCCCGCAACTCCGTGGATTCCACCGATGGCTCCCCCCCCCGCCAATGGCGCCAATTCCGAACCTGGCCTGCCGCCGGTGCAGCCGCCGTCGGGGCGCTTCATTGCCCGGCTTTTCCTCGCGCCGGGACTCATCATCCTCGTGGTCGTGCTCATCCTCATGGGCCTTAGCTACTGGAACAGTGCCCGCGAACCGGCCTACTACCTGGCGCAGTTGGATAGCGAGAACACCGACATACGCTGGCGCGGCGCCAGCGACCTGGCCCAAATCTTGAAGCGTTCCGAGCCGGCCACTTTGCGCTGGAAGGCGGACGCGAAACTCGCCCTCGATCTGGCCGAGCGGTTGGACCTTGCATTCCAACGACTGGTCCACGATGAAAAGGCCATCGGCGCCCAGTTTGCCGCAAGCAGCGACAACAACAAACATCTACTGTGGCGCAAGCTTCGCAAGGACCGCGATTACGTCGTGTACTTGGCTGGATTGCTGGCGCAATTCCGCGCGCCGGTCGGCGCTCCGGTCCTGTGCAAGATCTTGAATCACGACGCGTCCCCCGATCTCAAGGGCAATACCCAGCAGCGCCGTTTGACCCTGTGGGCATTGATCAACCTGGGCGAATCCCTGAAAGGGTTCGCAAACCTACCGGCCGATCAGCAGAAGAGCGTCATCGCGGCGTTGAAGGAAGAAGCGGCTCGGGAGGGCGCCCGGGCCGACTGGGCGCGAACCGGGTTGCACTATCTCGACAGGACCAGCACTAACACGCAGCGGGTCGAGCGAGTCGATGAAACCCTGGCGCGCCTCGCGGATGCGGAGGATCAGTTCTTGCGCAAGCTCGTCGCGATGTCGTTCATCTTCTGGGACGGCGAACATGCCGAAGCGACGCTTTTGAAACTCGCCAATGACAACGGACACGGCACTCTGGTTCGCGTGGAAGAGGATGATTGAAAGAACATGGCACAAGAAGACAAAGCCCTGGTCGTGCGTGGACTGCTGCTTTTCACCGGTATCGGCATCCTCGCCGCGTCGGTGTTGGCGATCGTCTTCTGGCGGTCGCACACGGCCACTCCGCCGTTCGCCGCGCAGCCGGAGCAGCATATTCCGGCCGTGATGATCCCGCATGTCGGCTCGTTTCCTGCCAACGTGAACTGGTTTGCGATTCAGCAACTGGGCGAAACGATGCCGAGCGCGCCCGGCTGGGATATTCGCTACAACGCCGCAACGGCGTATTTGCGGCGCGGCAGCACATCGGTCCCCTGGCATCTCGTTCGCGAGATGCTCGATGAGCGCCAGCAAATGCGCAACAATCGAGTTCGGCTCATCGATGGCCGGGACGTCTACGACGAAGCCGGCGCTCGCGAAAAAATGCTCATTGCCTTGAAGGCGCTGGCCGCCTGGCACGACAAGCGCAAGGTGGACCAAAACCGCGATGTCCCAAATGATCTGCGTGAAATCTATTCGATGGTAGACCGACTGGCGGAGAGTGAATTCCCCGAGATGAAAATCCAAGCCGAGAAAGCGCGAGCCACTTTTTTCCGCTGAAAACCTCATCCAATGGCCGAATACGATCCCACCTTCCCCTTTGGTGGCCTTCGCCCAGCTCCATTTCGTCGAAATAACATAACTCATTACGCTAACGGAAGTTGCGATCCGACTTTCTCGACGCAACCAGACGATTTTCCGCCGCGTTCATGCAAAATAGCCAGTCTTCTTATATAAATAATGGAACACGGGCAAGATAGCCCGTCTGACTCTTCGAAAATTCCTGAATGCCCCCAGCGCCTTCGGCCCAGCGCGACGCCGTTTATCCCACCAGTCTTTCAAAGGCAGGTCATTGTGGCGCGGAATCATCCGAAAGTTATCGTCTTGACCGGAGCGACGCGCGGCCTAGGCCTGGCGATGGTTGAGAAATTCGTCGAGCTAGGGCACACCGTGCTGGGTTGCGGCCGATCGCGCGAGGCGATCGAAACGCTGCGGGCCCGCTTCCGTCCGCCGCACGATTTCGCGGCCCTCGACATCGCGCTGGAAAGCCAGGTCGAGCCGTGGGCGGCGCGGCTGTTGTCGAGCCACGGCGTGCCGGACATGCTCATCAACAACGCCGGGGTCATCAATCAAAACGCGCCGCTCTGGCAGGTTCCCGCCGACGAATTCGATCGGCTCTTCGACGTGAACGTGAAGGGGGTCGCCAACGTCATCCGCCATTTCGTGCCGGCAATGATCGCGCGAAAATCGGGGCTCATCATCAACTTCAGCTCGACGTGGGGCCGCACCGTCTCGTCCGAGGTCGCGCCGTACTGCGCCAGCAAGTGGGCCATCGAAGGTATGACCCAAGCGCTCGCCGAGGAGTTGCCGCGCGGCATGGCCGCGATCCCGCTCAATCCGGGCATCATCGACACCGATATGCTGCGAAGCTGCCTGGGAGGGACGGCGAGCCGCTATCCGTCGCCGGCGAAATGGGTCGAGAAGGCGGTGCCGTACATCCTGGCGCTCAATTCACGCGACAACGGCAAGCAGTTGACGATCGCGTGAAAGTTGCATTCGTTTTGCGCTCGCATGGCGCCGTGCAAGAGCTAAACGAATATGGAATCACTTCGCAAGGGCATCGGACTGCATCACGCCGACGATATTCCCTTCCGTGTCCTTGAAGTACGCCAGCCAGCCGATGCCAGGAATCGGCATCTTCGGCAAGGCGATCGTGCCTCCCGCCTTGACGATGTTTGCGACCATTTCGTCGATGGCGCCGATCTGGATGGTGCAACAATATGCGTTGACCGCCTGCATCTCGACCGGCGGCGGCCCCATGCGGCGAATCATGCCGCCGTTGATTCCCTTCTCCGAGTCCGGTCCCGTGACGATGAGCCAGTAGTCCATCGGGCCTTCCCATTTCGTAAACTTCCAGCCGAACAGGTTCTTATAGAACGCAATCGCCCGCTCGGGGTTTTCGGCATGAATTTCGAAATGTACGACGCGTGGCATGAATAGCTCCCCATTGTTTAGCGTGCGAAACGATTGCCAATCGTTCTATTGCCGCCAAGCATGGCGTCCACTCGATGGTCAGAGCCTGACGCGATAGCGAAGGACAGCCGACCTTCGCTATCGCGTCAGGCTCTGATGCTTCACCCTTTGATGACGCCGATCGGCCGCATGCGCGCCACCTTCTTCGACAGCCCCGCCTGGTGCACTACATCGACCACGTCATCAACATTCTTGTACGCCTTCGGCTGCTCCTCCGCAAGCCCCTGGTGGCTTTGCGCCCGCGCGACGATTCCCTTCGCCAGCAGCTCCTTGTCGATGCGCCGGCCCGCGGCTTCCTTGATCGAAGCAGTCCGACTCATTGCCCGGCCGGCGCCGTGGCAGGTCGTGCCGAACGACTTGTCCATGCTGCCCTGCTGTCCGACCAGCACCCAGCTCGCTCGGCCCATGTCGCCCGGAATGATCACCGGCTGGCCGATCTTGCGATAGATCGCCGGCACCTCGGGGTGCCCCGGCGGAAACGCCCGCGTCGCCCCCTTGCGATGCACCCACACCTTCTTCTTGACGCCGTTGACCGTGTGCTCCTCGAATTTCGCGATATTATGGCACACATCGTAGATGAGATTCATCTGCAATTCCTGCCACGAGCGGCCAAAGACGTCGGCGAAGACCTCGCGGGCTTGCCACATGAGGAGCTGGCGATTGCACCATGCGAAGTTCGCCGCGGCGCGCATGGCCGCGATGTACTTCTGCCCTTCTGGACTGTTGACCGGGGCGCACGCGAGCTGGCGGTCCGGCAATTCGATGCCGTACTTCTCCGGCGCCTTGCGGAACTGGTGCAGCGAGTCGTCACACACCTGATAGCCGAGGCCGCGCGAGCCCGAGTGGATCATGACGCAGACCATGTCCTTTTCGAGGCCCATGACGCTGGCCGCGTCGTCGTCGAAAATGGCATCGACGACCTGCACCTCCAGGAAGTGGTTGCCCGAGCCGAGCGTGCCGCACTGCTGACCCCCGCGTTCCTTGGCGTGATCGCTGACCTCATCGGGATCGGCGCCGTCGAGGTTGCCGCGCGCTTCGGTGAAGTCGATATCGCCCGAGGTCGCCAGCTCGCGCGCCGTGAGGTAGCCGGCGCCTTCGCCGAGCAGGCGCGTCAGCTCCTTGCCCTTGAACGAGTAGTGCCCAGAGCGACCCACCCCGGTCGGGACGTATTTGAAGAGTGCCTCGATCAGCTTCGTCAGGTGATTCTTGACTTCGCGATAGAAGAGATTAGTCCGGCACAGACGAACGCCGCAGTTGATGTCGTAGCCGACGCCGCCCGGCGAGATGACGCCGCCCTCGTCCGGATCGGTCGCGCAGACACCGCCGATGCAGAAGCCGTAGCCCCAGTGGATGTCGGGCATCGCCAGGCTGGCGTGCTGGATGCCGGGCAGGAATGCGACGTTGGCGACCTGCTCCGGCGCAGAATCGAGCTTGAGCTGCTGCATGAGCTTTTCGTTGGCGAAGATGAGCCCATCGACGCGCATGCCGGGCTTGTAGCTCCTGGGAATGCGATAGCAGCACGCATCGATCTGTTCGAGCGGGCCGTGGAAGGATTCTTTCGGCATGATGAACTCCAGATTCGGCGAGCCGAGCTTCGTGAGGAGCCGGGTTGCGGCACGATGATGCATGGCGCTTCAACCCGACCGCTCACGCGGTTCGGCTCGCCGAAGGTAATGCTAGCGGAAACAACGGCGCGGCGTTAGAGTGACACGGGAAGGGTGAAGATGTTCGGACTGCACGTCATGTCGGAAGAAATCTTGACTTCTTCTCCTGCGCCAAGGATATTGAAACCATGGCTATCGTCGAATTAACGCCCAGTGCTTCCGACGAGCACGAACGATTGCCAAAACTCATTCACGCGCGCGTTCATCGACTGCTGGAACGATTGAAGCAGTGGCCTGCCGTGAGTGGCGCCAAACCGCTATCGGGCAATCTTGCGGGATGGTACCGACTGCGAACGGGCGATTACCGCGTACGATTTCAAGTTCAAGGCGAGAAGGTGACGGTAGACAAGATCGGACATCGGAAGGACTTCTATGAATAATCACGTTGCCAATGGCGTTCAATATCGACGAGTTACCCTAAAGGGAAGGTCGATGGTCATGCTCGACGAGGCGGAGTATGATCGCCTTGTCGACAAGGCCGACGAATGGGAGCCCGAGTTGCCCAAACCGTTGCCCAACGGGAATTATCCGGCCATCGAGTATTCGCGCATCTCCCTTGCCTTGAAAATCCTGCGCGACCGCCGCCGGCTGGGGCTGACCCAGGAAGAGCTTGCCAATATGGCTGGCATTCGGACGGGCAATCTGAATCGCATTGAACGTGGACTCATTTCACCGAGTGTTCGCACCGTCGAGAAGATCGACAACGCGCTCAAGAAGGCAGGACGCAAATTGGCAAAGACAAGCTGAATTGGCTCGAATTTGCCTTATACATACCGGGGAATCCATGAGCTCTCGAATCGCCATCGCCTTGCTTGCACTCCTTGCATCAACCATCCTGCTTCCCGCTGGTCAAGGCGCGGCAAAGTCCAAATCGAAGCCCACCCTGGAACAGGCCTATCGCCAATGGCATAAGGGTTTGTCGTCCGAGGAAAAAGCCGAGCGTGAAAAGGCCCTGCGGTCGATATTGCCAAACCAAAAGGACGTCGAGTATCTCTTTCCCAAACACGCGGACAAGCTCTGGCCGCTTTGGGCCAAGGGAAACGAGTTCTTGGTGGAAAATGTCGACAAGATCGCAGCAGAGGTGACCAAGGGTGGAGAAATCAAGAGAATCGAGGCGATCGACGTCCGCAAGGACAAGAACGGCTTGGAGCGATACAAGCGTATCCTCGAGATTATTCCCAAGGACGTTTCCGTTTTCGACATTGTGGTCCGACGAGCGGATGGCGGATTCTCCGGAGGCGGATCGTATCTTTACTTGAGCGACCGTTGGATTTGGATCAGGGACCTCGACGAGTTTCCGAGGATACTTGACAAACTGAAGTGATAACTCTGCTCGGCTCTGTGTAGACATTCGCTATTCGGCCGTATTCGGAGTTGCCTTGGCGATAACCTCCTAGGCAAAAATCTGGCTCATCCGGGGAATGGGTATTTTCTTGCCGTCCGGCGTTTTTCGTGGTATCCGGCTGGTGACGACCCTCTCAGGAGAGCTAAAGGTCAAGATCTGCTGACCCGCAGGATATGGCATTTTTCCAGGGATTATGGCAGAT
>JACXTT010002917.1_pt1 | contig 26774 bp, 21 predicted proteins | sample 9270951 | NCBI WGS metagenome assembly JACXTT01 (sample SAMN15532306, study PRJNA645909) | rock metagenome | isolation source: weathered quartz diorite | place: Puerto Rico | collected 2017-06-21 | reverse complement strand
ACTGCAATTGCGCAAAGCGCCAACGGACGCGCGGCGGAGGCTCGCAAGGAAGGCCTTTTCGCCCGCACAACCAGCAATGGCCCGTGGGAGCGGCTCTTTCCATCCGAGGGCAACTCGCGAAGCTGGGCCCCTGTGGATGTCCGCGGCGCCGCGTTCGATTCGCGAGGCCGGCTCTGGTTCGCTTGTCCGCAAGGCGCCGGCGTGCTCGACGGCAAGAAATGGACCCTGTATACGGGCGCCGACGGCTTGCCCTACGACGACTTCACCACCGTAGCGGCTGGAGAGAATGGCGTGGTGTGGTTTGGAACGAAGATCGGCGCGATTCGCTTTGATGGAAAGGCCTGGGAATACCGGCAGGGTCCACGCTGGTTGCCGAACGATGAGGTCCGGTCGATTGTGGTGCAGCCGAATGGCGACGCCTGGATCGCAACCGCGGGCGGCATTGCGGTGATTGCGCGTAAACCCATGACGCTCGCCGAAAAGGCCCAGTTTTTCGAGGCGGAAATCGACAAGCGCCATCGCCGCACGCCGTATGAATACGTGCATCCGGTGAACCTCAAGCGAGCCGGCGACTTGACCGAATGGTCCCAAACTGACAGCGACAACGACGGCCTGTGGACCTCGATGTACGGCGCGGGGGAATGCTACGCGTTCGCCGCGACGGGCAACGAGGCGGCGCGAGGCCGCGCGAAGAAGGCGTTCGAGGCGCTCCGGTTTTTACGCGAAGTCACGCAGGGCGGCTCGCATCCCGCGCCGCCGGGCTTCGTGGCGCGGTCGATTCTGCCCACGTCCGGGCCCGATCCGAATCTGCATGATTCGCCTGAAAACGACCGGCGAATGCAGCAGCAGCGCGACAAGCGCTGGAAGCTGCTTACCCCGCGATGGCCAAAAAGCGCGGATGGCCAATGGTACTGGAAGACGGACACCAGTTCCGACGAGCTCGACGGGCACTTTTTCTTTTACGGCCTTTACTACGATCTGGTCGCCAAGACGGAGCCGGAACGCCAACGAGTCCGGGAACACGTCGCCGCCATCGCCGACCATCTGATCAAGCACCATTACACCTTGGTCGATCACGACGGCAAACCCACCCGCTGGGCGATCTTCAACCCGGAAGAGATCAATTACAACAGCGACTTCTGGCAGGAGCGCGGCATGAATTCGCTCAGCATCCTGACTTACCTAAAGGTCGCCGAACACATCACCGGAGACCCGAAGTATGCAAAGGCTGCGCGCACGTTGATCGAAGCGCACGCCTACGCGACGAATACGCTCATCATCAAGACGCATCTGGGACAGGGCGCGGGCAACCAGAGCGATGACGAGATGATTTTCATGAACTACTACAGCCTGCTCAAATACGAAAAAGACCCGAATCTGCGGAAGAAGTATCTGATGGGGTTCTACAGCCACTGGCAAAACGAAACCGCGGAAATGAACCCGGTCTTTCACTTTCTGTACGCAGCCACGGGTATGGGGCAGAAGTTCGGCGATTCGCACGGGATGACGGATTTGAGCCCCACGGGTTCATGGCTCGAGGACTCGATCGAAACTCTGGAACGGCAGCCGCTCGACCGGGTGGACTGGCCCCTGCGCAACAGTCATCGCAAAGACCTCGTGCCGCTTGGGGAACATGTTCGCGAGAAGGGTCCGAAGCCTGTGGCCGGCTATCGGGTCAACGGCAAGGTTCTACCGATCGATGAGAGATACGTCGGGCATTGGAATCACGACCCGTGGCGGCTCGATTTCAACGGTTCCGGCAAGAGCCTGGGCGATGGCGCCATGTACTTGCTGCCTTACTACATGGGGCTCTATCACGGCCTCATCAAGGACTGAAGCCTTTCCAATCAAACGGGGCGCCCGTTAGGGAACGCCCCGATGACTCTCTCCACTTGGCTCTAAACTCTTCGACGATTGTTGGCGGTTAGGCCAAATCGTCAACTTCAGAGTAAGCCTTCCAGCCGTGCATGTCCACTGCAGCGGCGATTAGAAGGCGTTCACGAGGCTGGAAACGGTCTCGATTTCCTGCTGCGTGAGCTCAGGATGCACCGGCAATGCAAGCGTTTCTTTCGCCGCTCGTTCACTCACGGGAAAGCTGCCTTCGCTGTAGCCGAGATACTCGAAGCATTGCTGCAGGTGAAGGGGAATCGGATAGTAGATTTCGCTTCCTACGCCATTGTCCGCCAAATGCTGGCGTAGAGCGTCGCGCTTGAGCGAACGGATGACAAACTGATTGTGCACGTGCCGGGTGCTGTAAGGAGCGACCGGAGGCGCGATGCACGTTCCTTTCAACAACTCGCGGTAAAGATCGGCATTGCACTGGCGCGCCGCGGTCCACTCGTCGAGGTATGGCAGCTTCACCGAGAGCACGGCAGCCTGCATGGCGTCGAGGCGCGAATTCCAGCCGACGGAATCGTGCACGTATCTGGTCAAACCTCCGTGCACACGAATGGTTTTCAACTTCGCCGCCAAGGCTTCATCCTGTGTGGTGAGCATGCCTGCGTCGCCGAACGCGCCGAGATTCTTGCCAGGATAAAAACTGAAGCATCCGATGACGCCCATGGTTCCGGCGCGGCGGCCTTTGTATTCGGCGCCAATTGCCTGCGCCGCATCTTCGACCACGTGCAGGCCGCGTTTTGCAGCGATGGCGAGAATCGGATCCATATCGGCGCACTGCCCATACAGGTGCACGGGCATGATTGCTTTGACGCGCGGATGCCGGTCGAGCACGGCCTCGACTTGCGAGGGATCCATATTGAACGTATCCGGCTCGATGTCCACGAAAACCGGCGTCGCGCCTGCATGCACGATGTAGCCGGCCGATGCGAAAAATGAAAACGGAACCGTGAGGACCTCGTCGCCGGCGCCTATGCCGAGCGCTTTGAGGGCCAGCAGAATGGCGTCGGAACCGGAGGCGCATCCGATGGCGAAGGGAACCTGGCAGTAGGCTGCGATCTCACGTTCAAAACGGGCGACGGGTTCGCCGAGAATGAAGGTCTGATTCTCGCAGATGCGGGTGATCTCCGCCGCGACCTGCTCGCGGATCTTTGCATACTGGGCCTTCAGGTCCAAAAGAGCGATTTGTTTCACTACTCTTCTGGATAACACGCGAACAACGGGATCAGCGCCGGCCCCTGTTCCCCTATGAACCAACACCCGCAGCGCGAGGCTGTTGGCGCGCCCGGCTCTCCGCGCGCTCCCAGGCAATCTCCAAAGCCGACCTGGGAATGAGGCCGCGAACCGCCCAGGGAGCGCGCATGTAGCCCATGCCGATCCAGTTCGAATCGTAACCGTCGAACTTGTACGCGCCAGGCGGCAGGCCCGGAATTTCGACGCCCTCGACGTTCCATTCGCCGCACACCGCCTGCATCTTCGATTCGCCGAGCTTCCATTCGAAGTAGCTGTCGAGAAACAAGCCCGGGATGATGTTCTGCAGCACGCCGCCAAACAGGCTGCCATTGATGGGCTGATGGAGGATCGGGTTGACCCGCTCATCAAATGGCCGGAATTCGAGCGGAGGCCGCATCGCTTGCTCGGTAGGCTCAAATGTCCCGCGAATCAGGCTTGCGCCGGACTTGCGAAGGCTCAACGAGCCTGTGCCGGTTTCCGGGTCGCGGGTCAGGTCGCAAGCGTCGCACATTTGCTTGGGGTAGCCGGCCATGCGCCCATACAGCCATGCCATGGCGCTTGTCACGTAGATTCGCAGCGGATGTGCGAAGGGCTCTGTGTAGCTATTCGTGACGTTGGTCATTCGCACGTACGGAATGCTGTAAATGAATTCCTGGTAGTTCAGGGCGGGCATCCACTCGGCGTACATCGGAACCACGCCGCTTTGTGAGCCGGCGGTCAGGACGACGACATGCTTGCCGTGAGGACAGCCGGGCGGCGGCATGAGCTCGAGCCCGGCGGGAAGAAACGGCGCGATGGCTTCCGCGTCGACCAGGGCGGTTGCGAAGAGGAGTTCGTAAACGCCGATGGCGCCGAGGTCCGGCAGTGGATATGGAATGTCACCGGCTTCAATGAGCACCGGTTCGATGGCAGGCGGCATCAGCGCCCCCCCTTTCTTCTAAGGAACTCGCCTGCGCAACGGAGCCGGACGTAGCGGCCGTGCCGAGTTTCTGTTTCATTGGTGGGCCGTCCGGCCCTGCGCAGGCTCTTGAGGAACTCGCGAACAACGGGATCGGCGTCGAGAGTTTCTGGTCCATTGGTGGATCGCAAAGCCGATCCCTGTTCGCTTTTCAGCAGTTTGTCGACTGGCAGAATCATGCGCGCGAAGCGCAGGGGATTGCTGATTTGCCATTGTGTCAGATCAGGCTGAGGCAGTGTCCGTTGCGCGGCAGGCCGGGCCAGGTATTCCTTCCAACTTCGCAGCGTGATGACGGTTGGAGGATTGTCGAACTTTTCAAAGGCGTGGATCGATTGATCGAGCCACTTCATGGCGGCCTCTGCGTCGTCATCGAGCAGGGACTGGCCGCATTCCAACAGGCTGTTCGTCGCCTTCGCGTACCAGGACTTTTCCTTCCGCAGAACACGCAAAGACTCAGCAAGCAGCTTACGGTGCACGGCGGATGCGTCTGTCCCCGCGAGCATTTCGATGGCGCAGCGCCCGCGCAATTCGTGTAAGCCGATGCGGTCCCATTCCGAGCGGAAGGCGAAGTTCTGTTCGAGGTCGGGCCAGACGGCAACCAGGCCGCGCCAGGCTTCCGCGACGTCTCCCGCATAGAGCTTGACGCGCGCGATGCTGCGCGCATATTGAATGTGCGCCATGTGAAAGCCCGCGGCTTTCCAGCGCGCGAGAGCCTCGGCGCCGGCCTGAAGGCCTTGCTCCGGACGGTCATGATACATCTCGAGCAGGGGCTGAATCGCGGCGCCGACAAGAACATACGAGTACAGGTCCCCGCGCTCCTGAGCATCCTCTAAAACCGTGTGGGCTTCCGCCTCGTGTGCAGGCATATCGCCAATCGCCAGTCGCGCGAACAGGCGAAAGTTTCGCGCGGTGGACCGTTCCCATACCGCTTCCGGACAGAGGGCAAACATTTCCAGGGATTTCTCGAAATCGGGGATGGCCGATCTCCAGAAGCCCGTCGCGCATTGATTGAGCGCCCGCCCCATGCGGTAAATTGCCTGCGCGTAGGGTGGCGACTTCTCGCTAATGAGGCTGCCGGCGAGGTCTAGCATCTTCTTTGCCGTTGCGCGATCGCCGGTGCCGGTGCCTCGCACCACGGCTTCCCAAACCAGGCCGCGAACAATGCGGACAGGGTCGCCGAGCTGATAGGCGAGCAACAAATGGCGGGTGGTGAACGATGCGGCGGCGACCAGATCCACCATCGTCAACGCGCTGGCCGCGGACCAGGCGACATCGACGCGGCGTTCGGCGGCGGCATTCGGCGTCCAAGAACCGGTCGGAACCTCGAGGCCCCGCCACCACAAGCGCAGCCGGCTCTCGAGCATCGCCCGCAACGCCTGTGCCGGGCTCTCGGGCAGACGCAATCCGGCGCGTGACAGAATGCCCCGGAATGCAGCCTTTCCTTCATCAATGTGGCCTCCGATCGCAAACAGGTAGGCCGACTTGGTCTCGAGATCGAAACGCGACTCTTCGCCTGGTTCGGATTCCGCGAGACGCTTGTAGTGAATGGCGGCTTCGGAGCTGAAGCCGGCTTTGGCCAATGCGTCGGACAGGCGCAGTTCGATACTCCGGCGGCCCGGGTGATCCGGCTTTTGCAGCGCCTGAGCACGCCGTAAAAGCCCCACCGAGTAACGGAACGCCAGCTTGGCGTCAGATCGGTTCGCCGCCTCCAGAAACCAGTGAATTGCCGGATTGGGCCGGCCAGCTGCTTCGTAATGTGCGCCGACTACTTCGGGATCGACGTCCGGCGCCCGCTGCAAGGTTTCGGCGAGCTGCAAGTTGACGGCTGCGAAGACCGGTGGATCGAGCGACGCCACAACGAACTCGCGAATGCGGTCGTGATAGGCGGCGATTTCATCGTCCCCGAGTGAAACTGACGCGCTGCGAACGAAGCGGCCGGCGCGTAAGTAGGCCAGCGCCTTCTGATCCTGCCATGCAAAGCCCGCCGCCGCGCAAGCGTCCGAGTAGCGGATCGGCCGGCCGCATACAGCGACGACCGCGAGAAGATGGCGAACCTCCGGCGCGAGCTGGTTGGCGCGGCGGTTGAGTGAGATTTCGAGCGCCGTTCTGCCGCTTTGATGCGGTTCCTCGTACGTTGTTCCGTATTGTGCGAATTCCTGCAGCAAAAAAGGATTGCCGCCTGCTTCGTCGATCAGCGACTGGCGTTGTTCCAGCGAATCGCCAACCACCGATCGCACGAGTTCGGAGGCCTCGCCGGCGTCTAGCGGTTCCACGGCGAGATCGAGCACGTTCATGGATCGCGTCTCCGCCCCGCGCGTGCACAGGCCCCGCAAGACGCGAACCGGTTCGCTCGCCTCCGCATTCTCGTCGCGGAAAGATACGGCCAACAAAACCGCGGGCGCAGCCGGAGGCCGAAGCAGGTCTGCAAGCAGTTCCGCTCCTTCCAGATCCCCCCACTGTAGATCGTCGATGTAGGCGATCACGACCGCTTGTTGCGCAAGTTTCCGCAGAAGCTCGCGCAAAGCGCCGAAGGCCAACCTGCGGACTTCAAAGGCAGGAGTCCGATCCGGCGACCAGCGCGGCGCGGCGGCGATTGCGCGAATGGTTCGGAGGACGGGAAACACCTGCCCCAGCTCCGCCGCATGCTTTGGCAGCAACCCGTGCACTTGCGCCTCGCCCAGCGTCGAGAGATGGCGGCCCAACGAGTCGACGAGGCTATCGATTGTCTTGTAGAGAACCGATTCCTGCTCGTAACAGCGGCCGGTCAGAACGACAACGCCCGGCAGGCGCGATTTGGTTTCGATGAACCGCGCGATGAGCGTACTCTTGCCAATGCCTGAAACGCCATGAACCATTGCTATGGCAGGTTCGCCTGCCTTGACGGTTTCGAAAACCTCTTCGAGTTTCCGCAAATGCACCCGTCGGCCGACAAACGGCGCTTCCCCGGCGGCTTTCGGGGCCGGCGCGACCGCAGACTCCGTCGGTTCGAGCAGCGTCTCGCGGATCTCCTCGAGCGTTGGCCGCGCGGAGGCGTCCGGCCGCAGCAGTTGCTCGCAGAGGCGAACGAGTCCGGGAGGCGCATCCAGGTTGCCGGAGAGAGAGCGCGGCGGCTCGTTGCTCTGCTTGGCGCGAAGGACTTCGTTCACCGCGCCGTCGTATGGCATTCGTCCTGATAGAGCTTGATATAGCATCACGCCCACCGCATACCAATCGCTGGCTTCGTTCAGGGCATCTCCGCGAGCCTGTTCTGGGGACATGTACGAGCAGGTGCCGGCGATGACGCGGTTCTTCGAAAATGCGGCGAGGGAGGCGCTGGGGCCTTTCTTGAGGTCCTCGACCAAGCCGAAATCGAGCACCACCACGCGGCCCTCCGCGGTGACCAGGACGTTTGAAGGCTTAAGGTCGCGATGCAGCTTGCCTTGCGCGTGGATGGCCGCGACCGCGTCCACGAGTTGACGCAACGCAGGGCGAAGCAGGCTGAAGTCCACCGGAGGGTGGGCCGCGCCGGGGTGAGACGAACCTTGTGACCCCGCATCTTCGCGAACGATCGTCTGCTCGAACTCGGAGGCGGCAACCAGGGTGGCGGCCTCGATGATGGTGGTGGTCGCCGGTGGGGTGGACAAGCCATGCACATAGGACAGAAAGTCCACGCCATCGACGAATTCCATGGTGAAGAACCATTGATCGGGGGCGCCGTCCAATCCGGGTTCGGAATAGAGCTCGTACAACGTGGCGAGGTTGGGATGCGTGATGTCGACGAGGGAGCGAAACTCCTGCTTGAAGCGCGACAGTCCGGACGGGTTCTGGATCGAAAGGGCTTTCACTGCGACGCGAGTGTTGCGCGTCTTATCGAGCGCTTCATAGACGACGCCCATGCCTCCGGCGCCCACATAACGGATGGGCTGAAACTGGGCGTTGCCGCTGAATTCAATCTGTGGTGCGGATGGCCCGCTCGAAGATAGACTTGGTAATCCGGACGGGGCCGTCAGAGTGTCGGGGAACTCATCCAAGCTCAAGTAGTAGATCCTGTTCCAATCCTACATCGGGATACACGCATTTTCCGTCGCGAATGAAGGTCAAGAGACGCGGCTGCGAGAGCCAACCCGCCGCGTCGCGGAAGAGTCTTTCGATATGGGGCAACACGAGAATGCAATCCATCAGATCGACCAGATCTTCTTCGAGTGAAGTCCCTTTGTGAAATATGTGCCGCACGTCGTCCGGGGAAAGCGGATAGTGATCGGGATAGAAGTCCGGCAGGCGCACGAGTTCGTTGACCGAATCGCCTTGCGGATTGGCGAATATCGCTCCGATCCATCCGAATAATGTGTCGTCTTCCACCATCGCTTGCGCGTAGAGAAGCCGCCAGAGGACCTCGCAGACAAACACCTGTTCGGGCTCGCCTTCTTCGAGAGCCTCCGCCGTGTGGGTGAGGTAGCCTCGCACGATGCTGGTGTTGTGGGCGCGATACCAGGACTGCGGAGAGGGCTTGCGAAGGTAGGCGAGCCAGGCGGCGGCGACCGGGTACTCCGCCGCTGCGTCTTCCGCAACTCCCGCTTCAAAAAGCAGTTCCGCGAGTTGCGCTTCGTAGAGAAAGTCGAGGTTCACCGCGCGCCACCAGGGGCTCCCGCCAACCTCGTCAAGCACGCCGCGGCGGATTTCCCAGCGCAGAAACGCAAGTTCGGACGTTCCGTATCCCGCGCCTTCGCCAAAGCCGTATTTTGCATAAAACGTCTCGCGCAACCGCAGGCGGCCCTGCGGATCGCCGGCAACGCCATCGACAATGGCGCGAGCTTCGCGAGCGTAGTCTGGAGGGGGGATTGTCATAGTGAAACCGGCTTTCCAATTCGGGCCGAAACTGACCCGGCGTAGCAGGTGACGACGTCGCCGTCAGGCGGTGGGATGCCGGCGGCGATTCCCAACGTTTCGCGGCAATGCAGAGAAGCAGCTTCGGTGAGCTGCCAGGGTTCGTGGGAGATGGGGGTGCGTTCGAGGCCAGTGGCTCCGGCCACGTACAGGTACCAGCGATCGGCTAGGAATTTCGCAAGCGGAGAAGGATCCGGTTGCGAGCCGATTGCGACCTGGAGATCGCTCGAACAACCGGGCCCGCCCCATCGGCGCGCGTTTTTGTACGCCACTTCGGCGCCGCTGCGGTCCACCGACATTTTCGACCAGCAATATGGAGCATTGACGGTGAGCCGTCCGAGGAGGAGCAGCGGTTGTCCAACATCCATCGTGAAGATGTAAATGCCCGGCACGCCGTCGGGTCCTAATACATAAGTGCGTAAGTTCGTTTGCGGATAGTTGGACAGGAAAGAGATGGGTTTAAATCCAGGAAAGTGAGTGTTGGCCGCATAAAAGGCGGCAATGGAGATCCAGGCTTTTCCGTCCGCGAGGTCAAGCGCGAGGCCGCGTGGCAGCAACGATTGGAGCTTGCCGGGCGAATATCCCCAACTGAACAGGGTCGTGAAGTTCCAATCCTGATACAGCGAAGGATTCTGGACGATGGGGGGATCGATTTGCAATTTCGGCGTAGCCAACAGAATGACGCCTCCAGGTTTTGACAGAATAACATTCGGATGCAAAAAAAGAAGATCGCGATTCTTGGCGGCGGCGTTGGGGCGATGACCGCGGCCATGGGACTGACCAGCAAGCCCGGGTGGCGTGACGAATACGATATCACCGTTTATCAGCTCGGATGGCGCTTAGGAGGCAAGGGCGCCAGCGGCCGCAACATGCAGGATGGCACGCACCGCATTCAAGAGCACGGCATCCACCTGTGGTTCGGCTTTTATCAGAACGCGTTCCACGTGATGCGCGAGGCTTACGGGGAATTGCAGGCGCAAAATCTGGCGCCGGGCTCGCCGTTTCAGAGTTGGACCGATGCCTTCAGGCCGCAAAAGTCCGGCGGCCTGATGCTGCCGGTCGACGGGCAATGGAAACAGTTTCAATTCGAATTTCCGGCTGGAATCGGCGAGCCCGGCGAGGATTGGGTGTTTGATCCCGGCAAGGTTCCGCGAACGCCTTGGCAGTTCATACAAGCGTGGCTCGACCGGATGGTGGACGAATTCGAGCGGCATATGCCAGGGCCGGTGGCCCATCCGGCGGCGAAGTTGCTGCATATTGCCGTTCGGTTTGCGGGTTCATTGCACGTGGATGCTTCGAATCACACGCCGCAGGATCATAGCTGGTTTGCGAAACTGATCGAACAGTTCGCGGAGTTCTTCTTTGGCAGCGAGGCGGATGTCGATCTGCAAATGCTGCGCTACATCGTCGATTTCGGCGTGACGTCCATTCTCGGCATCCTGCGCGACGGCGTGCTCGAGGGCGGTTTCTATGTTCTCGACGATTGGGATCTCATCGATTGGCTCGGCAAGCACAACGCCCGGTATCCCGATTCGCCGTTTGTGCTTTCGATTTACGACGCCGTGTTTGCTTATGCGGGCGGGGATCCGAGTCCGGGCGCCCGCAGGCTTTCCGCCGCGACTTCGTTGTATGGAAACCTGCTGTTGACGTTCGCCTATCGCGGTTCGATTGCCTGGCGCATGTGCGCCGGCATGGGGGACACGATTTTCGGCCCGCTCTATCTCGTCCTGCGCAACCGCGGTGTGCGTTTTGAGTTTTTCAGCCGGGTCCAAGGCGCCAAGGCGAGCGGCGGTTTGGTGGAAGAGATTGAAATCGATGTGCAGGCCACGACCAAGTCGGGAGGCGAGTACGATCCGCTGTTTCCCGTGGAGGGCTTGCCGTGCTGGCCAAACGCGCCGCTTTACGGGCAACTCGAACAAGGAGACGAGATTGCGGCGGGAGGGTTCAATCTGGAATCGTCCTGGACGGAGTGGTGCGACAAGTTGCCTCCGAAGGTTCTACGCCGCGGCGTGGACTTCGACGAAGTGGTGATGGGGATTTCGCTGGGCGCGCATCGTTATGTCTGCCCGGATTTAGTCGATGCGAGTCCAGGCTGGAAGCAGATGTCGAATGCGGTCGCCACGGTGCAGACGCAGGCGATGCAATTGTGGCTGAACAAGAGCGGCGCGGAAATGGGTTCGGCAGGTAAGGGCGGCAATGCCGCGCTGCTGACCTCGTATGTGGAGCCGTTTGACACCTACGCCGACTTTTCACACTTGATCGAACGCGAAACGTGGCCTGCATCCGCCGGCGTGAAACAGATCGCCTACTTCTGTAATGCGTTGCCGGACGCGGATCCGCTGCCGCCGCCGTTCACCGATCCCGGCTTTCCCAAGCGCGAAAAGCAGCGTGTGCTGGCGAATGCGAAGGAGTTCCTCGAAGGGGCCATCCACCCTGTCTGGCCGCTCGCTACCAAGGATCAGGTTCCGCAGATGGACTGGGATGCGCTGGTGTCGCTGGATCCTTCGGCGCGGGGAGAACAACGTTTGCTCGAGCAGTACTTTCGAGCCAATATCGATCCTTCGGAGCGCTACGTGTTGTCGTTGCCTGGTACGTCCAAGTACCGTTTGAAGTCGTGGGAGTCGGGCTTCGATAACCTGTGGTTCGCGGGAGATTGGACGGCGACTGGCCTTGATTGGGGCAGCGTGGAATCGGCAGCAATGTCGGGTCTGATGGCGTCGCAGGCGATGTGCGGCTATCCCAAGGTGGTGTTCGGAGCGGTTCCGGCGCCGGGCGTTTCTGAATAGTTTCAGTTGTTATGGCGGCATTTCTCTACGAGTTTGAATGGGACCCGGTCAAAGCCCAAACGAACCTCAATAAACACGGATTGGACTTCGAACGCGCGGCGACTGTTTTTCTGGATCCGCTGGCTCTGACCATTCCTGATGAGGAACATAGCGAAGCCGAGGCTCGGTGGATTACGCTAGGAGAAGACTTGAGTGGACGTTATGTGTTGGTCGTTCACACGTTTGAATTGCTCACGGACGGCCAGGGACGAATTCGGATGATTTCAGCACGTAGACCGACCAAGACGGAAATCCGTGACTACGAGGAACAGCAATGAAGCCCGAATATGATTTCAATAAGGGTGTTCGGGGAAAGTTCTACAGGCCGGACGCCGAACTGCGTTTGCCCATTTACTTGAACGAAGACGTACAGTCTTATCTCGCGAAGCGCGCGGCCCAAGAAGGAATTCCCCTCGCGCAGATGGTCAACAAACTCTTGCAGCACGAAATCGAGATCATGGAATCCGTGAAGTAGGAGGAAGCCTACCCGATCCCCCACTTGCCGCGCAGTTCGTCCGGCAAGCGGAACTCTGCGTGCTTGCCCTCCAGGCCCTGGTCGATCAGGCCCTTGATCAGGTGCTGGTTGAAATACTCGTTCACAGCCGTGCGCAAGAGAAATCCGCTGCCCTCGAGAAACGGCCTGGCGAGGAACTCGACGAACCCTGCCAGCGCCTCTTCGATTTCCGGGGCCTCCACGCCGATCAGGTCCGTCCACTGTGTGCCCAACAGATGCCGCATCAGCATCGCGGGCACGTGTTCGAAGATCGCAAGCGGCACATGCTGCTGCATCATTTCGATCAGCTTCGCAGTCATGAAACGGCCTTCCGGGCAATCTCCCGCCTGATGGCGCTGGATCATATCCGTCAGCCTCCGCGCGGAACCCATGTCTGGCGGCACAAGTTGCGGATCGACGCCCAGTTGATGGCCGATCACCTTCCAAAAGTGCAGGTACGCTTCCTGTTCCTCACTCGACAACCGGAAATCCAACTTCAGAACGGAATCGAGCACGACCGTCGAAAACGACATGAGCGTTCCGGCGAGGTCCTCCTGATTGATCGGAACGTCCCAATCGGGGTTCCACTGGCCGCTCGCGAGCACTTGCGCGCGAATCATGCCATGCAGCAGGCGGACCTTCTGCACGGCTCGCGCCCCTCTGCCTTGCGGGCCGAGGCCGCCAGGGGACAAGCCGTCCACCAGAAACTGCGCCGTTTCGAGCACGCGGCGGGTGGGGTTCGACGCGAGCCGCGCCGTCAGTTCCAGAACCTGCACGCCCTTCTTCGCCATGTAGCAATACGGCAGGGATGCGCAGAATAGAGCCGTGATCATTGGCGCGCCGTATTCCCAAAACAGATTTTCGGCGATGTCGATTTGTTGCTGGTCCATCCACGCGGGCAGGGCGGACGTGGCGTCCAGATAATCACGCAGGTACTGCGGCATGTCAGTTGGATCGGGATCGGAATTGAGGCGCAAGGTAGCGAGAATGCGATTGACGAGGGCGATGTCGCCTTCTTCGAGCACGCGGCGAATCACGCCGTCGGCGAGGGGGTCGCCCACCTGCCGCATCTGCTCCAGGAACGCGGGGTCGATCGAATCAAAAGTAGACGCCGAAGGGTGCATGGGATCGATTATTACGCATATGCTGGAAGAGAATGGCTTTCGACGGCAATACCCGCAACGAATGCGCAGGCAGGCTCCGCAGCCGCTGCTGGTTCGACAATCAGAAGAATCTTGGAATGTCCGCGCTCTACATGGAGCGGTTTCCCAATTATGGACTCACTCGAGACGAGTTGCAGTCCGGCAAGCCGATCATCGGCATCGCACAAACGGGTAGCGATCTCTCGCCCTGTAACCGGCATCACCTGACGCTGCAGGATCGCGTTCGCGACGGCATTCGCGACGCGGGAGGCATCCCTTTTGTGTTTCCCGTCCATCCGATTCACGAAGGCTGCCGTAGGCCTACCGCGGCGATTGATCGCAACCTCGCCTATCTCGGCCTCGTTGAGATTCTGCAAGGCAATCCGTTCGACGGAGTGATTCTCACCGCCGGTTGCGACAAGACTACTCCTGCCGGCCTGATGGCCGCCGCCACCATTAACATTCCCGCTATCGTGCTTTCGGGCGGGCCGATGATCAACAGCTACTTCAAGGGCAAGCTTGCCGGGTCCGGCATGGCGATATGGGAAGCCCGCCGCCTGCTCGCCGCGGGCGAGATCGAGCAGAACGAATTCTTCGACATGGTGCTCGCTTCCGCGCCCAGTACGGGCCACTGCAACACCATGGGCACCGCGACTTCAATGAATTCGCTGGCGGAAGCGCTCGGCATGTCGCTGCCGGGTTGCGCTGCGATCCCCGGCCCGTACCGCGAGCGCGCTCAGATGGCGTATGAAACGGGCCGCCGCATCGTCGCGATGGTGCACGAGGATCTGCGCCCTTCGAAGATCCTGACGCGTGAAGCGTTCGAGAACGCCATCGTAGTCAATTCCGCGATTGGCGGTTCCACCAACTGCCCGCCGCATATCAATGCGATCGCCAAACACATGGGCGTGGAACTCCACGTCAAGGATTGGGAGACGATCGGCCACGAGATTCCGTTGCTTGCGAACATTCAGCCTGCTGGTGAACATTTAGCCGAGTCGTTCCACCTCGCGGGCGGTGTGCCGGCGATTGTTGGCGAACTGATGAAAGCCGGGCACATCCGCACCAACGCGCTCACCGTAACAGGCAAGACGTTCGGCGAGAACAACGCGGGCCGCCAGAGTCTGGACCACAAGGTGATTCGGACCTTCGACAATCCGCTCAAGCCGAATGCAGGTTTTCTGGTGCTTGGCGGCAATCTGTTCGATTCCGCGCTCATCAAGACTTCGGTGATTGGCGAGGAATTCGCCGGCCGCTATCTGTCGAACCCGGGCAGTGAAAACGTATTCGAAGGCCGCGCGATCGTGTTCGACGGGCCGGAGGATTATCACGCGCGGATCGACGATCCCGCGTTGCAGATCGACGAAATGTGCATCCTCGTGATTCGGGGCGCCGGTCCGGTCGGCTATCCAGGATCGGCGGAGGTGGTGAACATGCTGCCGCCCGACTATCTCGTGAAACGCGGCGTCAACCAACTGCCATGCATCGGCGATGGCCGCCAAAGCGGCACTTCGGCAAGTCCGTCGATTTTGAACGCTTCGCCGGAAGCCGCGGCGGGCGGCAACCTCGCGATCCTGAAGACAGGCGACCGGTTGCGAATCGATTTGGTGCAACGCCGCGTGGACATCCTCATTCCGGATGAAGAGATTGCGGAACGCAGGGCGGCGATGAAGTTCGAGATTCCTCCGAACCAGAGCCCCTGGCAGGAACTCTTCCGCGAGCACGTCGGGCAGTTGTCGGATGGCGCTTGTCTCGAGTTTGCGGTGAAGTACAAGAACCTCGGCGACATCGTTCCGCGGCACAATCATTAACTGATAACCATGCGCTGGCTCCTGGTCGCCTCGTTCTGCATCACGCCCCTTTTCGCCGGCCTCGTTGAAGGCGAACGCCTGTTTCGAAGCCGTTGCGCCTCATGCCACGGCGGCAATGCGGAAGGGGGCGAGCGCGGACCGTCGATCACTGCGCCTGTGAGTCTTCGCGCCGACGCGGAGTTGGCCGATCTGATTCGCAACGGGCTGCCGGGCGCGGGCATGCCAGGCTCGCCGCTGAACGCGGAAGACATGCAGAGCGCGATCGCCTACCTGCGAACGCTGGTTCCGCGGAGGCTCGCGCCGGAGCGCATCACCGCGGCGGGAGTGAGCGGAATCGTTCGCAACAAGAGCGAGTTCGATATGCAGGTGCAAGGCGACGACGGCCGCATCCATCTGCTGCGGCGCGGCGAAGGCGATGGCTGGCGCGAGGTCCGCGGCGATCGGGATTGGCCGACCTACCACGGCGACTACTCTGGCAACCGGCACAGTCCGCTTTCGCAGATCGACAGGAGCAGTGTGAATCAGTTGCGAACCGCCTGGACCTACAGTTTGCCCGGCGCGCAACGATTGCAGGTGACGCCCGTTGTGGTGGACGGCGTGATGTACGTCACCAACGTCAATGAGGTCCACGCAATCGATGCAGGCACGGGCCGGCGGATCTGGCAGTACAAACGTCCTCGCAGCAAGGGCGTCGTGATTGGCGACGCGGCGAGCGGCATCAATCGCGGAGTCGCGATCCACGGAAACCGGCTGTTCACGGTAACCGATCACGCGCACCTCATCGCGCTCAACCGGATCACGGGCGCGCTGTTGTGGGACGTGGAAATGGCGGATTATCGCGAGAACTACGGCGCCACTTCCGCGCCGCTTGTGGTGGGCGATCTCGTGATTTCCGGAACCTCCGGCGGTGACGAGGGCGTGCGCGGTTTTCTAGCGGCGTACAAGGTGTCGAGTGGCGAGCGCGCCTGGCGATTCTGGACCGTGCCCGCGCCCGGCGAACCTCTGGCCGAGACGTGGCAAGGCAAGGCGCTCCCGCATGGTTGCGCGACTACGTGGATGACCGGCACGTACGACCCGCAGCTCGACCTGCTGTATTGGACGACCGGCAATCCATGCCCCGACTACAGCGGCGACGAACGCAAGGGCGACAATCTGTACTCGGATTCCGTGCTCGCGCTGCGGCCGAAGACCGGCGAACTGGCGTGGTATTTCCAGTACACGCCGCATGACCTCCACGATTGGGATTCCGTGCAGACTCCCATGCTGATCGATGTGGATTCGCGAAAGCTGCTCGTGCAAGCGAATCGCAATGGATTCTTCTACGTCCTGGACCGGACGAATGGCCAGTTCGTGCGCGGCGGCGCGTTCGTGAAGCGGCTGACGTGGTCGAAGGGACTCGATGAAAAGGGCCGCCCCATCGTGCTGGACCAAGCCACACCCGTCGCCGCCGGAACCACGGCCTGTCCCGCGGTGGAAGGCGCTACGAACTGGTTTTCGACGGCGTTTCATGCGGGCTCGGGGCTGTTCTACGTACAAGCGCTCGAGAAGTGCAACATCTATACGAAGGCGCCCGCCAAGTGGGAAGCGGGCAAGTCCTACTACGACGGCGACACGCACGACATCCCCGGCGACCCTGGCGTCAAGTACCTTCGCGCTCTTGACGTGCGCACAGGGGCGATCGCATGGGAACGCAAGCAGACTGGCGCAGCGAACTCATGGGGAGGCGTGCTTTCCACCAACGGCGGCCTCGTGTTCGTCTGCGACGACAGCGGATACTTCATTGCGGTGGACGCGCGAAGCGGTGAAGTGCGTTGGCGCTATCCTACGAACTATCTGTGGAAGGCATCGCCGATGACCTACTCGATGGACGACAGGCAATACATCGCCGTCGCCGCCGGCGGGAACATTCTGGCGTTCACTTTGCCAGAGACGCCAGAGCGCCGTTGACGTCTTCGATCGAAAACTCCAGCGGGTCGAAGTCATCGCCCAGCCAATCGAGCATGTCTTCATGTTCCTCATGGTTTGGGTCGCGGATCGCATCGAGCAAGTTGTAGTAGCCGCCGAGTCCGCCGCAATCCTCGGGTGGACAATTCATTTTGCCATCCGTGCAAACCGGATAATCGAGATCCGGATCTGGCGGCAGGATCTTTTCGACCACGATGCCGTGTTCCCAACCGTCACCGAAATCATATTCGTAAATGGCCTTGGCCCGGACTGCGCCCAAGACCTCGGAAAGCCGCGCCTTTCGCTCATCAATCGTCTTCGGACCGCCAAAGTCGGCGTCGCCCGGATCTGGAATCCCATACCGCTGCGGTCCGACGCGGAAGGCATGCATGTGCGAGTCCGTCCAGCCCATTGCGATCTGCAGGACGTCGTGTAGTTTTGCGAGTGTCAGCCTTGATGGCACAAGCAGCCTGCGCCAGATCGGCGGTTCGGAGCCCATGAGCGTGACCTTGATCTGATAGATTTCGGTTGGAAGGGACGCGATCTTTTTCGCCATCGGATTCTCGCAGCTATTCTAGTTCATTCATGCGTATTCTTTTTCCCCTCTTCATCATGAGTTGGATTCCGGGACTGGCTTTGATCGCAACAGCTCAAGTGGTCCGCGAGAGCATCGAGTGGCTCGACGTCTGGATTCCAAACACCAACGATCGCGGGTTGCCGCGGGTGCTTCTCGCCGGAGATTCCATCACACGAGGCTACGGCAAGCAGGTCGAAGCGAACCTGAAGGGCAAAGCATACGTGGCCCGCCTCGCCACCTCGAAGAGCCTGGGTGACCCTGCGTTGCTTGACCAGATTGCCCTGGTGCTGCGGGAGCATTCGTTCGACATCATCCACTTCAATAACGGTATGCACGGGGATGGTTACAGCGAGGACGCCTACGCGGCAGCGCTGCCTCAGTTGCTGGCCACCCTGCGCCGCGAGGCTCCGCGGGTGCGCCTGCTTTTTTGCACGACAACCGATGTCCGCGAGAGGGACCACCTGGACCGCGTGCTTCCCAAGACCCAGCGAATGATCCGCCGCAACGAATTGCTGGCGGACTTCGCCGCGCGAGAGAAGATTCCGGTCGATGATTTGTTTGCGGTTGTTCGCGATCATCCCGAATTTCACGCGGCCGATGGAGTCCACTTCAACGATAAAGGCAGCGCCGCGCTCGCGGCCCAAGTCGCCGCGGAAATCGTCAAATTGCTGCAGTGAGCGCTTTTGCGGCGAGTTCACGCATGTGGGTTTGAGTGTTCCGCCGTATATGCCGCTTTTCGACCCCGTCCTTCAATCGAAGTATCAGATTGACCCCAATGTGGCTCCAACGCGGCTCACCAGCGAATTGTCGATGTCGCCGGCGAGCGCCACCAGCAACGCCCAACTCACGATCCGGCTGAAGATGTACATGGTTCCCGAAACGCCGCAGTCGTTGCGCGCGATCCAGGCGCCGGCGGCCGATGTAACGGGCAATCCGATCTGCTACTTGCCGTTGTATGCGCCAGATAACAAGACGATTCAGAATCTGGTTCGCGTAGCGCCATGGGATCCGGGAGTGTTCAAGGTCTACTGCGAGACCGTGAAGAAACTCGCGACGGACTTCTGGGACAAGACGGGCATCGTCCTGATTCCACCGCGCGACTACCGGGGTTTGGACTGGCCGCCGAAGAACCCCACGCACCAGGCGAACGTCGATTGCCGGTTCCAGATTGATTGGGCGAGCGGGTACGGCGACGCGGATTTCGTGTTCAACTGCACGCTCGTTGCCCAGCCCGGTGACACGTCTGTGCTGCCGTCGTTTGCGGGTGGCGGTTTTGGCCGGTTGGACAGCATGGATCTGGTTCCGGCGTGGTACGCGCGCGCCGTCACCGGTTATGTTGGTCCGGCGTACCCGGCTCAGAACCAGAATGCGATCTGGCATGAGTTCGGCCACATACTCGGGCTTCCGCATATTGGCGTGCAGACTCTGCATGCGCCGTGCTTCTTTCAGGGCGCTCCGATCATGGGCGGAAATTTCCAGCTCTGCTATGAGGGCAACACGGAAGAAGAGACGCAGAACATCATGGGGATGGGCAATGGCGTTAGTACGCGCAATTCCTTGCCATGGCTGTATCGCGCCTTCATGCATACCAACTCGCACATCATGGATTGGCGCGTGACGATGGGTCCGCGCCCGCCTCGCCTGTTGCGCAAATAGCCAACGAAAAAAAGAACTGCCTGCAGGCTTCGCCCTGGTTGGGGCCTGAAGCCGGCAGGCAGTATGTCTTCGCAGCGAGCCAGGGCGATTTACTTCGCGGCGAATTCGACGAGTTCGGTTACGGTTTCCATCTTCATGGCGCCAGAGGATTTGGATACGGTCTTCACCGCAGCGCCGGGAACCTGTTCGCTGGTGCAGGTGCGGGAGGAGGTTTTCATGCCATTGGCGGTCGACTCCATCTCATAGCACTTGCAGGCGAGGGCCTTGCCGCCGATCGTGATGGTCTCGTTCGTCGCCGTGGGGGCCTTTCCCTGCGGTGCGGCGGCGGGTGCGGACGCGGCCTTGAGCGGCATATTGACGCGATTCTTCATCGTCTGGCCCATCGTCTTGGTTTCCATCTCGACGACAGCGGTGTTGGCGTCGACGCTGATCAGCGTCTGGGTCATTTCCGTGACGGTTTTGGACGGGCCGGCCATGACCGTAGTCTTCATCTTGGCGTAGCTGCCGGGCTTGAAGCTGGCCCAGGGGTGCTTATCGGCGCCGAATGCCAGCGGAAGCAAAAGGAAGAAAGAGAGTGCGAGTGATTTGCGCATGGTGTGTATTTTTTTGGTCTCCACTCGAACAAGCGTAGACGGAGTCGAAAACCAGTCACGACAGACCCGGGGATATCATGAAAAAGTTACTTAGCACCTTCATGATTCCCAAGCAAAAAATCGTCTCGCTCGATGTTCTCGATATCCGCTATCCCACCGTGCGGCTCGGAATGGCCGGTTCAGACCCCCGCCACCTGGCGCCGAACTACTCCTGCGCGATCACAGTGCTTCGCACGGATGGCGGCCTCGAAGGCCGGTCTCTGGTCTTCACGGTGGGCGCCGGCACTGAGATTCAAAAACTTGCAATCGAGGCATTGCGCCGCTTTGTCCTGGGGCGCGATCTCGAAGAATTCATCGCCGAACCCGGGTTGTTCGCGCAGTCGCTTACCGAACATCACCAGCTTCGTTGGCTGGCGCTGGGCGCCTACCGCATGGCAGTGGGCGGAGTCGTCAACGCCCTGTGGGATTTGTGGGCGAAGCGTGAGGGCGTGCCGATGTGGCGTCTGCTCACGAGTCTGCCGCCCGAGCGGATCGTCCAGTGCATCGACTTTCACCACCTCCGTGACGCGCTGACTGAGGACGAACTGCTCGAGATGCTGCAATCCCGCGCCGCGTCGCGCGAGGCGAACATCGCTCGCCTCGAACAGCGCGGAGTTCGCGTGTACAGCACCGCTGGTTGGTCCGGCAGGCCTTTGGATGAAGTCCGCGAGCTCTGCAGCGGGCTCTATGCACAAGGTACGCGGGCGTTCAAAGCCAAGGTGGGCCGCGGCCAGCAGTACGACCGGGCGCGCGCTCTCGATGAAGACCGTCGCATGCTCCAGGCGATTCGTGAATCGACGGGGCCGGATGCGTTGCTGCTTACCGACGCCAACCAGAATCTGGGCGACTGGCGCAATGCGGCCGGCTACATGTCGGAACTCGCCGAGTTCAAACTGTTGTTCATCGAAGAAGCGATCGCTTATAACGATGTGCTCGGGTACGTGAAGTTGCGCGAGACGCTCGCGCCCCTGGGAATCGGCGTCGCAGGAGGCGAGCAGGCGCCTGACGCGATTACCTTCAAGCAGCTTCTCGCCGGCGGCGGACTCACGCATTGCCAGATCGACGGCGCCCGCGTCGGCGGCGTCAACGAGCTTTTTGCGATTGTGGCGATGGCTGCCAAATATGGGGTTCCGGTTTGCCCACATAGCGGCGGCATCGGCCTCGGGCAACTGGTCGGCGCGATGTCGATCTTCGATCAGGCCTGGTTCGGCAGTGAGGGCCGGTGGCTGGAGTATCTGGAGTTTCTGCAGCAGGGTGTGTTCGTGCATCCGCTGGAGGTTCGCGATGGACACTATGTTCTGCCTTCGGCCGCAGGCTGGGGACTCGAGATGGAGGACGAGTTCGTCGCGCGCTACCGGTATCCCGACGGACCGGATTGCGCCAATTCCGAGGAAGCCGATCGCATCGCGGCAGCACAACCGGGCGCGCCGCCGTACGCACGCTTCTGGGCGCGTTAGCTTTATGAAATTGACCACGACACTGGGCGCATTGTTTCTGGCGGCGTCGATGGCGCCCGCCCCGGCGGCAGAGACAAAACTGAAGGTCCTCATCGCCGATGGCGTCAACAATCACGATTGGGCTGCGGGCACGCGCTACATCCGAGCGATCCTCGAAGGTTCCGGACGCTTCACCGTCGACGTCAACACCTTTCCGCAGCAGCAGAAGCCGGATTTCAAACGCTACGACGTGGTTGTGAACAACTTCAACGGCGGCCATACTGCGGCGGGCGCGCGCTGGCCTCGCGAGGTCGAGCAGGATCTCGTCGATTTTGTGCGCAACGGCGGCGGCCTGGTGGTCTACCACGCGGCGAACAATGCCTTTCTGGAATGGCCTGAATACAATGACATGATCGGCCTCGGCTGGCGCGATCCGGCATTTGGCGGCGGTGTCGCGATTGGACGCGGCGGGGAATTGATCGCGATCCCAACGGGGCAAGGCTTGCCTCCCGGCCACGGTCCTCGCCAGGACTTTCAGATCTTCGTGCGCGATCCGCGGCATCCCATCACGAACGGGTTGCCGGGTCATTGGCTGCATCGATCCGAACAACTGACCCACGGCCAGCACGGGCCGGCGCAAGGCCTCGACGTCTTGACTTACGCCTTTTCCGAAGTCTCACATCAGGGTGAACCGATGGATTGGGTTCGTTCCTATGGCAAGGGCCGCGTGTACACGACGATGCTTGGGCATACGTGGAAGAACGAACCGAATCCGAATCTCGAAGACGTGACATTTCAAGCCCTGCTCGCGCGCGGCGTGGAATGGGCGGCGAGTGGAAAGGTCACGCTCGCGGTGGATCTGGGTTGGAAGCCGCTTTTCAATGGCAAGACGCTCGATGGCTGGGAACCGCGAGGCGACAGCATTTGGACGGTCAATCCGGAAAGCGGCGTGTTGCTTGGGCAGCGCCATCACGGCAACGAGGGGAACCCGTTTCAAACCGTGTGGCCGCTCGATGAAAAGGCATATCGTACGTGGCTATACCGGCAGGCCTGGATTTACACCGAGCGTGAGTTCGGCGAGTTCGATTTGCATCTCGAATACTGGATTCCCGCCGGAGGCAACAGCGGTGTTTCGATTCGCGACCGTTCCCGCGCGCACGCGGCGATTGGCGAGCCGGATTCCGCGCGGCCCGACCTGGCGGCGTTCCCGAAAACGACGCCCGCGCACATCGGCTACGAGATCCAACTCATGGATAGCGACACGGACAAATACCCTTCAGGCAGCGTGTACACGTTCCTTTCGGCCAAGAGCGGCGCGCAGCGGAGAGGCGAATGGAACAGCATGGAAATCGAATCGCGCAATGACCGGATCCGCGTGCGGATCAACGGTCAACTCGTGGCGGAACATGCCGGCGATCCGCAGCGATCGAAGACCGGCCCAATCGGGCTGCAATTGCACGATCAATTTTCGTTCATTCAGTTCCGCAACATCCGTATTCGCGAACGGTAGCCCGGACAGGGCCGGACGGTTCCCAAGATCCGAAGGACACGCCCAAATGCCGCGCCGTCCGGCTCCGTTGTCCGGGCGAGTCCATAGCTAGCGGCCACGGACGCGGTCAATCACGCGGCGGTCGCGCTTGGACGGCCGGCCGTCTCCGAAAGCCGACTCGAACAGCGGCATCGCTTTGCGCTCTTCGGCAAGCTTGCGGCGGAGTTCCTTGCTCTCTTCGGATTCGCGATAGAGAGTCTGCGCTGCCGTCGCCGGTCCGCGCATTTCGCTCAACAGCAGGACCTCGACCTGGAACTCGCCTCCGGCGTTCCTGATGCGCAGGAGGTCGCCCACGCGCACCTCCCGGGCTGGCTTGGCGATGTGGCCGTTGGATTCGATGCGCCCCAGATCGCAGGCCTCCGCCGCCTGCGAACGCGTCTTGAAGAATCGTGCGGCCCACAGCCACTTGTCCATTCTCACGCCGGTCATCTCCTCCATTTTCGTATGACAGAGGCCGGCCCGTTTTGGCGCCTTCCACGTCTAGGGTGATGTGCGGGAACTGCGGATTGGCCGTAACGACACGACTCCGCGTCTTGCCGTCCGCCGTCGTGAATCCTGCCTTGATACGATATTACGGCAAGCTTCAAATCAGGAGTGATCTATGAGCGTGGTACGGGTGTTAGTGGGCACCAAAAAGGGCGCCTTCATTCTGACTTCAGATGGAAAGCGTCAAAAATGGAATGTGAGCGAACCTCAGTTTCCAGGCTGGGAAATTTATCATGTGAAGGGTTCGCCAATCGACCCGAATCGTTTGTATGCCTCGCAGTCCACTGGCTGGCATGGCCAAGTGATGCAGAGGTCGAACGACGGCGGCACGACGTGGGAAACGGTGGGCAACAAGTTTGTTTACGACGGCGTGCCCGGGACGCACCAGTGGTACGATGGCACGCCCCATCCGTGGGAATTCAAACGCGTCTGGCATCTCGAGCCTTCGCTTACGGAACTCGATACGGTATACGCGGGCGTGGAAGACGCGGCGATGTTCCGGTCCACCGATGGCGGCGCCAATTGGACCGAACTTGCGGGATTGCGGGGCCATGGTTCGGGGCCTCGCTGGCAACCCGGCGCGGGCGGCATGTGCCTGCATACGATAGTGCAGCATCCCAGCGATCCGCAACGCATATTCATTGCGATCTCAGCAGCAGGCGCGTTTCGCACCGACGACGGCGGACAGACGTGGACGGCCATCAATCAGGGGCTGCGTTCGGAATTCATTCCCGATCCCACCGCCGAGGTTGGGCATTGCGTCCACCGCATTGCGCTCCACCCTGGCAAGCCCGATACGCTTTTCATGCAGAAGCATTGGGACGTGATGCGCACCGACGACGCGGGCGACAACTGGCGCGAAGTCAGCGGCAACCTGCCCACCGATTTCGGCTTCGTGATCGACGTTCATGCGCATGAGCCGGAGACGGTCTACGTCGTGCCGATCAAGAGCGACTCGCATCACTATCCGATGGACGGCAAGCTGCAGGTCTACCGCAGCCGCACCGGCGGGAACGAGTGGGAGGCGATGACCAAGGGTTTGCCGCAGAGCAATTGCTACGTCAACGTGCTTCGCGAGGCAATGGCGGTCGATTCGCTCGATTCCTGCGGCATTTACTTTGGAACCACAGGCGGACAGGTGTACGCATCGGCGGACGCGGGGGATTCCTGGACGCCGATCGTGCATGATCTCCCGCCGGTGCTTTCGGTGGAGGTTCAAACGCTCCCGTGATCGTTGTCGTGCTGCCCGCGCACCTGCGAAGCCTCGCCCGGGTGGACGGAGATGTGGAACTCTCCGTGGATGGTCCCGTGACCACGCGCTCGATTCTCGATGCTCTCGAGGCTCGTTATCCAGCTCTGCAAGGGACGGTGCGCGATCACGTGAGCCTAAAACGGCGGGCGTTCATACGTTTCTTCGCCTGCGGGCAGGATCTGTCGCATGATTCGCCAGACGAGCCCTTGCCTGCGGACGTCGCCTCAGGCAAGGAGCCCTTTCTGGTTGTCGGCGCGATTGCCGGCGGATTGTAGATGCCTATTTGTGGAGCGCCGGCCATTTGGAATTCGCCTCCGGAATCCATTTGGCCGCGTCGGGCTCCCACTTCGATTGCACGGATTTGCTGTAGTTCAGGTATAACTTGCCGTCGATGATCCTCCACGCTTCGGGATCGGCGGGCGCGGTGTAGCCGTGACCGACCGCCCAGGCGCAATAGCCGCCGAACTGGGGCGCAAATTGTTCGGGGTTCGATTTGAACTTGTCGCGGTTCTGTTCGGATGAGAAGCGCCAGGTGGCGCCCATCCACTTGTGTTCGATCTGCTGCGATCCCTTGACGGGTTTTGACTGCTCGAAGTACGCGACCACGTCGTAACCCTTCACCGCAAGCCCGTCACTGGACTTATTCACTGGTTCCACTGGCTTTTCGGCGAACGCTGCTACGCAGAGCGCTGCCGTTAAGAATAAGAGCTTCATCGACCACTTCATCCAACGCGCCTTACGGTCTATTCCCGTCGCGAACGATATAATCGTCGGGAAATGCGCTCGTCTTCCCGGCCGCCGCTATGAATCGTCGAGAGTTTCTATCCTCTGCGGCCGCCGCGGTTGCAACCGGCGCTCCAGCGAAACGCCCCAATATTCTGGTCCTTTTCACCGACGACCAACGTTTCGATACGATTCGCGCATTGGGCAACAAGGAGATCCTGACGCCGGCTATGGATCGCCTCGCGGCGAACGGAACGGCGTTCACGCACGCGTTCACCATGGGCGGAACGCACGGGGCGATTTGCGTTCCGAGCCGGGCGATGTTGATGTCCGGGCGATCGCTGTTTCACGTGCATCGCGACATCATGCAGGCGGGCGCTCCGCAGACGTTCGCGCCCTTTCCGAAAGTACTCGCGGATGCCGGCTACCAGACCTTCATGACGGGCAAATGGCACAACGGCGCGGAATACTTCGCGAAGACGTTTACGCAAGGGGCCGAAAATGTCTTTTTCGGCGGCATGACGGATCAGTTCGCAGTCGAGGTGCAAGGGTTCGATCCAACCGGCAAGTACGCCAAGAATCGAATGCAGGCGAAGAAAGGCGAGTTCGCGAGCACGCTGTTTGCTGACTCAGCAATCCAGTTTCTGGAGCATCGCGACCAATCGCGCCCGTTCGTTCTCTATGTCGCCTTCACGTCGCCGCACGATCCGCGGACGGCGCCGAAGCGATTCGCGGATACGTATTCGCCGGAAAAGATCACGCTGCCGCCCAACTTCAAGCCGGAACACGCGTTCGACAACGGCGAACTGAAGGTTCGCGATGAACTGCTGGCTGGGTTTCCGCGAAAGCCCGAAGAAGTGCAGCGGCACATTGCTGACTACTACGCGATGATCAGCGCGGTCGATCACGAGATGGGCCGCATCCTGCAAGCGCTCGACAAGTCCGGCGAAGCCGCGAACACCTACGCGTTCTTTGCTGGCGACAACGGAATTGCGATCGGCCAGCATGGACTCTTCGGCAAGCAGAGCCTTTACGAACATAGCTGGCGGGTTCCCTTGATTGTGACGGGCCCGGGCGTTCCGAGGGGTAAGCGGAACCCGGCATTGACCTACATCATGGACATTTGCCCCACCGTGTACAAGGTGACAGGAGTCCCGCCTCCGCCGGGGCTCGAGGCGACAGCGCTCGATCGGGCAGGGTGGCGGGGTTCGTCGCGGAAATCGATCTTCGGTGTCTACCGGAATCTGCAGCGGGCGGTTCGAACGGATCGCTGGAAGCTGATCGAATACAACGTTGAC
>JACXTT010002916.1_pt1 | contig 26776 bp, 23 predicted proteins | sample 9270951 | NCBI WGS metagenome assembly JACXTT01 (sample SAMN15532306, study PRJNA645909) | rock metagenome | isolation source: weathered quartz diorite | place: Puerto Rico | collected 2017-06-21 | reverse complement strand
ACGAAATTCAGAGAGTTGAAGATGTTGAATACCTCAGCTCTAAACTCCAATCCTGCCTGATCGCGCAGCTTGAACTGTTTCGTCACGGATAAATCCATGTTTGTTTCTCCGTCTTCGTAAACGATATTCCGGCCCGCATTACCGAACGTGAAGGGTGCGGGCATGGACAAAGCGTCCGTATCGAACCAACGCTCAACATTTCGGCCGTTGTTCAAATTGGGATTGCGGAGGAGGTTGGGGCGCTGCGCAGGCCCGGGGCCGACGTTTGCATTGTCGTTCGGAAGATTAATAGTAATTGGCGCACCCGTTTGGAACGTGCCGATCGTGTTCACTGTCCAGCCCAGCGGCAGTTCGTACGTTCCGGTGAACACGAATCGATGCGCATGATGAAAACTGGACAAGCCTTTCTCCGCGCCGAGGTCTCTCACGTCTTGTGGAATGTTGAATTCATGAAATGTAGGCCCGGCGTCGGACGCATCATCCATGGCTTTGGACCATGTGTAGTTCGCATCGAATGCGAGTCGTGAGGCAAATCGTTTCTCGAGTTTCAGCGTCATCGAATTGTATTTGGACCAACCATCCCATCGAATCGTCCGAATCGCGCTCAGCGCCGGATTTGGACGGCGCGCATCGATGGGGCCGGGACCGGGCAGAGGAATATTGAAATACGTGCTGTTGTCTGCGCCGATGACTCTGGAACCCAAATACGTCGCCATGACAGCCCAACTGTCGAGAAACGAGCGTTGCACGCTGAGCGTCCACGATTCCGCGTACTCTGAACGATAGCCGTACGTCAAACCGGATCCGCCGATTGACCCCGTGTTCGGGGCCAACAAGATGTTTGTCGTCGAGTAAATCGGCAGCGTTTGATCGGAAGGGATCGTGATGGACTTGTTGAAGTAGAAGGGAAGATTCAGCGCAAGATTTTCGTTGATGCTGTACGCGGCTTGATTGAAGAAGAGTCCATAACCTGCGCGGACAACGTATCGATCGCTTCGACCAGGCGACCAAGCGAAACCGACTCGCGGCGCGATACGGTGGTAATTCGGCTTTTGCAGCGAGCGGTCATAGCCGGCTTCCTTTGACGTGACGTATGGAACAGGAATCAAGGGCAGTAACGGATCTGCATCCGGATGAATGTTGCCCTTGTTGTTGCTAGCCACAACAAACCGGTTCAGCTCGGGATTCGAGAAGCGGTTGCCTGTTTCGACCATCGGGCTATTGATTTCGTACCGCACGCCGCCATTGATCGTCAGCCGCGTCGACGCGCGCCAATCATCCTGTACATAAAAGTGAGTCCACAACGAGCGTCCATCGGTTTCTCCACGTCCAATGCCGACTTGCGCGCTCGAAGGATAACCGAGCAGAAAGTCGGCGAAGGCGTTACCGTCTGCTAAGCCGGGCGCTGAAGACGTGAACCGCGGAGTGAAGTTGAAGGCGCCGCGCGCATTCGGCGAGCTCATCGGATTGAAACGGAGACGATAGATATAAGCGCCGAGTTTCAGACTATGCGCGCCCGCCGTCCAAGAAAGATTGTCGAAAAAATCGAAGCTGTTATTGCGCCGGAGCGTCAGCGTCGCGGGATCCCCGATCGAGCTGTATGCGTCGGCAAAATTGACGGCGGGGTATCCCATTTTGCTTGGATCGCGCGTGACGCCCTGCACGCCGGAAGTCTTTCCGAAATCGACTCCACGATTCTCGCTTTCCTGGCCGCCAGTCACGCGGAGAAACCCGGCGCGAAATTCGTTGACGATGTTCGGAGCGAAAACGTGCGTGTGGCTGAGCGCAAGGTTACGGCTCCGTGTCGTGATTTGATAGCCGAAGCCGGGCACGAGCGTCTCATTCAAATTACTGTTGCCGTAAGGTTGGAACGTAATCATGTTTGCGCCCGTGAACCGTGCAAAGAACGTGTCCTGCGTCGAGGGGCTGTAATCGATGCGGATTGTTGCCTGGTCGCTGTCGTTCTTGATCGAAGGCGATGATACAAAGTCCTGAACTTCTCCGGGCGAAGTCGGGATCGGCACTCTTTCAAGCAGTGCAAGAGCTACGGGGTTTAGCCGTTCTCTCGGAATTTTGTTGTCGAGAAATTGAAGCCTGTTTCCAGCAGCATCTGTTCTGAGGGGATCGTATATCGCCTGTAGTCCAGAAAAGTCACCGGAACGAACCTTCAACGAAGGTAAAGAGAACGCCCGAGTCAAGCCGCGGCGCTCTCGTGAGCCTTCGTAATTGGTGAAAAAAAACGTTCTGTTCTTGACAAGATGCCCTCCTAGCGAGCCGCCATATTGATTCAGCCGTAGGGGAGGCTTGGGTTTGTCTGCCGGATCGAAGTAGTTGCGTGTGTCGAAGATGTCGTTTCTAAAGAACTCCAGCAACGTCCCGTGATATTGGTTCGCGCCGGACTTTGTCACTGCATTCACATTGGCCGAAGACTTGCCGCCGAATTCAGCCGAGTAAATCGATTTCTGGATTTTGAATTCCTGCAGGGAATCGATCGAGGGAGAAATCACAAGGTTATTCAAATACTGGTCGGTGATCGAAACGCCGTCGAGCGTGTACAGATTGTGCCCCACTCGCTGGCCCGCGATCACAACTTGTCTTCCGGTCTGTGCCAGGGCGGCTCCGCGCGTACCAACAGGTGTGAGGTACACATTGTCGCTGAGCAACGTCAATTGGACGAATTGCCGTCCGTTCAGTGGAAGTTCTCCGATGCGTTGATTGTTGATGACCTCGCTGATTTCGGCATTCGACGTCCGCATCAACGACACCTCTTCCGTCACGGTGACTTCTTCGTCGATGGGTCCAACTTCCAAGGTCAGATCGACATTGATTCGTTGTCCGACCTGAAGCGTAATTGCGTCGCGGATTTGAGATTTGAAGCTGGACAGTTCTGCCTTGAGTGAATAGTCACCATTTTGGAGGGCGGCAAAGACATAACTGCCACTGGAGTCGGTAACCTGCCGCCGTTCTTGATTGTTGCTCTTCTGACTAAGTGTGATCGATACGCCAGGTAATACTGCGCCCGTTCGATCGCGGATCGTGCCGCGCAGTTCGGCAGTATTTTGAGCCCATAGCGGGAGCGAAATGAGGCACGTCAGCAGGATTATGACAAGGGCTCTCACTACGACACTCATGGATAGGTGAAACATACGTCAGAAACCACAGAGACACAAAGTCACAAAGAGATGTCCGGCGCGTTAAACTGGAGTCAGGAGGTCGAGTCATGAGCTATCGAGTTCCGATTCCCGTCAATGAGCCCATCAGGTCTTACGCGCCCGGAACGCCGGAACGGCAGCCTTTGAAAAACAAGTTGAACGCGATGTCCGCGGAGAAGATTGAGATCCCACTCGTTATCGGAGGAAAAGAAATCCGCACGGGTGATACGGGCACGCAAGTTATGCCGCATCGGCATGGACACGTCCTCGCGACCTGGCACAAAGCTGGAGCAAAAGAGGTCGAGCAGGCGATCAAAGCCGCAACGGAAGCTCGACGCGAATGGGGATCATGGAATTTCGAAGATCGGGCTTCGGTATTCCTCAGAGCTGCGGAATTGCTCGCCACGACGTGGAAAGAAATCATCAACGCGTCCACCATGCTCAATCAGAGCAAGACGGTCCATCAGTCGGAAATCGATGCCGCCTGCGAATCCATCGACTTCCTCCGATTCAATGTGTCTTTCGCCGAGCAGATCTATGACAACCAGCCGATGAATGCGCCCGGCATGTGGAATCGAATAGACTATCGGCCCCTCGAAGGTTTCATTTACACAGTCACTCCTTTCAACTTTACGTCGATCGGAACGAATCTTTCTGCGGCACCCGCGATAATGGGGAACTCGGTCATTTGGAAACCAGCCAGTTCGACCGTTTTCAGCAATTACCACATTTTTAAATTGTTCGAAGCCGCCGGCCTGCCGCCCGGTGTAATCAACTTTGTCCCGGGCAATGCGGGCCCCATTAGTGACGTCCTTTTGAATCATCCCGATCTCGCCGGCATCCATTTCACGGGATCGACAGAGGTTTTTCAGAAGATGTGGCGGACGGTTGGCGAGAACATCGCGAAGTACAAAACCTATCCCAGACTTGTTGGCGAGACCGGCGGAAAAGATTTCATCCTTGCTCATGCGAGCGCGGACCCGGATGCATTGATTACGGCGATCGTTCGTGGTGGTTTCGAGTATCAAGGACAAAAGTGCAGCGCGGCATCGCGTGTTTACATTCCTGATAGTGTTTGGAAGCGCATTAAGGACAAGCTCATCGAAACGACCAAGTCGTTATCCATCGGAGATGTCTCGGATTTCAGGAATTTCATGGGAGCCGTCATCGATCGTGCCGCATTCAAGAAGCTCGCCGGCTACCTCGAGGAGGCGCGCCGTTCTGAGGACGCACAGATCATTGCCGGTGGTGAGACGGACGATTCCGTCGGATATTTTATCCGGCCAACCCTGATTCAAGCGCGGCGGCCCGACTATCGCACGATGTGCGAAGAACTATTCGGCCCAGTCGTCTCGTTGTACGTCTATCCCGAGAAAGAGTGGAACGAAATCCTGTCGACCGTCGATAAAACGTCGCCCTACGGTCTTACCGGCGGCGTCTTCGCCACGGACAGGAATGCGGTGGCCGATGCGAATCGTGTTTTGCGGTTCGCCGCAGGCAACTTCTATGTGAACGACAAACCGACGGGTGCCGTCGTCGGGCAGCAGCCATTTGGCGGTTCTCGGGCGAGCGGTACGAACGACAAAGCCGGCTCCATGATGAATCTGTTGCGCTGGGTGAGCGCGCGCACTATCAAGGAGAACTTCGTCCCGCCGACGGATTATCGGTACCCGTTTATGGGTGAGGAATAGCTCTGGCACTACCCGTGCTCCATGGGCCTCCGTAAAGGAGGAACCATGAAGTCGACCGATGGAATCGCGGTAAAGAGGACGTTCCTGGATATCCCGAATGCGGCAGAGCTGGCAGGATTCTCGGTGCGCCATTTCCGCAGAATCATTGAAGATGAGCGCATGCGGATCGTCCAAATCGGCCGAAAGTTTTTCATACTCGGCACTGATTTCGAACGGTGGCAAACGGCGCAAAAAAGTAAAGTGTCTTGACGCCATGCCATCAACTTTGTTGATACCCTATCCAAATTGATGCGGCCGCGCCAGTGCGGCCGCGCCATCTTGAACGCGTAACCACCCCCCGCTTACACTCTCTTTCATGAGTACAAATACCGAGACGTTCCAATTCCAGGCGGAAGCCCGTCAGGTACTGGACCTGATGATTCATTCCCTGTACACCAACAAAGAAATCTTCCTTCGAGAACTCATTTCCAATGCCTCCGATGCGCTGGATCGCCTTCGTTTCGAGGCGCTTAGCAAGCCGGAACTGATTGGACCGGACGACAAACTCGAGATTTGGATCGAAAGCGACCCCGAAGCCCGAACGCTGACGATAACCGACAACGGTGTTGGCATGAGCCGCGACGAGGTGATTGCGCACATTGGCACGATCGCAAAATCCGGCACACGGGAACTGCTGCAGACGCTCAAAGAGCGCAAATCGTCCGATATGTTGACGACGCTAATCGGGCAATTTGGAGTCGGATTTTATTCGGCTTTCATGGTTGCCGACCGCGTGACTTTGCTGACACGCCGCACCGGAGAAGAAAAAGCCACGCAGTGGGAGTCCACAGGAGACGGCACGTTCACCATCACGGAGGCGAACAGATTTACCCGTGGCACTTCGATTGTTTTGCACCTGAAGAAATTCGAAGAAGATGCGGAAGTCGACGATTTCACAGACAAATGGGTGATTGAGCGAATCGTTAAGCGTTACTCCGATTTCGTTGCATATCCCGTGATCTACAAAGACAAAGAAGGAAAAGAAGCCGACAAAACTCTGAACTCAATGAAGCCCATCTGGACGCGGCCGCGTTCGGAGGTGAACGACGAAGAATACAAGGAGTTCTACAAACACATTTCCCATGATTGGAACGAACCGCTTGTCACGTGGTCGTTCCGCGCCGAGGGCCGGTCGGAATATCAGGCTTTGCTTTTCATTCCATCACAAGCACCTTTTGACCTGTTCTACGCCACCGGCAAATTTGGACTGCACCTGTACGTCCGCCGTGTGTTGATCATGGAACATTGCGAAGAGTTGCTGCCCGGCTATCTACGCTTTATTCGAGGCGTCGTCGATTCGGCCGATCTTCCACTCAATGTTTCACGCCAGAGGCTTCAAGAGGATCGGCACATCACACAAATTCGAAAATGGCTGACCAAAAAAGTCCTTGATTCCTTGGAAGAGATGCAGAAAAGCGAGCCGCAAAAGTATTTGGAATTCTGGAAGCAGTTTGGCCGAGTTATTAAAGAAGGACCGAGCATCGATTTCGACAACAAAGACAAGTTGATAGCGCTTTCCATGTTCGAGTCTTCCGCGGATCCGGAAAAGCGGACGACGCTCAGCAACTACGTTGCGCTAATGAAACCGGATCAGACATCGATTTACTACATCACAGGCCCTTCGCGACGGGCAGTGGAGAATTCGCCGCATCTGGAGGCATTCCGGGACAAGGGATATGAAGTCCTGTACATGGTCGATCCAGTCGATGAAATGCTCGTCCAGTGGCTTCCCGAATACGATGGTAAGAAGCTCAAGTCGATTGCCAAAGGTGCGGGAGATCTCACACCGGAGACGGATCTCAAAGAGAAACAAAAGGAATTCGCTACGCTCATGGAGACGCTCCAGAAAAAGCTCGACGACCGAGTGAAAGAAGTTCGGCTTTCGACGCGATTGACATCGTCTCCCGCTTGCCTGGTTGTTTCCGAACACGACATGAGTCCGAACCTGGAAAAACTGCTGAGTCAGGTAAAAGGAGATAGTGCGAAACAGAAGCGGATCATGGAATTGAATCCAAATCATGAAATCATCGACAAGATGCGCAGCCTTCTCGATGACGCGAGGCTGGATGACTTTGCTGAAGTGCTCTACGGATATGCGGTATTGGCGGAAGGTTCGGAGTTGGCGGATCCGCTAAAGTTTAATCAGGCGGTGATGAGAGTCCTCGCAAAGGCACTATGAACGCGGGCTGAAGCCACGCGACTACATGTTTGATCAGGCATGTCGTCGCGGGCTTTAGCCCGCGTTCGTCAATTCAGATCAAAGACCAAGGCCTCGCCGCGGCCTTCCAGTTCGATATTCGATTCCTTATCCAATGCCGCTCCATCACCGGCCTCAAGTGGTGTGCCGTTAACCCGCATCGAACCGCGCGCGACCTGAACCCAGGCGTAGCGGTCTTTTTGAAGATCATAATTAACCGATTCTCCCTCGAGCACCGTCGCGAACAACCGAACGTCCTGATGAATCTTCACGGCACCATCGAGAGGTTCTCGGGCCGCAATCAGTCGAAGCTTTCCGCGCATTTCATCTCGGTTGAATTGCCTCTGTTCGTAGCTCGGCTTTAATCCTTTGGTTTCCGGCAGAATCCAAATCTGCAATAAGTGCACCGGTTCAGTTCTTGATGGATTGAATTCGCTATGCGAAACGCCCGTGCCCGCCGTCATCCGCTGGACTTCGCCCGGACGGATAATTGAACCCGTCCCCATGCTGTCTTTGTGCTCGAGCGCGCCTTCGAGAATGTAAGTGATGATCTCCATGTCACGGTGGGGATGCGTCCCGAAACCCCGCGACGGGTTGACACGATCTTCATTGATGACACGCAAGTCTCGGAACCCCATATAGCGTGGGTCGTAATAACGATCAAACGAGAAAGTGTGGTAGGTGTTGAGCCAGCCGTGATCAAAATGCCCGCGTTCGTTTCGATATCGAATCAAAATCATTGCTAAAGCATAGACCTGAGATACCTACGCCGCCACTAGGACAACTTAGGTCCTTTTGGCAAGATTTTTCTTGTGTTCAGTATGCATGGCTGTTAGGGTTGTGTCCGGAAAACAGGGGAAAGACATGGAAGACTCCCAAAAAAATCCGGGGTTCTCACGGAAAAGACAGGGCAGAAAATGGAAAGACTAAAGGAAGTGATGACCCTTCGAGAAGCGTCGCAGTATCTCGGCATATCTCCGGATACTCTTTATAAGTATCTAGGGGAGAAGAGCATTCCAGCTTTCAAACTTGGTAATCGCTGGCGTTTCAAGAAGGATCTGCTGGATCGATGGATGGAAAGAAAGAGCGAGCGTACTGAGCTTGCGGGGGAGCCTAGGACGAAGCGTCTCGTTAAATCCACGGTGAAAGGCTAAGGTAAGGACATCGTACTCGTATGGGTTTTCTATCAAAAAACAAACCACTCGTTGGGCTGGATATTGGATCGAGCGCCATCAAGGCGGTAGAGCTAACAAAGTCGAAGCACGGTTTTCAACTCACGGGCTTCGCCTATGAGTCGCTGGGGCCGGATGCGGTCGTGGACGGAGCCATCATGGATGGCAGGGGCGTCGCGGACAGCATCAAAAGAATTTTCATGTTGGGCAAGTTCAAGCCCAAGACGGTTGCGACCGGAGTTTCAGGACATTCCGTGATTGTGAAGCGTGTGGTGGTGCCGGCGGCGACGCCAGGCGAAGTGGCAACTTCCATTCAATTGGATGCCGAACAATACATCCCCTTCGATATTACCGAAGTCAATTTGGACTATCAGGTCGTTGGTCCAGGTGTGACGGCCGCAGAAGAAGCGGGTATGGAAGTCGTGCTGGTTGCAGCGAAGAAAGACAAAATCCAAAATCAGATGAATGTGATCAGCATGGCCGGCCAAAACCCGGAGGTTGTCGACATCGATGCCTTCGCTCTGCAAAACGTCTTCGAGACGAATTACAACGTCGGTAATGATGAGACGGTCGCGCTGCTCAACATCGGCGCTTCGTTGATGAACATCAACATCACGAAAGGCGGGATGCCTTTATTCATTCGCGATGTTTCGGTGGGAGGCAACCAATACACGGACATTCTTCAGAAGGAACTGCAACTCAATTTTCAAGAAGCTGAGGATCTGAAGCTCGGGAAGACGGGCGGCTCCGAAGTGGAAATGGTGCAGCCGCTATTGGAATCGATCACCAGCATGTTGATCATGGAGGTACAGAAAACCTTCGATTTCTTCCGCGAAACTTATCCGTCCGAGACGATCAGTCGGGTGCTGATTAGCGGTGGTACATCGCACATGCTCGGCCTTGCGGAAAAGATTCAAGCAGCGTTTTCGTATCCGACTCAGGTTTTGGATCCGTTTCGGTCCATTACAGTCGGACCAAAAGTGGACGAAACAAAAGTAACATCCCTCGGACCGGCGTTAGCCGTGGCTGTGGGATTGGCCTTAAGGGGGTTCGATCATGATTAAGGTCAATCTAATCGGAACCGGAAGAAAGAAGCAGACGAAGGCGTCGAGCGGCATGAAAATCTCTATGCCCACGAACTTCACGCCTGTCCTCCTTATCGTGATTGTTCTTGGATCCGCTGGTGCCGGCTACTGGTGGTATTTCACGATGACGAATCAATCCGCGGATCTCAGTAAACAAATACAGGTGCTTGAAAGCCGTAGAACAGCGCTCGAAGCCTCCATCAAAGCGGACGAGGTGTACGAAGCGCGAAAGAAGACGCTGGAGAGCCGCATCAGGATTATTGAGGGGCTGCAGAAAAACCAGTTGAGCCCGGTCTTGGCGTTGGATCAGTTGGCGGAGGCCGTTGAAAGAACTCGATACGTGTGGCTTTCGAGTCTGGACCAGAAAGACGCGATAATGAATATGTCCGGCACGGGAACTTCGCTCACTGCGATCGCCGATTTCTATACGAATCTGGGTGCGACCGGCTACTTCAAGAACATTGACTTGGGGCCCGCGCAGGAGAACGGCGGCAACTATACGTTTTCGCTCAAATGCGAATTCACTCCACCGCGGCGTTCCGTCTCGAGTGAACCGACGAAGACAGCAGGAGGCAACTAATGGCACTCGAGTTTAAAGATTTTGCAAGGCTTCAATGGTATTACCAGGTGCTCATTGTTGCCGTTATCTGCGGTGCGTTACTCGCCGGGTTCTGGTACCAGTATCTGGCCCCGATTGGGGCAGAGATTCAAGCCAAGACTGCGAAGGTCACGGATCTGTTGAACCTCGTTGCGAAGGCTGAAGCAAGAGAGAAGGAACTCGCAAACGTCAAGAAGGAAGCAATGGAGTTGCAGGACAAGTTGGAGAAGCTTAAATCCATCCTGCCTGAGGAGAAGGAAACCGATCAGATTTTCCGCGCGGTCCAGTTGCAGGCCGCGGCAGCCGGTTTGAATGTACGGAGTGTTGCGCCCAAGGCGATCATTGATCACGAAGCTTACACCGAGTATCCGATCGATCTGGATGTCACTGGGACATATCACAACGTTGGGGCCTTTCTGGATCGAATTCGGTTGTTGCCCCGAATTGTAAACATCAACGGATTAAAGCTTCAAAGTAGAGCGTCGGAAGGCGATGCAGCATTTGCCGCGAGCGTCGGAGCAACATACACGGCAACCACATTCGTGTACAAAAAAGAAGAGCCGGCCGCGGTGCCTGCAGCGAAACCGGCGAAGTGACGAAACAGATGATGCGGCGAGTTTTTCTAATTTCGATTTTGGTTTTGGCGGCGAGCCCGATCGTTTTTCCGCAGGCTCAAGCTCCGAAACCAGCAACCCCAGCTCCGGCGGAGGATCAGCCGTCCGTGCTCACCGTGCCGAAGGATTATCGCTACAACGCGCGGGGAAGACGGGACCCGTTCATTAACCCAGTGCCCAAGCCAAGGACTACGGCGCAGCCCGTACAGCCTGTGGCGCCGGTCGTGCGACCTCCGGGATTGAAAGGTGTGTTAGTGGCGGAGGCGCAAATTGCTGGTGTGGTTACGTCGAAGGAGCCATCGATGAATGTCGTCATCATTGCGGCGCCTGGAGCGAAAGCTTCCTATTTTGCTCGAGTCGGCGACCAGCTCTTCGATGCTGTAGTGAGACGCATCACGTTGGATAGTGTGACTTTTGGTGTGACTACCCCCGTCGCTGACCCGAATGCGCCGCGGGAGATCGTGCGGAAAGTACGACCAAAGCCAGGAGAAGAAAAATGAGAGTTGATTCCAGGAAGTTCCTTACGGTCGGGGTGCTTTTACTGATCTCGACTCTGGCCGTTCAAGGGGCAACTTCGAAAGAGCCCACCATCGTCAAGGATGTCTCCTTCAGCAACACCGGGGACTCTCTCGAGGCTAAGATCACCGCAGGCGATGAGTCCAAGTTCACTTATTTCGAATTGAAGGAACCACACCGCCTCGTGGTCGATTTTCACGGAATCCAAAACACAATCAGCTTTAAAGAAAAGCAAATCGGCACAGCCGGTGTCGAACGTGTGCGGACGTCGTTCTTTAGCGACAGGAAACGCAAGGCAACACGAATTGTCTTCGATCTGTCCAAAGAAGTTCCTTATCGTGTCATCGAGGATGGTGGAGGAATCGTTCGCATCGTGTTTGGCGAAACGGCGCATGCTCCTTTGAATCAAACTGCAGCGCTTGTGACAGTGCCGAAGCCGGTGATGTATCCGAACCTCGCTTTGGCTTCGCCTGCTTTCAAACTTGCTTCTTTGTTGCCGAACGTGGAACTGCTTGCGCCTCCGGAAGCCGCAGCGCAAGAGCCTGTGGGTGCGTCTGCCGAAGCGCCTTCGACCATTCAGACTTCATCGACGCTGTTGGCAGCCGCTGGAACCAATGTGCCGCGGCAGCAAACGCAGATACAGATTGTGCCGCCAACGGCACCGCAAGTACCGACGACACCGACTCCGATTCCACAGTATCAAGGGGAACTGATTTCGCTGGATCTTGTCAATTACGACATCAAAGATTTTTTCCGTTTGATTTCGGAGATCAGTGGCTTGAACGTGGTGCTCGATCCCAATATCCAGGGTACGGTCACTCTCAAGCTGATGGATGTGCCATGGGACCAAGCATTGGATGTCGTGTTGAAGAATTATCAACTCGGCGGGCAATTGCAGGGTAACGTCCTGCGTATTGCATCCAACTCGACCTTACAAAACGAGCAGGCAGCGGCAAAAGCATTGCGCGATGCGCAAGAACTTGCGACTCCGCTTCAAACGCGCACGTTTATCCTGAATTACACCAAGGCGGATGCGGTCAGTGGTATTCTCGGCAAGCCCGGAGTGTTGACTCCGCGCGGCTCGATTATTCAAGATCCGCGACGAAACGCCCTGATCATTTCCGATCTGCCGTCTCAGTTCGGAAATATCGATACTCTGGTGAGATTCCTGGATGCGCCGCAGAAGCAGGTGGAAATTGAGGCACGGCTGCTTCAGGCGAATAAGTCATTTTCCAGAGAAATTGGTAACCAGCTCGGACTGCTGATCGGTGACCGTGGTGGCAATGTGCTCACCGGTCTTCCAAACGCGACGAGCCCGTTCAACCGTACGCCGGCGCCGCGCGCTGCCAACGGTTCGAGTCTTCCTTTGCTTGCGAACTTTCCGGCCGCAGCAACGTCGGGTCTGTCGTTCCTGATCCAACCTGGAGGCGACGTCATTCTGGATGAGATCATTGGAGCGGCGGAAGCACGTGGTACGGCGAAACTCATTTCCAGACCGAAAGTGATGACGCAGAACAACGTCGCCGCGCAGATTCAGCAAACCACGCAAATCCCAGTTCAAACGAACGTGAACAACACCATTACGGTGCAATTTCAGAGTTTCGGATTGAATCTGGCCGTTACGCCGCAGATTACGGAAGCCGGCACGATCTTGTTGCAAACGACGATTACCAATCAGCAGCCAGATTTTGCGCGAGCGGTTAATGGCGTTCCTTCCGTCGCCTCGCAGTCGGCAACAACCCAAGTGTTGGTACCGGATGGCGGGACAGCGGTCATCGGAGGAATCCTGGTCGATCAAGATACGATCAACATCCGTCAGGTTCCCGGCTTGGGCAGCTTGCCCATAATCGGAACTCTCTTCAAGAACACGAACACGGCCAAAAGTACGGCTGAGCTGATTTTCTTTATCACGCCGCGGATCAAGCCGCTGGATGCGATCACCGTGCTTGCTCCTGGAGAGGAGAATCCGCCCGCACAGCCGCCGCAACGTTGAAAACACTAGGGCGGCGAACGCGGAATCCAGTGGAAGCAAAATTCCGCCAAATCGTGGAGAAACTTCGGCGAACAGTGACGCAGATCCAGGCGGTGATGTTCGTCGGTCCTGAGGGAGTCATCGATTCCTTTCTGGACGATCCCGCGTTGAACCTGGAAACCATTGCGGGAGAATACGCCACGCTCCTTCGAGTCGCGCGAAGCGCTGCGGAGGATTCCGGTGCCGGTAATCTTGTCGAGAACGTCTTGGTTTCCGAAAAGTCCATCATGATTGCCCGCATTGTCTCTTCCGAGCATTCTCTAATTCTATTGGCGCGCTCCCAGGACCAGATCGGCCGCGCTCGATATGAGCTAAAGCAAGCCGCATGGGAAATGAGTAGGAAGGGATAATCCCAGGACGGTTGCGTCGTTCCTGGAATTACCAAATTCACGTTATACTCCTCAGATTGTCCTTATGAATTTGAAGGAACTGAAAGAAATCATCGATATCTTTAGTTCGCGGGAATCGATCGAGGAATTGGAAGTCGAGAAATCGGGAGTACGGCTGCGCATCAGACGCGCGTCCAACCATATCGGACCAGTTTTTTCAACGCCCCCTTCTGTCACCACAACCATGATGCCGGCCGCCCCGGCCGCGCCTCATGTTCCGGCCGAAACTTCACCGGAGGCGGAAGAAGGGATTTACTATATCCGCTCGCCGATTGTGGGGACTTTCTATAAGGCGCCCTCGCCGAATTCCGAGGCATTTGTTTCAATCGGTGATTTCGTCGAAAAGGGCAGCGTGGTGTGCATCATCGAAGCGATGAAGTTAATGAACGAGATTGAATCGGACGTCGCCGGAGAAATCGTCAGCATACTGGTCGAAAATGGACAGCCAGTGGAATACGGAGAAAAGCTCTTCGCCATCCGGCCGAAATGAAATTCGGGCCCGACGCGAATAAAGGGCGTGGGGGGACCGGTCGGCAGTGAAGAGGCCACGAAAGCGGCGTACCGATAAATCCGACCGGTGGGCCCGACGCTAAAAAAATGTTCAAAAAGATACTCGTCGCAAACCGTGGAGAGATCGCGCTGAGAATCATCCTGTCGTGTAAGGAACTCGGCATCAAGACGGTCGCCGTTTTCTCTGAAGCGGATCGTCACGCCCTTCATGTTCGCTTTGCCGATGAGGCGATTTGTATCGGGCCTCCCAAAAGCACCGATAGCTATTTGAACATTCCAAGCGTCATTAGTGCGGCGGAACTTTCAAATGCTGACGCAATCCATCCAGGCTATGGATTCCTTTCGGAAAGTGCGTACTTCGCCGAGGTGTGCGAAGCGAGCCGCATCAAGTTCATTGGGCCTTCTGCCGAAGCGATTCGCCTCATGGGGGACAAAGCGCGCGCTCGCAACGAAATGAATCGGTTTGGTCTGCCGGTGCTTCCTGGAAGCGCGGATGCCGTTCAGACGGACAAAGAAGCGATCGCCACAGCCGAAGCCATTGGATACCCCGTCATCATCAAGGCCGTGGCAGGGGGCGGAGGCCGGGGAATGCGCGTTGTGGAAAATCGCGCCGAACTGCTTTCAGCCTTGAAGACGGCTCAAACGGAGGCCGCGAATGCGTTCGGTGTTCCTCACTGCTACATCGAGAAATTCATCGAACGAGCGCGCCATATCGAATTTCAAATCATGGCCGATGAATACGGCAATGCGATTCACCTTGGCGAGCGGGAATGCTCTATTCAGCGCCGCCATCAAAAGCTTATCGAAGAGTCGCCGTCCGTCATCATGACCCCGGCGTTGCGCGAGGAAATCGGAAGTCTCGTTGTACAGGCCGTGAAAGAGGTCGGGTACTGGAATGTGGGAACGGTCGAATTCATCATGGATGGACAGAATTTTTATTTTATGGAGATGAACACTCGGGTACAGGTGGAGCACCCCGTTACCGAGTGCGTTACGGGCATCGATATCATCCGTGATCAAATTCTTATTGCGGCCGGCGAGCGCTTGCCGCACAAGCAGGAAGACATTCAATTTCGTGGACACGCTTTAGAGTGTCGTATCAATGCCGAAGACCCGGAGAATTATAAACCTTCGCCGGGAAAAATCACGGCGTGGCATGCGCCCGGAGGTCCTGGCGTCCGCATCGATACTGCAGCGTATGCAGAATACGTGATTCCGCCTTATTACGATTCCCTGATTGCGAAACTGATCGTACACGGTTCAACCCGCGATGAAGCAATCCGGCGCATGGATCGTGCGCTCGACATGTTCGTTTTGGAAGGTATCAAATCTACTATCCCGCTACATCGGCAGATTCTTCGTCATCCGGACTTCCGGAACGGTGACATTTACACGAAATTCCTCGAACGGCTCCAAAATCGCCGTGTGCTCGCTGTTGAAATGACATGAAGCCGCTGCCGCGGCTGTATGCGATTGCGGACGCACAATTCGGTGATCCCCTTCAATTCGCAGACCGTCTTTTCAATGGTGGCGCGCGTCTCATACAACTACGGAATAAGAAGGCCGGCGCAGGGGAACTTCTGCAGCAAGTCGAACGTATCCTTTCCTTCGCTCCGCAGGACGCCGACGTTATGGTGAACGATCGAGTGGATGTTGCTCTGATCGCGCGCGCAACTGGTGTTCATCTTGGTCAGACCGACCTGCCGCCAGCCGAAGCCCGACGCGTTTTGGGCTCGTCGCGTGTTATTGGTTTTTCGACCCACAACATGGAACAGGCGCTGGAGGCGGATAAATTTCCGGTGGACTACGTCGCCGTTGGTCCAATTTTTGCGACGTCGACGAAGGCAAATCCAGATCCTGTCATCGGAGTCGAGAAGCTGGCGGCCATTTGTAAAGCAATCCGAAAGCCGGTCGTCGCGATAGGTGGTATCAAATTGGAGAATGCGGAGGAGGTTTTGAAGGCGGGTGTGGCCTCGATAGCAGTGATCCGCGACATATTGGATTCTTCGGATATTGTGTCCCGCGTCCAGAATTGGATTGAGGTGTGTGGGGAATAGCCACAGAAGGCACAAGAATTTCATTTGAGCCTTTTTGTGGCCCGTCCCGTCTTTCAACGATGTTGCGCCTAGATCTTTATCTCATCCCAACGCGAAACGGACGAGCAGCGCTATTCAGCTCATCCGATGCACTCACCGCGCTCGAAGCTGAATCGACAGATCGCGTCCGGCAACTGATCGAGTGGTTGATGCGTCGCCCGAATCGCTTTGTCGCGTGGGTGGGCCGCGGAATCCGTTCGCTTCACGACTACTACGTCAAGTTGGAAGACAAGATCGATCCGGTTGAGCGTGTTCTGAAAGCGATGGCCTCCACAAATCAATTTGCTGTTTATACTCGGCATCCTGAAGAATTCCGGCGTGCTTTGAAGCGGCAGCGCATGAAACATATCTTTTGGTTCTCGATCGATTTTGTAATTACGGGCGTTGTCATCGCGTTTACGCCCATCCTGGCTCCGATTCCGGGACCGAATTTTTTCTTTTACTATCCGTTTCTTCGGCTGTTGAGCCACTATCGTGCGCTGTTGGGAATCTCGTCTGGTCTGAAGGCCAGCGATATTCAGTTTAAAGACTTGCCTGAACTGATCGGTCTCGAAGACAATCTTCCAGGTTTGGCGAGATTTTTAGAGAGGATGGGCTAATCGGTTTGTTTAATTTCAAAAGCATCATTCCCCCGATGGTGACACCTTTCAACGACAGTGGCTCCATTCAGTACGAACTTTTCGAGCACAACATTGAGAAGTACGTTGAAGCGGGCATCGAAGGCTATCTCGTTCTTGGTTCCAACGGTGAATCGGTCTATTTGGAACATTCGGAAAAGCTGAAACTCATCGAAGCGGCGCGCAAGCGCATTCCATCGTCAATGACCCTATTGGCGGGCACTGGCGTGGAATCCACACAGGGCACGATCCTTCTAACGAAAGAGGCAGCTGAGCGCGGTGCCGACGCTGTTTTGGTAAAAAATCCGTCCTATTTCAAAGCGCAGATGACATTCGATGCTTACATGGCTCATTACACGGCTATCGCCGATGCATCTCCGATTCCGGTCATTATTTATAATGTCCCGGTTTTCACAGGTGTTCCTTTGCAATCCACGCTCGTGATCGAGTTGACGAAACATCCGAACATCCGTGGCCTGAAAGACAGCTCAGGTGATCCGAAGTTGATCTCCGAAGTGGTTTGGAACACGGATACGAAGAAGTTCGGGGTTTTGGCCGGCGCTGCTGCCACACTGCTGCCGACGATGGTTGCCGGCGCGCGTGGCGGCATTGTCGCGCTTGCTTGCGCGGCGCCCCGAGCGATGCTGGCACTTTATCGTGCGTTCGCCTCGGGCGATTACAAAAAGGCAGGAGACATCCAGCGAATCACTGCGCCCGCAGCCGGAGCCGTCACCGGGACAAATGGAATAGCTGGCCTGAAGGCTGCTATGGAGTTGGAAGGCCTTCAGGGCGGCGTGCCGCGGCGGCCGTTGCTTCCTCTGAAGGCGGAAGCGCGTGAAGATCTCGCCCGAATCTTTCGAAGGATGAATAGCGAGTTAGCCGAACTTTCATGATGCGCATTCCCTTTGGAAGCTTGCCGTCGATGTCGACGCTCTTTCTAGACTACGTCTCGGACTGGACGCGTCTCCGCAAATTTTACCCGCAAGCGTATTCGCTTGAATCTATCGCAGATTTTGCTCGCCAACGTTCCCCGCTCGATCCTGAGCATCGGGAGCGGTTATGTGCTTCGCTTGCCGGGGATCCCCAAGCCGTCAAGAAGCTGGCACAAGGCGCAGTCAGCGTGATCACGGGTCAGCAACCGGGATTGTTCACTGGACCGAACTACACCATTCTCAAGACGCTGACGGTTATCAAGCTGGCTAAGGCTCTCGATAGCATGGGAGTGCCTGCGGTGCCCGTATTCTGGGTTGCAGCGGAAGACCATGATTATCAGGAGATCGAATCCGCGACTGTTCTCGACAGAGATTCCGGATTGATGACCGTACGTGTTGATCTTTCGAATCCTGATTCTTCACCTGTCGGTTGGCTGGCTTTGCGGGATGATGTGTCCGCCGCGGCTTCAACGTGTTTATCGAGTTTGCCTGCATCCGAGTTCCAGCCCGCAGTAAAAGACATCTTGCAATCGACCTACAGGCTAGGAACTTCTCCAGTCGATGCTTTTCTAGAGATGCTGGCGAAACTATTCGATGGCATGGGGCTGGTCATTGCCAATCCATTGGCATCCGGCCTCCGCAGCTTGGCCGAACCGACTCTCGCGGAAGCGGTGCGGCGCAATTCCGAAATCCGATCGGCAGTGGTAGCGCGCACCCGCGCTCTAGCGGAGAGCGGGTACAACGAGCAGGTGAAAGTTGATACCAACTTCACTGGCCTTTTTGCATATCGTGGGAAATCGCGACAGCCGCTCCGTCCGGAAGAACTTCACACAGATGTCCAGCTCAGCGCCAATGTTCTTCTTCGTCCCGCCATGCAGGATGCCCTCTTTCCGACTGTGGCCTACGTCGGCGGTCCTGCCGAAGTCGCATACTTTGCACAGGCGGCAGCCGTCTACGATGTACTAAACCGACCAGTCCCGCCGGTCTTTCCCCGCATCAGCGCGACAATTTTGGAGCCGAGAATTGATCGAGCCCTGAAAAAATACGACCTGGAGTTTCAAGATATCTTTCGTGGCCGCGACTTCATCCTACGAAAGGCGGTAGCCACCGTCCAAGGTGTGGAGTTATTCGACACCGTACGTGACCGGTTGGTTGCCGAGTTGGAATCCCTGCGGGCTGCCTTGAATTCCGTAGATCCAACTCTTGGAGGGGCGCTCGATAATTCGCGGCAGAAAGTCTTACATCAAGTGGAGACGCTGAAGACGAAATTTGTGAATGCCGAAGCTCGGCGGAATGAAACATTGGAACGCCACTTGGACGCCATCACTAATTCGCTCTTCCCAGAAAAAAAACTTCAGGAACGGGTTATCAATATCACATCCTTCTTAGCTCGTTACGGGTTGGGTTTTATCCGGCGCCTGGAGGGAGCATTGGATCTGGACTCAAGGGAACACCAGGTTATTGAGATATGAAGATCGGGATCACCTGTTACCCGACTTATGGTGGTAGTGGAGTGGTCGCTACCGAACTGGGGAAAGAACTCGCGTCGCGCGGTCACGACGTTCACTTCATTAGCTACGCGCTGCCCATTCGATTGACCATGACCGACCACATTTATTTTCACGAAGTCGAAGTGCTTTCGTATCCTCTGTTCGAGTATCCACCGTACGATCTCGTTCTCGCCACGAAAATGGCCGAAGTAATGGCTCGGTTTGACCTCGACATTCTTCACGTGCACTACGCGATTCCACATTCGATCAGCGCGTACCTCGCGAAGAAGATGTTGACGGATCGATTGGTGCCGTTCGTCACCACGCTTCACGGAACCGACATTACGCTGGTCGGAAACGACCGTTCGTACCTCCCGATCACGCGATTCGGTATCGAGCAGAGCGATGCGGTGACAGCGGTATCGGACTACCTTAAGCAGCGCACGATTCAAGAATTCCAAATTCAGCGAAACGTCGAAGTCGTTCCAAACTTTGTCGACTGCGACGTTTATGGTCGCGCGGCGGATCGAAGCTACCGGAAGAAGTTTGCAAGCGATGATGAAGCGATTTTGATTCACATTTCAAATTTTCGTCCTCTGAAGCGGGTCGAAGATGTTGTCGGAATTTTCGCGCGCGTACGAAAAGAACATAAGGCGCGCCTGCTAATGGTCGGTGACGGTCCGGAACGTCCGAAAGCCGAGTGGCTCACTCATACCAACGGCGTAGCCCAGGATGTGGTATTCGTCGGCAAACAGAACGACATGAGCCAATTTCTTGCGGTATCGGATATCTTGTTACTTCCTAGCGAGTTGGAATCGTTTGGCCTGGTGGCTCTCGAGGCAATGGCCTGTGAGGTTCCGGTAATTGCCACGCGGGTTGGTGGAATTCCGGAGGTTGTCAGGAGCGGATTGGACGGATTTCTCTATGACGTCGGGGACGTCAATTCTATGGCAGCCGGTTGCCTTTCCGTCCTCCAAAGCCCCCGCCTGCGCGAAGAAATGGGCAAAACAGCGCGGGAAAGAGCCACTCGTGAGTTTTGTTCCAGCAAAATTGTGCTTCAGTACGAAGAGCTTTACCGCCGGGTCATTGAAGAAGCTAGGTCTTACCGCTAAAGCCCTCAATTCCCGCTGCCGATAACTGTGTAGAAGAGCAATTCCACCGAATGGAGGGAACTGCCGTCCAACGTTGCAGAGGATTAGATTTCGATTGGTAGACGACTTGCAGGATTTGAAAGTGGAAGCTGATTACTGGCTGTCCTGGCAAGCCTGGGAAAGACCGGCAAGAGGTACAAAGCGATGGTCAAACCGTTCGTTTCTGAAGAAGTACTCCTCGACCCCGAGATGCGAAGCACCGAGGTACTCGACTTCGAACGCCGGCTTCTGGGAAAAATCGTAGGCCAAGAGCGGGCCGTTCAACGCATCGTCAATATGTACCAGATTTACCTGGCCGGAATGAACATGCCAGGGCGCCCGATCGGAAATCTGCTTTTCCTCGGACCAACGGGATCCGGCAAGACCAGAGTTGTTGAAGCATCTGCTGAGATTTTGTTCGGCAGCCCACGAGCTTTTATCAAGATCGATTGCGCGGAATTTCAGCACAGCCACGAGATCGCAAAACTCATCGGTTCGCCTCCGGGATATTTAGGACACCGCGAGACGCCGCCGCTGCTCACTCAGGAAGCCATCGATCAATATCAAACCGAAAAAACTCGTGTCAGCTTTTTGCTTTTCGACGAAATCGAAAAGGCCAACGATGCTTTATGGCAATTGCTGTTGGGCATACTCGATAAAGCGACGCTTACACTAGGAGACAATCGAAAAGTCGATTTGTCACGCTGTGTGATTTTTATGACTTCCAACCTCGGCGCCGTCGAAATGGCCGAGATGTTGAATGGTGGCATCGGCTTCACTTCGGGTGTGCGCACAGACGAGGCAAACCTCGCCGATATCGACAAAAAGATGTACCACACCGCGTTGGATGTGGCGAAACGCAAGTTCTCCCCGGAATTCATGAACCGGATCGATAAAGTCGTCGTATTCCGGACATTGAATCAACAGCATCTGCGGCAAGTACTGGATATCGAACTCAATGAAGTTCAAAACCGGATCATGTCGTCGCAGTCGGAGAAGCAGTTCATCTTCAGATGCACGTCCGAAGCAAAAGAGTTTCTGCTGCGCGAAGGCACGGATTTGAAGTATGGTGCCCGACACCTCAAGCGCGCGATCGAACGTCACTTGGTATACCCGATATCGAATTTGATCGCCACAGGTCAGATTGGACTAGGGGACGTCATCAAGATCGATCTCTCTGCATCCGGAGACAAACTGATCTTCTCGAAAGAACGCGCTCTGACAAACTTCTCGGTTGTGGATTCCGCCACCGTGGCGGAATTCCCGACCCGCAGGGCGTCCGGAGTAGGAGCGAAAGTGCAGTTGGTGGAGAGCGAAGCCGCCAGCGCCGACCGCCGCTAATACGTTAGCTTCAATCCGAATTGAATCTGCCGATTCTGAAGCAGAGTACTCGTAATCGTTCCAAACGAAGGTGCGTCCAGAAAACGCGTCGGCTGATTCAGTGACGGATGATTGAACGCGTTGAAGAATTCAGCCCGAAATTGCACATTGACGCCTTCACGACGGAAGTTCTTTCCCAGCATCAAATCCCAGTTTTCGGTGCCAGGTCCGTTGAAATAATTCCTTGGTACGTTGCCGAATGTGCCTCGAAGGGGAATTGAGAAAGCTGCAGGATCCAAATAGACGGTCTTATCCGTCCGGTTCTCAATAACCGGTTTTACCTTCGTGATGAAGAGTTGGTTATCCAGAACATAGGCGATATCGGGCCGGTCCCGCGTTGAGCCCGTATTGCTGTTTTGATTCGATGGGCTGAGCTGAACGAAGATCGGCTGTCCCGATTGGAATGTGCCGATACCCGACACCTCCCAGCCTCCGAACGCGGTATTCAAGATTGAATTCCAGTTCTTACCGAATGCCTTGTTCCGTCCAAACGGAAGGTCATAAACAAAACTAACAGCCAGGCGATGTCGCGCATCAAAGTCTGAATTGCCGCGATCTGCGTGCAGATTGCGTGCATCTTGAGTGACGTTGGCTCCAGTTGAATCGTCAATCGCATGACCGTAAGTGTAAGAGGCCAAGAACGACAGGTTGCCGGAAAAACGCTTTTCTAAGCGGCCGAGCAAGCCGTGATAAGTCGAATTACCGGAACTTTCAAGAAGAGGAATCTGTCCAAAGGCTGGGAACGGCCGTCGTGGCTGTAGCTCTGGCTGCGCGAAACCTGGAACAGGAAAGGCCTGGTTGATATCCACGGTCTTCACGAGTTTCGTGCCCTTCTTACCGACGTAGGTGACTTCGTAGACGATGTTTGAAGGAAGCTGCCGTTGGTATCCGATATTCCAGTGCTGCAGGTAGGCATCGCGGAAATTAGGATCGATCGATGGTGCATCGAATACCTGGCTGGACAAGCGTGTCGATCGGAACGGGTCCGAGAGGGTCAAGTCGGTAGGCACGTTGCCGGCATCGAAAGTCTACGGCCTTTGAAACGGGTAACCGTTACGTACAAAGAAGAGATCGTTTCCGACGACGGCAAGATCATAGAAGATGCCGTATCCGCCGCGAAGAACCGATTTGCCGCTTCCATCCGGTCGAAGCGCAAAACCGACGCGAGGGCCGAAGTTGTTTTTGTCGGGCTTATAAAGTGCGCGTGAGGCCCCATTTTGACCGGCAAACTCATACTGGAATGTTTCGATGTTGAGTTGAGCCATGCGGTCCCGCTTTTCGACATCCGGTGTGTTGTATTCGTAACGAAGTCCGAGATTCAACGTGAGCCGGCTTGAAACCCCATAGTCATCTTGAATAAACCAGTTGTAAGAATTCAGGATGTGATAGCGGAAGCTATCGGTCGGATCACGCGTCGTCTGGCTTGGAAAACCGAGAAGGAAATCCGCAAAGACATTATTGGTCCACGTGCCGCTGAACCGAATTGTTTCGCGGACATCTGATCCGGCGAAAAATAGTATTCGACGCACATCGGCACCCAAGCGAATGCTATGCGATGCTGCTGTGTAATTCAGACTCGCGGCGATCTGTCCCGTCGTGCCCGCCCGTTTCTGATAACCCCGGTCACCGATCGTGCTCATTCCTGCAATAGCGATGATGGGATGACCAAAATCCTTCGGATCCTGCGATGCTGGAATGCCCAGTTCCTCCGAGATGTCCGTCTTTCCCGAAGCGAAAGCAATGCGCGATTGAACTTGCCGGTTAAAGCCGCCGTGTATTTCGGCGATCATCTTTGGAGAAAAGATGTGTGTCTCGCCTAGCGATAACGATTGGGCGCGAGTTATGTCGTCATGTCCAAAGCCGGGCACACACGCTGTCTGTCCATTGCCTGCTGTCAGGTAATAGCCGACGACGGAAAACCGTTCGAACGCCGTTTGATCCGGACATGGAGTGGGCAATACATCTTTTGTGAATCCGTATCGCCCAAACAGCGCATCGGTTTTCCCGATCCGGTGATCAATGCGAACGTTGTACTGATTGACGTCGTTTGGAAATGGATTCACCGCCAGGTAATTGTTTGGAGCAGTCAATCCAGGGGTCGGTAGAGGAAACGAACCTCGATCCAGGATCCTCTTTGCGACTGGATTGAAACGGCTGGCCGGAATAATGTTCAGCGGAAATGTAGGCCCGGCGAGTCTTTCAGGATCTCTCAACGGCCCGGGAAACGAAGAAAAATCTCCGCGAAGGAATGCGTCAGTGGGAACCTGCTGCTGGCTCGTGAAAATTTGTCTACGCCTCACGCCTTCATACGCGACAAAGAAAAAAGTTCGATCGTGAGAGATCGGACCGCCCGCGGTCACGCCAAACTGATTGCGCCGGAACGGCGGCTTCGGACCGGCATCCTTCTTGTTGAAGAAATCCCGCGCGTCCAGTTTGTCGTTCCGCAAGAACTCCCAAAGGGACGTATGTAACTCATTTGTTCCAGACTTCGTGCTGACAATGATCTGCGCGCCTCCGCCGCGTCCGAACTCCGCCGAATAAGAGTTCGCAAGGACTTTGAATTCTTGTATCGAATCCAAGATAGGGCGGAGGGTGAAGTTATTGATTGCCGGGTCGTTGTTGTCGACTCCATCCAAGAGATTGCTGTTCGCAGTCTCGCGCGCACCTGCGGCGTTGAAACCTCCGCGAAAACTTAGAACAGAACCAGGAGCAGGAGATACCGATCCCGGCACCAATTGCGCTAGAGCTTCAAATTGTCTGCCATTGAGGGACAACTCGAGGACTTTTTGATTGTCGATGACAACTCCGACAGAAGAGCTTTCCGACTGGACGAGGGGAGTGGTTTCGGTGATATTGATTCTTTCCGTAATGAGACCCAGCTGCAGTGTGAAATCGATGCGCAAACGGTCGTCGACACTGACAATGACGTTTTCCCTGACATCGGTTCTGAAGCCGGCTAGCGCGGCCTCAATCCGATACACTCCTATGGGCAGCAACGGCACGGTATAGTCGCCATGTTCGTCCGTTGTGAACGTCCGTTCGAAATTCGTATCGATGTTCGTGATCGTGACAAGTGCGCCCAGCAGGACCGCGCCGACCGGATCGTGAACCGTCCCCGTTATGGTTCCAGATTGCGCATAGACACCTGTGGACGAGAACCCAACCACAATCGCCGTTAAAACCAACAACCGTTCGAACAACTGCCGCATTCAAGCTCCTCAAACCACGTGGCGCAAGGGTTTAATCGAGCTAGTGTACGCAAGGGGCCGGAAAAGCTATCAAGAAAATTCCCGTAAAATGGATCTGTTATTGACTTCGGACCGGCGTGATCGTGAGCGCTGGCCCTAAAAACCAGTCACGCCCACAATCGAGGGGACGCTACGCGGACTTTTCATGGGTCACCGCCGTGTTGTTTCTGGACTTGGGGGCCTTCCGGGCGCTCTTACGAATCCCGCCCGCTTGTTCGTACTGCGCGGAGTCGGGACCGAAAGCGCCACGAATCGTGCTACGGAACCGAACGACCAGATCGTTTAACTCCTCGATCTTGTCGTCGCGGTTGACCCTCAACCCAGTCAACGCAACGGAATCGCTCGCGTAGTCCTTGGACAGCTTCTCGGCCGCTTCCAAGAGCGCGGTAAACTCCTGCAAGCCGATCTCGCCGACTTTGACCTCGGGAGTCGTTTGTCACACCGCCTTGGCCTGCGCCGCATCGTCCAGGGTCGCCTTGACGTTGGTACTCTTCGCCATCGTTCTCACCTCTTTCTGTGCTCTCGTTTTTTGCTTAGCACGCCTTCCTTAAGGCACGCGGTCGGCCAAACGACAGGTATGGGCGCGGTCTCGATTTTTCAGCAAGTTGGAATTTCCAGGAATGGATCAGGCTTCGCGTTCATTGCTAATAAAAGCAAGGTTTTGCTCAAAAGAGCAAAAGACCGGCGCCGCAGAAGAAATCGGCGATTTGAAAAAGAAATCGCTGCTTGGAAATAGAAAGCCTCGATTTACAAAAGAAATCGTCGCTTTATTAGAGAAATCATCGCTTGGAAAAATAAATTACCGTCCGGACAAAAGAGATCGGCGATTTGAAATAAAAAGCAAAGCTCTACAAAACTAATTGCCGCTTTAAACAATTAAGCGTCGTTTTGCGGACTCTTCAATCCCAACGTCTTGGCCCTGTGATGGAGCGAAGTGACCGGTACACCCAGTTCTTGTGCGGCCTTCTTGAAATTGTAGCTGTACTTTTCGAGCGCTTGTCGAATGAAGTTCCGTTCAAACGCCTTCTTCGCCTCGCGCAAACTGCCTGACGACGCTGGTGCGGTCTGTGAAAATTCCGCGGGCAAATGGCTGGGAAGCAACACATCCCCGGTCAGCTTGACGATGGAGCGCTCGATGATGTTCTGAAGCTCTCGCACATTCCCTCGCCAAGAATAGTTGCAGAGCATTTTCATGGCTTCCCGGTCGATCCTGTTCACATGCCGGCCCATTTCCTTGGCATATTTCGCAATGAAGAAATCCGCGAGCACAGGTATATCTGCTGAGCGTTCACGCAACGCCGGCACTCGGATCGGGAACCCGTTCAGTCGGTAATAAAGATCCTCGCGAAATTCTTTCCGAGTGACCATTTCAGTCAAGTTCCGATTGGTCGCTGCGATGATTCGTACATTCACCGGAATCGGCCGGCTGCCGCCGACCCGTTTCACTTCACGCTCCTGCAGGGCGCGCAACAGCTTCGGTTGCATGGTCAATGGCATTTCTCCGATTTCGTCCATGAATAGAGTTCCGCCGTTCGCCGCTTCAAATTCACCTTTCGTTTGGGAGAAGGCGCCGGTGAACGCTCCCTTTTCATATCCGAACAGCGCGCTTTCCAGAAGCTGTTCCGGGTAAGCGGGGCAGCTGATCGCGACAAATGGTCCGGCTTTCCGTTCGCTGCTATAGTGAATCGCCCGCGCGACAACCTCTTTTCCCGTACCGCTTTCGCCCTGAACCAGGACGGTTGAATTTGTCGCCGCCACTTGACTGATGTTGGCTTTCAACTCGACCATGGGCGCGCTCTCGCCCAGCAAGTTGTGACGGAGGCCATAATCTCGATACAGTCTCGCGAGCTGCGCCTCCAAGGCCGCTGTGCGTAACAGTCGTGCTAAC
>JACXTT010002915.1_pt1 | contig 26780 bp, 29 predicted proteins | sample 9270951 | NCBI WGS metagenome assembly JACXTT01 (sample SAMN15532306, study PRJNA645909) | rock metagenome | isolation source: weathered quartz diorite | place: Puerto Rico | collected 2017-06-21 | reverse complement strand
CGAGGAAAATGAATACTGAGGGGCTAATGGCCGCGCTGATTGGAACAGTCGACGATCTGATACGCCGCACGCCCCCGCAATAGCCGCACGCCACGCCAATTGCCCCGACGCTGACCTACGCCGCTTCTTCCGTGCGATGCCGGCTGTAACCGAAGTAGATCCCCAACCCGATCACCAGCCACACAAGGAAACGAACCCAGGTTTCCAGCGGCAAGCTCAGCATCAGGACAAAGCAGCACAAAATCGAAATCGCCGGAAATAGCGGGCCAAATGGTACTCGAAATCCACGCTGGCGCTGCGGTTGCTTTTTCCGCAGCACGATCACCCCGGCAGACACCAGGATAAACGCGAACAACGTCCCGATATTCGACAGATCCGCGAACGTTCCAATATCCCAAATGCCCGCAGGAATACCCACGGCGAAGCCGGCAACCCAGGTGCTGATGTGCGGCGTCTTAAAGCGAGAGTGCACGCGTGAAAACAATCCGGGCAGCAGTCGATCGCGCGACATCGCAAACCAGATGCGCGCCTGCCCATATTGAAAAACGAGCAGCGAAGAAAGCATCCCGAGCAACGCACCCGCTGTCACAATCAGCCGGATCCGATTCATGCCGATCGCTTTGAGAGCGTTCGCAACAGGCGCGGCGTTGTCGAGTGTTCGCCAGTTGGCGATCCCGGTCAACACCAGCGCGACCGATCCATAGAGCACCGCACAAATGATGAGAGTCGCAATGATTCCGATCGGCATGTCGCGCTGCGGACGGTTGCACTCCTCGGCCGCGCAGGACACAGAATCAAATCCGATATACGTGAAGAAGATGATCGCCGCACCAGTCAGCACACCCGTAGAGCCATTGGGCATGAACGGATGCCAGTTCGTCGTATCCACTGCACGTGCGGCGCCGAAGACGAACACAAGAATCGCAACGATCTTGATGAGCACCATCCCGTTGTTTGTTCCCGCACTCTCGCGCACTCCTCGCACCAGAACGTAAGTCAGGATCAGCAACACCACCAGGGCCGGCACGTTGAACCAGCTTCCTGTGAATTGCCCCTCCACGATCATCGGGTCCGAGAGCTGCTTCGGCAAATGAAAACCGAACAGGTTATCCAAAATGTCATTGAAGTAGGCCGAGAACCCGACCGCAACGCTCATGTTCGAGACCGCGTACTCGAGGATCAGGTCCCAGCCGATGATCCAGGCGAAGATTTCGCCCAGCGTTGCGTAAGAATACGTGTAGGCGCTGCCGGCGATCGGTATCATGCTGGCCAGCTCGGCATAACACAGCGCCGCAAAACTGCAAGCGATCGCCACCAGAACGAACGAAATCGAAATCGCCGGACCTGCGCCCGCGCGCCCGGTCAATGTCGCGGCGTCTCCGCCATTCAACAGGAGATCGAGCACGGGCGCTTTCAAAATCGATTTGCTCTGAAAGTGGACGCCGGCGGCCGCAGTGCCCGTCAGGGTGAAAATGCCCGATCCGATCACCGCGCCGATCCCGAGCGCGATCAAACTCCAAACGCCCAGCGACTTCTTCAGCCGGTGTTCGGGGGCTTCAGAAGCCGCGATCAATACGTCGATGCTCTTCGTCCGGAAGAGAGGGCTCATGGATGGAAGCGCCGCTTGGCGCGCGGCTACCGTTTGCGCTGGCCCTTCGTCAACTTCTTAACGCGCTTCTTCATCGAGCCGCGAGCCACTCCGGCTGCCCGCTTCGGCTTAGGAGCGGCTTTCTTGCGCTGTGCGCGCTTCAGTTTTTTTCGCTCCGCTTTGTCGGTAATGTTCTTGGTGTTCATTCTTCCTTGATTCCTGCGTATTTTTCCACCAGCTTCTTCAACCCGTAACCGGGGAAGCTTACCGTGAGCTTAGCATCGTCGCCATCCCCTTCGCGACGTAGCACCGTCCCCCGTCCATACTTCGGATGGTTGATCGTAGAACCGGCGCGGAAGCTTTTCGGCCGGGCGGTTGAAGCGGGACGCGGAGCTGCAGGACCGGGCTTCGGCGCGGGATTGGCCCCTGTCGCAGGCGTCTGAGGCGCTTGCTTGCCACGCTCGGCGAAGAATTGTTGAATATTCTCGACCGAGTTGAATGTCTTGCCAGTGTATAAATTGCGGCGCGCCGCTTCGCGGACTTCATGTCGCTCCCCAGATAAATCAAATTGCCCCGGCCGCTTGCGCGGGCTCAGATCCTGTATCAGCGCTTCCGGAACTTCACTCAGAAAACGCGATGGAATCGATGCCTCAGTCTCGCCGCCTCCCCAACGCCGCCGGTATTTCGCCGTCGTCAGGAAGAGACGTTTTTCCGCGCGCGTCATTCCTACGTAACAGAGCCGGCGCTCTTCTTCCATAGCCGCTTTGGAATCAAGCGCTCGAACATGAGGAAATAGACCTTCCTCCATGCCTGCGAGAAAAACTATGGGGAACTCCAGTCCTTTAGCGTTGTGGAGCGTGAGCAGGGAAACCTCAGCACGCTCGTCCAGGTTGTCGCTGTCGGACACGAGGGCCGCGTGATCAAGAAACTCCGCGACGCCTTCGCCACGCTCGCCGGCTTCGCTAGCTGCGTTCACCAGTTCGTTCAGATTGCCAAGACGCGATTCTGATTCCGGATCTTTATCGCCCTGCAGCATTTTGATATATCCGGTGCGCGCGAGAATCTCTTCCAGAATGTCGCTGACTCTCGCTGTAGCCAGCATCGCGGCCAGCTCTTGGATCATGTTGCGAAACACAGTCAACGATGCTTCGGCGCGCGGCGGGAACACCTTTTCTTCGAGCATCCGCCCGATCGCCGGCCATACGCTCAACTCATGCTCGAGCGCGTACTGCTCAATCTGCTCAATGGTGCTCTTCCCAATTCCGCGGGCCGGCATATTGATAACTCGCAGCAGGCTAACTGAATCGTGCGGGCTGCTCAGGATCTTCAAATACGCCAGCGCGTCCTTGATTTCGGCGCGCTGATAAAAACTGAAGCCGCCCACGACGACATATTTGCGCCCGTATCGCCGCAGCGCCTCTTCGATCTGCCGCGACTGAAAGTTGGTGCGATAGAGAACCGCCGCGCGATCGGCCGGGTTCGCCCTCAGCAGTTTCTCGATTGTGTCGGCGATGAACAGCGCCTCTTGCTCGCCATCGAAGGCTTCAAATCGGCCGATGCGCTCGCCTGCACCGGCTTCGGTCCAAAGCCACTTACCTTTGCGCTCCGTGTTGTGAGCGACGACCGCGCTCGCGGCCTCTAGAATGTTCTTGGTCGAACGGTAGTTCTGCTCCAGCCGGATCACTGTCGCGTTTGGATAATCCCGCTCGAAGTCGAGAATGTTCCGGATATCGGCCCCCCGCCAGCCATAAATCGATTGGTCTTCGTCGCCCACGACACAAAGATTTTTATGCGTTTGCGTCAAATGCCGGATCAGCTCGTACTGGCTGCGGTTGGTGTCCTGGTATTCGTCGATCATGACGAATTCGAAGCGGCGGTTGTAATGCCGGCGCAAATCTTCGTCATGCGCCAAGAGACGAACGGTTTCAAGCAGCAGATCGTCGAAGTCGAGCGCGTTGGCCTGTCGCAGGCGGTCTTCGTATTTCTCGTATACCGTCGCCAGCCGTGTAGTGGTTGCGTCGGTGGATGCGCCGTACACGTCCTGGGGTGATTCCTTGCGGCTCTTCTTGTGACTGATCCAGGAGCACATCACGCGATAAGTCATGAACTTCTCGTCGAGGCCTGCGGCTTTGAAGACCGATTTGATCAGCGCCACCTGATCGTCCTCGTCGTAAATGGTGAATTTCTTGCTGAATCCGGGGCGAAGCTCGGCCAGGCGGTCGCCATCCCGGCGCAAAAGACGCACGCAAAAGGAATGGAATGTCGACACCAGAGGGTTCTCGCGCGAACTCAGCCCACCGAGCAGATTGTTGACCCGTTGACGCATCTCTTCGGCGGCCTTGTTGGTGAAAGTGACTGCCAAAATGCAAGGGCCCGGTACCCGGTGGGCCTCAACCAGGTGGGCAATACGGTGTGTAATTACGCGGGTTTTTCCGCTTCCGGCCCCGGCCAACAGGAGTAAGGGACCTTCCAGGTGGGCAACAGCCGCCTGTTGCTGCGGATTGAGACCCTGGAGAAAATCCATGGAAGGAGGGGTACTAGAGCGATTTTAACATGCTGAGCGAAAACGGGCTAAGATCCTGCGAAATATATGGTTCGGAGTATTAGATCTGGTACTCATGAGAAGGGCCGGGCCGGATGGGCAGCCAGCGCCCGGTTTTGCTTTTCCCATCCAACCCCTTGTAACCTAACAATTTGCCGGGACGCCTAGTAATTTGAAGATGGGCGGCCGGCGTTTGACGCCGCCATGTTGGTTGACTTCGAGCAGATTCAAAAAGCGAAGGCCGGTGATGACGCGGCTTTCAATCAAGTGGTGGTAGCCTATCGGAAGAGGATTTTGGGGACGATTGCACGATTGATCGGGCGTCCCGAGGATGTGGAAGACGTTGCGCAGGAGGTGTTCCTGCGATTGTATTATTCGCTCGATCAACTGCGGACACCCGAGGTATTTGAGCCGTGGTTGTACCGGTTGACGGTGAACGCTTCGTACGATTATCTGCGGAAGCAGCGCCGCCGGAACGAGTCGCGGATGTCGGATCTGAGCGAGCAGCAGGTATTGATGGCGGACGCTGCCGCTGGAGGCAAAGTTTCGAATGAAGAGCGCCGGCAGAAGCAGGTTAAGGAACTGGTAGAATCGCTGCTCGGGGCGGTTTCCGAGCAGGACCGGATTCTGCTGACATTGAAAGAAGTGGAAGGGCTTTCGTTAAAAGAGCTTGAAAAGATTTACGCAGTGAACGAAAATGCTCTAAAGGTGAGATTGTTCCGAGCCCGGCAAAGGGTGCTCAACGCCTTCGATGCAAGTGGGGGCGGCATACGGAAGTCGGCTGATCGGAAGGACTGAATATGGATCAGTGGAATAACGAACTGGACAGCTTGTTCAAAAGCTACAAGACGGCGATCCCCGATCCCGAGCCAGGCGTGAACTTCATGCCGGAGTTGTGGCGGAAGATCGAGGGCCGGCGCAGCATCATACTGCGGGTCCGAAGACTGACGCAGGTTTTCGTGGCAGCTGCGGCGGCGTTGTCCATGTTGTTCGCCATGGTCCAGATAATTCCAGGACGCACCGAACTAGCCGGGACGTACGTGGACGCGCTGGCTGAAGACCTGCCCATGGAAAATCTGGCCGCGCTGGGAATCCGTGTCGACACTTCCGAGGCTAACAAATGAAGCGTTGGAGCCTTCCAATCGCTATCTACTTGTTCGTTGTGTTCTTAAGTGGAGCGGTCGTCGGCGCCCTGGGTTATCGACTATACAGTCCTCCGGCGGCGAAGAGCGGAAGCGTGACAGCGCCAGCGAGAATTCCTCCCGAGGAATTCCGGCGCCAGTATCTAGACGAAATGAAGACTCGCGTGAATCTGACAGTAGACCAGATGCAAAAGCTGAATGTGATCCTGGATGAAACGCGCGCCCGAATGGTCGAGGCACGATCTCAACACGATCAGACCGTGCAGCAGATCCGGGAACATCAGTTCGACCAGGTTCGCGCGATGCTAACGCCCGAGCAACTTCCCAAATACGAGCAAGTCCGCGCTGAGCGCGAGCAGCGAGCCAAGGCTAACAAAAAGCGTTAGACGCGGTTTACTTCGTGACCGTCTGCTTTTTGCTTCGAGTCTCTTTCAAGTCCTTCGATCTCTGAATTTTCTTCTGGAAGCGATCCACGCGACCTTCCGTGTCGACCAGCTTTTGCCGGCCGGTGAAGAAGGGGTGGCAGTTGGAGCAGATTTCCACACGGATGTCGCCCTTATGGGTGGATCTGGTCTTGAAGGTACTGCCGCAGGCGCAAGTCACGTTGATTTCGTCGTAGGCAGGATGAATCCCGGCTTTCATTGAGGCAAAAATCCTTTCGTAAATGTCAGTGTAGCGCAGAGATCGGCGGCGCTGCCATTCATTAGATGCAAACCCCCGCAGCACCGGAGCAGGTGATGCGGGGGTTTAGTAGCTACCTTATTTCGCGCAGGGAAGCGGCCGGTCCACAGGAGCAGCGGCTTCGTCACTGAACGAAACCTGAACGTTCAACAGGTCGACTTTAACAGTCGGCCACCTCGCGCGTGTTATTAAAGCTACAGTCACTACATTTACCCATGTTAGACTGGACCACCTCCTTTCTCAGTGATGAACCTATGATAAAACCACACTGCGGCTCTGTCAAATTGTTTCAATTGAGATACCAGATATAGTGGTATCACTGGAAAGAAGCCCGAGGAATAGGTCGACCTCAAAGAAACCCCGCATCCCCAACGTGCGGGGTCTGACGAAAACCAACCGGAGGAGGCAACTCCCAAAGCCTCGAGATCAACCCTGAACCTGATCTTCCGGGGAGCAATCCGGACACCAGTCGGTAACAGGCTGCAAACAAGGGAAGGCTATGAAAAGGAATCCTGTTTCTGGAAGATAGGGGAGTCAACCTAATACGAGATTTCGGAAATCAGGTATGCCGAAAGTTGGATAGGGGTACAATAGCCGATGATGTCAAGTCCGGCTCCTGGGCGCCTTAACGAAAGCGTAGAGGGCCAAACTCTTGATGTTTCTGAGGGGCGCCGATCCCTTTCCGCCTTCTTGATTTCAGGAATGTTGATGTCGTTCCTGGGGGCGATACTACCCGCGTGGCGCTATCACCTCAAGGCAAGCTTCACGGAAGTCGGTTACTACTTCTTGAGCTTGAACTTGGGGTTCTTGTTGTCGGCGGGCTTAGCGCATTTGTTACTGCCGCGAAAAGGCGTGAAGTTCACACTCGTCGTAGCGAACGTGCTGGCCTCAGGAGCGTTTCTGTTCCTGGCTGCCGGCACCGCACCGGTTCCTGTCATTTGGCGCTTGTTCGGCATGCTATGGATCGGCATTAGCGCGGGGCTCCTCAATGCCGGTATATTCCAGGCGATCTCGCCGCTCTACCAACACGATCGCGCCGCAACAGTCAATCTGGCGGGCGTTCTGTTCGGGCTGGGATGTCTGCTGACTTCATTGCTGGTGGCGGGCACATATTACGTCTACACGGTGCCCAGCATTCTGGTGCTGTTCGCGGTGGTTCCGGCTTTTTTTGCAGGGATTTGCGCCAAGGCCAAGATCAGCTCCGCGCCGGTTTTTCACAAGATCCCACTAGCGGAAGTAGTGAACGAGTTTAAAAATCCTGGAGCCGTGCTCTTCAGCCTGCTGCTGTTTTTCCAGTTCGGAAACGAGTGGTCGATTGCGGGGTGGCTGCCGTTGTTTCTGATTCGGCGGCTGGGGATTAGTCCCGAGGATTCGCTCCTGATGCTGGCGCTATTCTGGCTGGCTTTGCTGGTGGGGCGCATCATGTCGCAAGTGATCTTGAAGAGCATGAGTCACGGTCTGCTGTTGATCAGCTCGATTGTTTCCGCGTTGCTAGGGACGATTGTTCTAGCCTCGACGAATAACCGTTTCGGGGCGGTCATGGGGATTCTTTTTGTCGGCGCCGGTTACGCTTCGATCTATCCGCTGGTCGTGGAAAAGATCGGACATCGGTTCCCGTACTACCATCCCGGCTTCTACAACGGAATCTTTTCGTTCGCCATCACGGGCGGCCTGCTGGCGCCTTGGACGCTGGGCTACTTCACCGCGGCGTGGGGCATCGAAGCAGTGATGATCGTTCCTCTATTCGGGACCTGCATGGTGTTCCTGCTAGTGCTGCTGATCATGCTGGAAGCAAAGTTGAGCGGACTGGCTGCCGTCAAAGGAGCGTGATCTTAGCTTTCGGCCCGGTGTCTCCGGCATCGTACATCAGATCCAGCGACTTAATGGATTTCAGCTTTCCTTCGAAGCGGAAGAACAGGCAACCCTTGACCTGCTGGGCCAACACTCCTTCCGGGAGCGCTGCCTTAGCAATCGCCTCTTCGATGGGCAGATCACGTTCCGCCTCAACGTTGCCCGCGCCAGTTTGATCGGGGACGCGTGGGGCCGGGAGTGGACGCGTTTGCCTCTGGTCGCCTGGAAATCTACCGACTGATGGGGGCGCGCCGAAGATCAAGGGACCGGCCTGCGCAGTCATGTTGGGCCGCTGTTCCCAATCCGGGTATTTCAGAGCGGCTGCCACCATTCCAGAGGATTGCGCGGTGAGTATGGACTTGTTGTTGATCTTGAGCGTGAAATGCGCGCTCGAGATCTTGATCCCGTCTTTGGTGGCGGGGAAGAGAGCGACTTCAACGACCAAGAACTCTTTAGTGAAATAACCGCCTCGTGGTCCTGGAATGCTGTGGACAAGGTATTCGGCGCCGAGTTCCATGAACTGGAGCGTGATGTGGACTGGATAGTCAGAGGCTTTGGAGCGCGGCGGCGGATCCTGTCCGAACAAAAGCGGCAGCAAAGTCAGCCCCGCGATTGTGATGCGAGTCCTCACTCCCTCGAGTATAAGCGTTGGCGTCGACTGGCACTGTCGATGTAAAATCAAAGAAATGCCGATTTTCGAATATGTATGTGACGATTGTGGAACGAAGTTCGAGAAGCTGGTGCGGAACGGAGACAAGGTTCTGTGCCCAAGCTGCGGGCAAGCGCATCTGACTACGGCGCTCTCGACGTTTGCGGCGCATTCGAATGCCAAGGCCAAGAGTTCCGATTTTCCGTCCTGCCCGGGCGGCATGTGCCAGACCCCGGATCTGTGCGGCCGCAACTAACGGCAGGGCACTAAGTTCCGGCCGTCATCGCTTCACCCCTTCCTTCCGGGCAACAGGTGTGATAAAGTTGGCCCAAATCCGTGTTAGGAGGATGAACTGTGGACCGGCGAAATTTTTTGCATGTTGCAACAGGTTCGGCACTAGTTGCCTTCCAGAACAATGCGATCGAGCGTGCCGCGGCTGCCGCGCGCTCCGTCAAGGACATGACTCCCCAAGAGGTTGCGAGCGAGGAAGACTATTGGGCCGAAATTCGCAATGCTTTCACCATCGACCGCAATATTATCAACCTGAATAACGGTTACGTGAGTCCCGCGCCGCTGGTGGTGCAGGACGCTATGCGGCGCTACTTAGACTACAGCAACATGGGCCCGTGGCACACCATGATCAATGTGCTCGAAAAGCAGGTGGAAACGGTGCGCCGCCGAGTGGCGGAAACGGCCGGCTGCGATCCGGAAGAGATTGCACTCACGCGCAATGCCAGCGAGTCGCTTGAAAACGCGCAGTACGGGATCGATTTGCAGCGCGGCGACGAGGTGCTGACCACCAATCAGGATTATCCGCGGATGCTGACGACGTTCCGGCAGCGGCAGCGTCGCGAAGGAATCGTGTTGAAGACTATTTCCTTCCCGGTGCCTCCTCCCAGCATGGATGACCTTTATCAGCGCTTCGAGCGAGCGGTAACGCCTAAGACCAAGGTGATTCTGCTTTGCCACATCACCAATCGCACGGGGCAGATTTTCCCGGTCAAGCGCATTTGTGAAATGGCACATGCGCGCAATATTCCGGTGATCGTGGATGGCGCGCACGCCTTCAATCATTTTCCGTACAAACTTTCGGATCTCGATTGCGACTACTACGGCGTTAGCCTGCATAAGTGGACCTGCGCGCCGGTGGGTACCGGCTTCTTGTATGTCAAGAAATCGCGCATCGCGAGCACTTGGTCGATGATGGCATCGAGCGAGAGACAGGCCAACGATATCCGCAAATTCGAGGAGATCGGCACGCATCCGGCAGCGAACCACGACGCCGTGAGTGCAGCACTCATTTTCAACGAGAACATCGGAATCGACCGCAAGGCGGCGCGGCTGCGCTATCTGCGGAATCGTTGGGCGCACCGATTGGCGCAGAATCCGAAGGTCAAGATTCTGCACAGCGAGGACCCGGCGCAATCATGCGGCATCGGATTCCTGAGCTTCAACGGCGTTGACTCTCAGAAGATGCAAGAGGTCTTGTGGACCAAGTACAACATCGTTACGGCTCACCAGGGGCACGAAGAGTACAACGGGATTCGCGTCACTCCACACATTTACAGCACCGTGCGGGACATCGATTACTTCGCTGAAACAGTCGAGAAGGAACTGAAGAACGGCTAAGCTCGCCGGGCTGCGGGTGGCGCGGGTGCTATCCTCAGAGCAACGTCGATGGCGACCCGCAAGAACCTCTGGCTGCTCGGCACCGGCGTCGCTTGTCTAACGGCGTTGTTCGCTTTCCAACGGCCCTTTCGTGTTTATCCGAGCATGGAACCGTACGACAATGTTCCATTGCCGCCGGATTATCAGGAAAAGGCGGAGTGGGTTCAAAGCCGCTTGATGTATCCGCAGCACCCGCATGCGCGCTTCGGCTGGCGCTACCGTTATGGATCGACCTTCGACTGGCGCGAGGGCGGCACCAGTTGGACGCAGGACTATCCGCGCGCGGACCGTCATTTCGCGTTGGCACTTCGCCGCTTGACTCGCATTCAGGTGCGATCAGTGGAGCAGCCTGTGAATCTGGACGATGGCGAGGATGTGTACAACTGGCCCTGGCTGGTGGCCGGCGAGATGGGAGATTGGAAACTCACCGATGCCCAAGTGAAGGCACTGCGCGATTATCTATTGCGCGGCGGTTTTCTGATGCTGGACGATTTTTGGGGAACTGAGGAGTGGAATCGGTTCGCTGAAAGCATGGAGCGCGTTTTCCCGGATCGGCCGATGGTCGAAATCGACAACGCCGATTCCATCTTTCACACCGTGTATGATCTGGACGACCGTTACCAGGTTCCGGGTCAATGGGCCTTGCGCGCCGGACGAACTTACCGGAACGATGGCGCTACTCCGCACTGGCGGGGCATCATGGACGACAAGGGTCGCGTGATGGTGGCTATGTCGTTCAATTCCGATATCGGTGATTCCTGGGAATGGGCCGACGAACCGGAGTATCCGGAAAAATACTCGGCGCTCGGAATTCGCATCGGCGTGAACTACGTGATTTACGCGATGACGCATTGAGCGGCTGCGAAAATCAGCGATCGGGTGGTTATCATAGAGAAAGCCGATTAGAACCGGGCAATAACGGGTCGAGGCGTGCGCTCGGAATGGAGGAAGTAGATGATCCGACTTACAGTCAACGGGGCAGCGAAGCAGTTCGACGGGGATCCCGAAATGCCGCTGCTGTGGTACTTGCGCGATCTGCTGGAGCTCACGGGCTCCAAATACGGCTGCGGAATGGGTTTGTGCGGCGCATGCACGGTCCACATCGACGGAAAAGCAACACGCAGTTGCGTCACGTCCCTCAAAGACGCCGCCGGGAAGAAGGTCACTACCATCGAAGGCTTGAGCGCCAAGGGCGACCATCCCATCCAAAAGGCGTGGCGGGCAGTGAACGTGCCGCAGTGCGGTTATTGCCAGAGCGGACAGATCATGCAGGCGGCGGCGTTCCTGAAGGAAAAGCCCAAGCCCACTGACAACGACATCGATCAAGCCATGCAAGGCAACATCTGCCGCTGTGGGACCTATCAACGAATCAGGATGGCCATCAAGATGGCCGCGGGGGTGAAAGCATGAGTACCGTGCGAGTCGTGAACCGTCGCGATTTTCTGGGAAGTGTTTTTTCGGCCGGAGCGTTGGTGTTGAGCACGCGTCTGATGCCGATCGAAAACCTGTCAGCCGCCGATGCAACCTGGCAGCCGAGCGTCTATCTGGGCCTGGAGCCGGACGGCCGCGTGATCATCGTCGCACATCGCTCTGAAATGGGCACTGGTATCCGCACAGCGCTCCCGACCGTGTTGGCCGACGAACTCGAAGCGGACTGGAAGCGGGTCAAGATCGAACAGGCTATCTGAGATAAGAAGTACGGTGATCAGAACACCGACGGTTCCAATTCGATCCGAAGTTTCTACGAACCAATGCGCCAAGCCGGCGCCACCGCGCGCACAATGCTCGAAAACGCCGCCGCTTCGAAATGGGGCGTGCCGGCTTCCGAATGCCAGGCAAGAAATCACGAGATCGTGCATGCTAAGAGCGGCAAGAAGCTCGGATTCGGCGAATTGGTTGCGGATGCAGCCAAGCAACCGGTTCCGAGGAAGGAAGACTTGCGCTTCAAGACGGCGGCCGAATATCGGTACATAGGCAAGGATGTACCCATCGCGGACATGGAGCCGATCGTCACGGGCCGCAGCGAGTTCGGGATGGACGCGCGACGCCCTGGCATGGTCTATGCCTCCATCGAGCGCTCGCCTGTTTTTGGCGGAAAGCTTACCAGCGTCGATGATGCTGAAGCACGCAAAGTGGCCGGTGTTTCCCAAACGGTGACCATCGACGGCTTCAAACCTCCTTATATGTTTCAGGCTCTCGGCGGCGTGGCCGTCATCGCCGATAATACCTGGGCCGCGTTCCAAGGCCGCAAGAAGCTGAAGCTCGAATGGGATTTAGGCACGCACGCGAACTACGATTCAACCAGCTTCAAAAAGGAGCTTCAGGAGACCGCGCGCAAACCCGGTCGCGTGGAACGTCAGATCGGCGATGTTGACGCGGCATTCGCAAAGGCTACCAAGACGCTTGAAGCGGAATACTACGTACCGCATCTGGCGCACGCACCCATGGAGCCGCCGGTTGCGGTCGCGGATTTCAAAGACGGCAGAGTAACTGTGTGGGCGCCAACGCAGAATCCACAGGCAGTGCAGGCGACGGTAGCGGCCGCGGTCGGCGTGAAGCCGCCGGATGTCACCTGCTATGTGACGCTGCTAGGCGGCGGATTCGGACGTAAATCGAAGCCGGACTATTGCGCCGAGGCCGCGATCCTGTCGCAAAAACTCGGCAAGCCGGTCAAAGTGGTGTGGAGCCGGGAAGACGATATCCACTTCGACTATTTCCATTTCGTCGCGGCGATGTACATGAAAGCCGCAGTCGACGAAAAGGGCCGGCCCACTGCTTGGTTGGGTCGCAGCGTGTATCCTCCGATGCTTCAGCAAACCGACAAGCCTGCCTACGGTGGGCTCGGCTTCATGGGTTGGACCGATCTTCCGTTCCAAGTGCCGAACTTCCGCGCCGAAAACGGACCAGCGTTGGCGCACATACGCATTGGCTGGCTGCGATCGGTGGCCAATATCCCGCATGCGTTTGCAGTTCACTCCTTTGTCGATGAACTCGCCGCTTCCGCCAATCGCGACCGGGTGGAATACCTGCTTGAAGTCCTGGGACCAGGCCGAATCATCGACACCCGGCCTCCAGCGCGGCAGAATACCCCGAATCCCTATGCGCTCGATACGGCGCGTACGAGACGCGTCGTCGAAATGGTGGCTGAACAATCCAACTGGGCAAAGAAAAAATCTGGAAACGGCCGGGGCTTTGGCATTGCAGTACACTACAGCTTTGCTAGCTACGTCGCGACTGTCGTCGAGGTCGAGGTCGACAACCAAGGCCGTCTGCGGATTCCGCGCGTCGATACAGTGGTGGATGCCGGCAAGGTGGTTCATCCGGATCGCGTTAAGTCACAGTTCGAGGGCGCGGCGGTATTTGGCGCGGGCTTGGCGATGATGGGCGAAATCACGGCGGGCGACGGGCGCATCCAGCAGTCCAATTTCCACAACTATCCGGTGGCGAGAATCAACGAGGCGCCGTACGAGACGCACGTGCAGATCGTGAAGAGCGATGCTCCACCGGCCGGCGTCGGCGAACCCGGTGTTCCGCCGATGGCGCCTGCGATTTGCAATGCGATCTTTGCCGCAACGGGCAAGCGTATTCGCGAACTACCCTTGAAGCGGCAGAAGCTGGTTTAGCGGCTGTCGATTCGTCTCAGTCGCTGCTCCGCTCAATGAGCGTGGGAGTGATGGTGGGATCGTTTCGGCGCGTCGTGCGCGGTCACTAGCCTGTGGCGAAGTTCCGGCGGCGCGCTCATCTTTTCGTGCACCCAGGCCGTGAGCTCAGAGACTCCGGCTCCATCCTTGAGATTAGTGAACAGGAACGGCCGATCGCCACGCATTTTGCGTGCGTCGCGATCCATGACATCGAGCGAAGCGCCCACGTGAGGCGCCAGATCGATCTTGTTGATTACCAGCAGATCGGAGCGAGTGATACCAGGGCCGCCCTTGCGCGGGATTTTGTCGCCGCCCGCAACATCGATGACATAGATGAAGACGTCCACCAGCTCCGGGCTGAACGCCGCCGCCAGATTGTCGCCGCCGCTCTCCACGAAGACGAGCTGAAGGCCCGGATGCTCGCGCTCCAGTTGATCGATCGCTTCCAGGTTCATCGAAGCGTCCTCACGGATGGCGGCGTGAGGGCAGCCGCCGGTCTCGACACCAGCAACACGATCGGCCGGCAGCACTCCTTGTCGAATCAAAAACTCGGCGTCTTCGCGCGTGTAGATGTCATTCGTAACGACTGCAAGATTCACCTCCGGCCATAGCGCTTTGCTCAGCACATGCACCAGAGCTGTCTTTCCGCTGCCGACCGGTCCGGCGACGCCGATTCGAAACGCGCACTGCTCTTGGTTGTCCATAGGTCAGAACAAGAAATAACGCTGGGCCATCGGAAGAACGCTGGCGGGCTCACACGTGAGCAATTCGCCGTCAGCGCGCACTTCGTACGTTTCGGGATCCACTTCGATGCGAGGCGTGGCGGAATTATGAACCATGTCCTTCTTTCCGATTTTCCTGCAATTATGGACCGGCGTGACGTGTTTCTTCAATCCGAGCCTGTCTACGTGCGGCAGTGAAGCCTGCGAAACGAACGTCTGCGAAATCGCTTGGATGGCAGCACCGAACGAGCCGAACATCGGGCGGTACAACACCGGCTGCGGTGTCGGGATCGAAGCGTTGGCGTCACCCATCACACTCCAGGCGATGAAGCCGCCTTTGATCACCATCTCTGGTTTCACTCCGAAAAAGGCCGGGCTCCAGAGGACCAGGTCCGCGAGCTTACCGGCTTCAATGGATCCCACGTCGTGCGAAATTCCGTGCGCGATGGCGGGATTGATGGTGTACTTGGCGACGTAGCGCTTTACCCGATTGTTATCGTTGCGCGAAGAATCGCCGCTTAGTGGTCCGCGCTGCACTTTCATCTTGTGCGCCGTCTGCCAGGTGCGGATCACCACTTCACCGATCCGTCCCATGGCCTGCGAATCGCTCGAGGTCATGCTGATGGCGCCGAGATCGTGAAGAATATCTTCTGCCGCAATGGTCTCCTGACGGATGCGGCTCTCGGCAAACGCGACGTCTTCGGGCACTTGAGGATTCAAATGATGGCAGACCATCAGCATGTCCAGATGCTCGGCGATCGTGTTGACCGTCAGCGGACGCGTCGGATTTGTCGACGAGGGAAGGATATTGGGAAGGCCGGCAATCTTGATGATGTCTGGCGCGTGGCCGCCACCCGCGCCTTCGGTGTGATAGGTGTGTATGGTTCGGCCGCCGATGGCAGCGATCGTATCGTCGACAAATCCCGCTTCATTCAACGTGTCAGTGTGGATCGCGACCTGCACGTCGTATTCATCGGCTACGCGCAGGCAAGCGTCGATCGCCGCAGGAGTCGTGCCCCAGTCTTCATGCAGTTTGAGTCCGCAGGCTCCCGCCAGCACCTGCTCGGCCAAGGGCCGGTGAGTCGCGGCGTTTCCCTTCCCCAGGAATCCGAAGTTCAGCGGCCACGCCTCGGCGGCTTTCAGCATATGCTCCAGATTCCAGCGACCCGGCGTGCAAGTGGTCGCGTTGGTGCCGGTGGCAGGGCCGGTGCCTCCACCGATCATAGTCGTTATGCCGTTGGATATGGCTTCATAGATCTGCTGCGGCGAAATGAAATGAATGTGCGTGTCGATCGCGCCGGCGGTCACGATCTTGCCTTCGCCCGCGATCACTTCGGTCGCCGCGCCCACCACCAGGTCCGGATCGACGCCCGCCTGCGTGTCCGGATTCCCGGCCTTCCCGATCTTGACGATGCGGCCGTCTCGAATTCCTATGTCCGCTTTCAAGATGCCGTGGTGATCGATGATCAGCGCATTGGTAATCACCAGGTCGAGCGCGCCGTGCTCGCCTTCGCGGACCGCAGTGGAACTTTGGCCCATCCCATCGCGAATGACTTTGCCGCCGCCGAAGGTGATCTCGTCACCATAAACGGCATAGTCACGTTCCACTTCGACGATCAGCTCTGTATCGGCCAGGCGCACGCGATCGCCGGTAGTCGGCCCGTACAGATCGGCGTAAGTCCGGCGCGGAATTCGTGCGCTCATAGCGGTTTATTTACCTTGCCCTGATGACCGTACACGGCGCGGCGGCCGGCGAACGCCACTAGTGGCACTTCCTTCTCCTCGCCCGGCTCAAAGCGGATGGCGGTGCCGGCCGGAATGTCGAGGCGCATACCGTAGGCGGATTGCCGATCGAATTCGACCGCGCCGTTTACTTCAAAGAAGTGATAGTGGCTGCCGACCTGGATGGGGCGGTCGCCCTGATTTCTGACGACGATTGGCGCGGCCGCGCGGCCTGCGTTCAGTTCAATGTCGCTATCGTTGAGGATGTATTCTCCTGGATGCACGCGAGTTCCTATTGAATGGGGTCGTGAATGGTCACAAGTTTGGTGCCGTCGGGAAAGGTCGCCTCCACCTGCACTTCGTGGATCATCTCCGCTACTCCGTCCATGACGTCGTCGCGTCCGAGGATCGCGGCGCCCAGCGTCATAATATCGGCGACACTCTTGCCATCGCGCGCAGCTTCCAGTATTTCGGCGGAGAGAATCGCCATCGCTTCCGGATAGTTCAGCTTCAAACCTCGAGCGCGCCGCTTCCGGGCCAACTCGGATGCGGTGAAGATCATGAGCTTCTCCTGCTCACGCGGCGTCAGATGCAAAGCGAGCTCCTTTCCGTCAATGTACTTTTCGGGGAAGCGTGGCGACACGGCCACAGAGATGCCACTTGGCGGCCTTCCACATCGCCAGCAGGCCTTCGGTGAGAGACCGTCCGCTGACGGCAACGCCCCGGATAACAAGACCGTGCGCCGCGAGCGAAGTAACTCCCCATAATACATCAGTGCCGGAAAGCTGATCGGCGAGCGGCTGCAGTTCGGACTCGAACGCGCGCCAATAGGAGGCAGGCTCGCCTGAGCGGCAAACATAACAGGACCCAACATGACGGAAAGGACCGAGGCGAGCGATCGCGTTCAAGCGGCCGAGCGACGGCGCGAGAGTCCAGCGCTCGAAGGCGATCGGCCGGGCATCAGCGACAATATGAAACGAGGAATCGAGCGACTCGTAGCGAAAGACTTCGCCCGATGCCTCGCGGCCGGGCGCTACTCGATCCCACCAAATCAGCGATGCGCCGCGACTCAGCTCGACTCGAGCCGTCTGCGCGAACCGAGCGCCCTCGAAAGGAATCAACTGGTCGGGCAGATATTCGAAATACGCGCCTTCGCCGATGTTCACCGTCGCATGCTGGGACGCGACCCGTTCCGGTGAGCGGCTGCGGTAGATGCGCGTTGCGCCTGTCGATGTCACTTGAGCCTGGGCTCGTGGCGCAACGTCGATCTGCCAGTCGAGCATATCCGAGTCAACTATGCCGCCGGAAACGTTGTGAACATGAGCGAGTAACTCGCCTGAAGGAGCTTTGAACCCTCGGAGCACGCGCCAGGGCGGCTGCTGTTGCTTCACGCGCAGAATCGTTGTGCATTCTGAGTTCATTTCAAACGAGAGATGGAGCCCTGCCATTGAGTCAGCTCATGAACAAGCGCGTGTGCTGCATGGGGTGCTGGGCAGACCCGATGTCCAGCAGCGGTGTGAAACACCCGACGTTTGCCGGCGCCGCGCGCATCGCTCGATGTACGGAAGCGAGTATCGCCGGTTTTAAGTTCCAGAGAATCTGATGCGCCCGCGTCTGGCCGAGTGGAAGCAACCGCTGGCAACAGGAAATCAACGCAGTCATCGACTGTTGCAGATAAGCAGCCGCGGCAGACTCAGGCTCGACGCCTATCGTTCCCGCCACGAGACCGAACGAGGCAGCCAGGTGAACTGGAGTTCCGGTGTCACTAGCGCGCGCGGCTGCTTGACGCAGTAACATAGTCTCCGACACTCGCGCCGCGAGATCGAGCAGGCGGCGGCCCATTGATGCCGAACCATCGCGCGATTCTCGAGCCGTCTTACGCGCTCCAAGCTCGATGTTCAGCTCCAACCAGTTTTCGATGGCGTCGTGAGCATTTCCACGCGCTAAGTTACAACTTTGAGCCGAGCATGCAGCTTCTAGCACGCCTACTTCCGCGAGATAATCGGCGAGGAACACTTCGATGCCCTCAGCGTCGAGCAATCCGCGGTCAACCAGCGACTCCAGGCCGAAGGAGTGCGCGGCGCCGCCAATCGGAATGGCGCTGTCGGCGACCTGTTGAAGTCGAAGAAAACTCTGCAAGTCCGCTTGCATTTCACGCCATGATAACGCGAATACGAAGCGGCAGGGCCCGAAAAATGCTCGGTTGACTTCCGCTTTCGGCTCCGCTATAGTTCTGAAGTACTGATGTATCAACGGTTTGTGTGGTAAATCGGGGTTGTTTCGAGCAGCGCGCGAGCCGGTTTCGCCCCTTCGTTTCGAATCGTCTTGAGACTCGCCCGTGTACCGCTTCCTGGCCGTTGTAGTAGCATGAACCTGAGAGTTTTGGCTATGGCCAGCAGAGCAGATGAGCGCAATCTGAACGTGCCCGTGCCCGCAGAAGAAGCGGACTACGAGCAGCTCATCGACGACTATAGTCATTTTGCTCCGCCGCACGATGGGGAATTACTCCAGGGACGGGTCGTTAAACTCCATGAAAAAGACGTGATCGTCGACTTCGGATATAAATCCGAAGGCTTGGTGCCGATTGAGCAGTTCCTGCAATCCGACGGATCTGTTCAGGTTCGCGCCGGCGATCTGATCGACGTCATGGTGGACCGGCAGGGCGTGCAACCGGAAGGGTACATCCTGCTGTCGCACGAGAAGGCCAGCCGGTTGCGCTCGTGGGACAACCTGGAGAAGGCGCAGCGCGATGGTTTGGTAGTACTAGGTCGGGTAACCGGCCGCATCAAGGGCGGCTTGTCGGTGGACGTGGGCGTGCCGGCCTTCATGCCGGGATCGCAGATCGATGTGCGCCCGATCCACAATCTGGACATATTCTTAGGGCAGGACATTCCAGTCAAAATCGTCAAGCTGAATCGCCGCCGCGGGAACGTCGTGGTGTCACGCAAGATGGCGGTGGAAGAAGAACAGCAGGTCCGCAAGAACGCCGCCTTGCAGGTGCTGGCAGAAGGCGCGGTAGTAACGGGAATCGTTAAGAACCTGACTGAGTACGGTGCATTCATCGACCTGGGAGGCGTGGACGGGCTGCTGCACGTCAGCGACATGTCGTACGGACGCGTCAACCATCCATCGGAGATCGTCCACGCGGGCGACGAGATCACGGTTCGCGTTTTGAAATTTGACAAAGATAAAGAACGAATCTCACTCGGATTGAAGCAACTGGTTCCCGATCCCTGGGAGACGATTCAAGAGCGCTATCCCGGCGGGTCGCATGCGATCGGGCGAGTGGTGAGCGTTACCGATTACGGCGCCTTCGTGGAGCTGGAACCGGGCGTCGAAGGACTTATCCACATTTCCGAAATGACCTGGAGCCGCCGGATGAAGCATCCGAGCAAGGTTGTGAAGGTCGGCGACCAGGTGGAGTCTGTCGTGCTGGACGTGAAGCCCAGAGAGCGGCGCGTGTCGCTCGGCATCAAGCAGCTTGAAGCCGATCCTTGGACAACCGTAGCCGATCGGTACGCCATCGGTTCGGTGGTGGAAGGCCGCGTTCGAAAGTTGACGGACTTTGGCGCGTTCATCGAAATCGAAGAAGGCATTGACGGCCTGGTGCATATTTCCGATCTATCCTGGACCAAGCGGGTGAAACATCCGTCGGAAGTCGTGAAGAAGGGGCAATTGGTGCAGGCGGTAATTCTCAACATCGACGCGCCGAACCGACGCCTGTCGCTGGGAGTAAAGCAACTGCAGCCGGACGCCTGGGAGTCGTTTTTCCGCACTCATCAAGTGGGCGATGTCGTGCGTGGGCGAGTATGTCGCGCTCCGAACTTCGGCGCATTCGTTGAGCTGGCGCCGGGAGTCGAAGGACTGTGCCATCGCTCGGAGATCCCGGGCGGGTCCGATCGCCGGCAGGATGAATCGGCGCTGCCCATCGGCGAGGAGATGGATTTCAAGGTAGTGAAGCTGAACGAAGCGGAAAAGAAAATCGGTCTGAGTATTCGTGCGCTCGCTGACGATGAAGAACGAACCAGGCTGGAGGATTATCAGCGCCATGCTGCAGCAGCCACAATGACCATCGAGGAAGTCATGAATATCCGAGTCAAGAGTGAAGGCACGTAAGCGGACTGCAAGGGAGATAAACCACAAATGACGAAGGCCGAGTTGATCGAGGAAGTCTCGCGCGTGGTGGAGATGACCCGCAAAGACTCCGAGGTGATCGTAGAAGCCATTTTCGACAGCATCGTTCGTTCTCTGCGTTCCGGGGACAAGATCGAAATCAGGGGTTTTGGAAGTTTCCGCACCAGGCAGCGGCAGCCGCGTGTGGGCCGTAACCCGAAGACCGGGACGCGCGTGGAAGTGCCCTCGAAGCGGATTCCTTATTTCAAACCCAGCAAGGAATTGAAGGACCTGGTGAACAACTCTGGCGGCGAGTCTGGGCAACCGGCCGCTGCGCCCGCGGGCTCCGAGCCCTCGTCCGGGGGCGGCGCGCCGCACCATTCCTAAGTAGCTGTCCGAATCCAGTTATGGACTATCTGTGGAGTCCGTGGCGCTACCAGTATGTTCGAATCCTAAGTAGCTGTCCGAATCCAGTTATGGACTATCTGTGGAGTCCGTGGCGCTACCAGTATGTTCGAAAGGCGCATAGCGGCGACGCGTGCATCTTTTGCCGTGCGGCCGCGGAGGAAAAGGACCAGGAGAATTTTGTCGTCTATCGAGGCAGGCATGATTTTGTCATGCTGAACCTGTATCCATACACGACCGGGCACTTGATGATCGTGCCGTACGAGCATGTGGATACCTTGGAAGCTGCATCGCGAGAGGCGCTGGGAGAGATGATTGTGCTGGCGCAGGCGGCGCAAAAGCACTTGCGTGAGATCTACAAGCCGACCGGATTTAATCTGGGGATGAATCTGGGCGAGAGCGCGGGTGCGGGAATCGCCGGGCACATCCACATGCACGTGTTGCCGCGATGGTCGGGCGATACGAGTTTCATTACGACGGTGGCGGAGACGCGGGTGTTGCCGGAGGATTTGACGGTGACGTGGCGAGAGTTGAGAGAGGCGTTCGGAAAACCGGAGTGAGTTAGAGGTGCGGCGCGCGGAAGTTCGCTATAGAGCTTCCAGAACCGCTCGGACGCAAGGGACTGGAAGGCCCTCAGGCAGACTGCGCACTAGCTGTGTTGCGGCCGGCCCTACTCGAAGGGCTTGAATTTGCCGACACGGGCGTCGGCCTTCATCTCCTAAACAGGGTGAAACCGTCGCCACCCGGCGAAAAATCACGTTCGATCTCGGCCTCCCAGTCGGCGTGATACCGCTCCGAGAGCCAAGCCGCAAGCATCGTATGCTGGTCTTTGGGCAGCGCTCGATGGCGTGCTGAAACTCGGCCAAGTCCACCCTTCTATACCTCGCCCGGCTACGTGCCCCGGGCGCATTTCATCATCGTCAGCAACATCACCAACGGCGTCTTGGCCACGATCGCGTGCCGCAGATCCGGCGGCATTTGGGCGAACGAACCGGCGTGGACCGTCATCTGCTTATCGCCGAGCGTTAGCGATCCTTCTCCCTTCAGGAAATAAATGCTGGCCGGCATAGGGGCGGTGTGGGCGGAGAGTTCCTGTCCCTCGGAGAAGCCAAACAGAACAAGTTTGGCCTGATCATCGTTGTAGAGCGTTCGGCTTAGAATTCCTTGCTTCGGAATCTCGATCTCTGCGATGAGATCCGGAACAAAGAAACGCTTTGAATCCATTTCTCAAGCTTACGCCCGGTTCACGTCCGCTAGAATGGTTGACCAGAGGCGAGTGAATGTCCGACGTCGTGTATCGTTCCAAAGTTCGAATCGAGCGGGTGAAGGGGCCTGTGCGCCGAGCCTACCTGCCGGCCGAATCGCAGCCGGTGATTTTCGGCGTCCACGGTCCAGTGGCCGAGCACTACAAAGTTCCACCGAACGTGCTGGAGCCGCATGCAACGACGTTGGACTACATTGTCGCAGCGACCGCCGGTTGACTCACCGGAACTTTTGGAGGTGCGCTGGAGGCGCGTCAAATCTCAGCCTCGAACGATCGGCTGGCTTCTGAAGTGGTGGGCGAAATAGAGACCGAAGACGGTGTGCTGATCATCCGGCGCATTCACACCAAGCTGATGCTGAAGGCGGATCAGTCGCATTGGGAGACGGCAACGCGAGTGCACAGTTTTTTCGCGGACAAATGCCCGGTTTACGTCAGCCTTAAGAATGCCATCGAAATCACGACCGAATTGATTCTCGAACCAGTTTCCTGAGTCGTTCCAGAGCTATTCTAAGAGTACACAGGTTATCCTCATGTCCTTGCGGGCCGGTGTACCTTTCGCGCTAGCGATGTTCGCGGCGTTCGCCCAGTCGCCCGCACCGCGCGTGGTCGCGATGTCGGTGGATGGGATGGTGCATCCGATCACGGTCGAAATCGTCGATCACGCCGTCGAGCAAGCCCAAGCTGAGAAGGCTGAGTTGCTGCTGATACGACTGAGCACGCCGGGAGGGCTTCTGGACGCAACCCGGCAAATTATTCAACGCTTGTCGGCCTCTCATATTCCCGTCGTGACGTATGTGACGCCCAGCGGAGCGCGCGCCGCGTCGGCAGGATTCTTCTTGCTTGAAGCAGGCGATATCGCCGCGATGGCGCCGGGGACAAACACGGGGGCCGCATCACCGGTGCTGCTCGGTCAACAGATGGACCAGGTGATGCGGCAAAAGGTAGAGAATGACGCGGCAGCGCTGTTACGAAGCATGACTACGCGGCGCGGAAGGAATAGCCAGTTGGCAGAGCAAGCGGTCCGTGAGGCGAAAGCCTTTACCGAGAGAGAAGCGCTGGAACAAAAACTAATCGAGCTGATCGCGAGCGACGAACTGCAGCTCTTCAAACAACTCGACGGGCGCGAGATTACGCGCTGGGACGGACGAAAGTTGACGCTGCACCTGGCTGGAGCGACCGTTGCGGAGGTACACACCACGTTGCGCGAACGGCTGATGTCTTCGATCACCGATCCGAACATTGCCTTCATTTTGCTGGTGCTCGGCGCGCTTGGGATCTATGTCGAATTCTCTTCACCAGGATTGATCTTCCCCGGGGTCGCCGGCGCGATTCTCGTATTGCTCGGCCTTTCCGCGCTGTCGATCCTGCCCATCAACTGGGTGGGGGTTGCACTGCTGGTGCTGGCGGTTACATTGTTCATCCTTGAAGCGAAAATCGCGTCGCACGGAATCCTCGGCGTCGGCGCGACCGTTTCCATGATCCTTGGGTCGTGGTTGTTTATCAATGGTCAGCCGGAGGTTCGTATTCACTTGTCGACAGCGATCGCAGTCGCGATTCCTTTGGAAGGCATCACTATGTTTCTGGTTTCTATCGTGATCCAAGCGCGCCGGAACAAAGTGCTGACGGGTCCGAGTGGCATGATTGGCGAAGAAGGCGTAGCCCGCACGGCGCTCGAACCAGAAGGCCAGGTGTTGGTGCGAGGTGAATATTGGGACGCCATCGCATCCGGGAACGTTCCCGCAGGGGCACGCGTACGAGTCAAATCCGTGTCCGGGCTTAAGCTGGTGGTTGAGCCGGTCTGACTCCACAGCAGCAGATGACGCCGGGAATAAAATTGCACCCGAATCGGTCATCTACGTGTGCGTGGTCTGGCGAGCAAGAACGGGCTCCGGTGCAGGAACAGAGTAAACTAGCTCGCTTTGAGGCTCTGATGGTCACCCATCGGGCCGCCGCGTACAATTTGGCGCGTTGGTTAACGCGCAACGACCATGACGCGGAGGATGTAGTGCAAGAAGCTTACCTGAGGGCCTACCGGTTCTTCGATGGACTCCAAGGCGGCGACGCGCGTACCTGGTTGCTCGCGATCGTACGCAACACCGGCTACACCTGGCTGCAGCAGAATCGCAAGCCTTCACTCGTGCTGGATGAGGAGATGCGGGATATCGACCGTGAGCGGACGAACCCGGAAGCGCTGCTCCTGCGCAGCATCGATAGTGACATGTTGCACCAGGCAATCGATGAACTGCCAGTCGAGTTTCGGGAGGCAATCGTGCTGAGAGAACTGGAGGGCATGTCATACAAAGAAATCGGAGCCGTAGCCGGTGTTCCGCTGGGGACCGTAATGTCAAGACTGGCGCGGGCTCGAGACCGGCTGGAGAGAGTGCTGATCGGACGCGCTCGCCGGGGAGGTGCCGCATGAATTGCGACGAAGCCCGCGAGCTTCTCCACGCCTACGTGGATGGAGAACTCGAACTCGTACATAACCTGGAGATCGAGAAACACGTGGTGGGCTGCAGGAACTGCGCGCGAACTGTCGAGAATCAGCGTGCCCTTTCGTCGGCAATGCGGAGTGGCGCGCTTTATCATCAGCCGCCCGCCGGCATGGGACCGCGATTGGATGCGGCGTTGCATCGAGCGGCACGGGCGGAGAGACAGCCGAGACGAATCGGTTGGCAACTGATCGCAGTTGCGGCAAGCCTGGTTTTGGGAGTGTATTTCGTTTCGCGCTGGACGCTCGGCGACCTACACGGTGTGTCCGGCGACCTGATGGCGCAAGAAGTTCTGGATAGTCATCTGCGGTCGCTGATGCCGGGACATCTTAGCGACGTTCAGTCGACGGATCAACATACTGTCAAGCCGTGGTTTAACGGCAAGCTGGACTACTCGCCGCCAGTGATGGACTTCGCCGGACAAGGATTTCCGCTCACTGGCGGGCGGCTGGATTCATTGAATGGGCGCACGGTGGCTGTGCTGATATACCAACGCAGGCAGCATGTGATCAACGTCTATGTGTGGCCGTCACCGGGCACTGGCGACACCACGATAGCGAAAGAATCGCGACAAGGCTACAACATGATCCGGTGGACGCGCGGTGGGATGAATTGGTGGATCGCGTCCGATCTGAATACGAGCGAACTGGAATCCTTCGCTAATCTTGTCCGGGCCGGGCCTGCCAGCGCTGCGGAAGCGCAGTAACGGGTATATTCACGCGATAGCGCGCCGTGCGATCGGAGTCGAGCAGATCGAACGTACCGCCGATGCTGGGCGGGCCGTCCTGGCCGCCAAGAAATGTCACAGATCGCTGCGCTAGTGTGCCAAACATCATCTGGTTATTGCGCGACCATCGCCACGAGCCCGTTTCGAGCCGCGTGGGAGAGCCGATCGTGAAAAACATTTCCACGGTGAGGATCGATGAGGTGTCACTGAAAGTCGCTTGCGTCTGGAGTCGCTCACCGTCGCGTGTGCCGCGCAGCGCGTGTAGCTTAAAGAGAGCCAGATCTTCATGCGCGGTGAGATCTTCAACGGCGGGATGCTTGGCGCCGCCGCAAGCCGTCAAGAGCAGCGCGTAACAGAACAGTTTGGATTGCAGTTTCGGCGTGATGAGATTATACACGCCACTGAGCCACACATGCTATTTTGGTGATTCCAAGTTTATGTCCAACCTAGTCCCTATCACAGTCGCGCACGGCGACGGAATCGGCCCCGAGATCATGGAGGCCTCTTTACACATCATCAAAGAAGCTGGTGCCCGCATCCAAATCGAGACCATCGAGATTGGAGAAAAAGTTTACCTGCGTGGAAACTCATCGGGAATCGAGCCCAGCGCCTGGGAATCGCTGCGGCGCACTCAAGTATTTTACAAGGCCCCCATCACGACGCCACAGGGTGGAGGATTCAAGAGTCTGAACGTAACGGCGCGAAAGATGTTGGGCCTGTATGCCAATATCCGGCCTTGCGTCGCTTATCATCCGTTCATCCGCACCAAGCACCCGAACATGGACGTGCTCATCGTCCGCGAGAACGAAGAGGATTGTTACGCGGGCATGGAGTACCAGCTCAGCGACACTGTGATGGAGTGCCTGAAAATCATCACGCGGCCTGGCTCGGAGCGCATCGTCCGCTACGCCTTCGAATACGCGATCCAGAACAATCGCAAGAAGGTGACTTGCTTCACCAAAGACAACATCATGAAGATGACGGACGGCATGTTCCACAAGATCTTCGACGAAGTCGGAAAAGACTACGCGTCCATAGAAAAAGAGCACTGGATCGTCGATATCGGCGCGGCCAAGATGGCGGATACACCGGAAGCTTTCGACGTGATCGTAATGCCGAATCTTTACGGTGATATTTTGTCCGATGTCGCGGCACAAATTGCGGGCTCGGTCGGATTGGCCGGATCCGCGAATATCGGCTCGCAATGCGCGATGTTCGAAGCGATCCATGGCTCGGCGCCGCGCCGCGCAGGGCAGAATCTCGCGAATCCTTCGGGCCTGCTGCTGGGAGGGGTGCTGATGATGGTACACCTCAATCAGCCGGACATCGCCGAGCGCATCCATAATGCCTGGCTATGCGCAATCGAAGATGGTATACACACCTACGACATTTATAAAGAAGGCGTCAGCAAACAGAAAGTGGGCAACAAGGAATTTGGGGATGCCGTAGTCGCGCGTCTGGGCAAGAAACCGCACACCCTCAAAGCCGCGCATTACTCGTCTGCCCCACCGAAGGCCCGAAAAGATGAAAAGAAAACCGCCCCGAAAGTTGGCATAGAAAGCATCCAAGGTTTAGT
>JACXTT010002914.1_pt1 | contig 26781 bp, 21 predicted proteins | sample 9270951 | NCBI WGS metagenome assembly JACXTT01 (sample SAMN15532306, study PRJNA645909) | rock metagenome | isolation source: weathered quartz diorite | place: Puerto Rico | collected 2017-06-21 | reverse complement strand
CGCCAACCTTTAGGTTGGCATTTTTGGAATCGAGCAGATGCCCGCCTGAAGGCGGGCGCTACAACAGCCAAATCGGTTTTACCTTTATCGGCAAGAGCGCGCAGAAGCCTTCGCCAGAAGTGCGGCCGGCGGGTTCAAGGCAGCGAATACACGAGCAGGTTTCGCCTTCCCGGCTCGACGACCCCCAACAAATTTCCGTCCGGCGAAATATCAAACTGGCGAAACTCCAGGTCATGAAGGATGGTTGGCAGCACAACGTCTTGCGCAGCAGGACTCGTCCCAGCGGCCACCGTCGCGAACTGAGGCAACGTCACCCAAACGAGACTTCCTGATTTTCCCGCTGCGCCCTGTTTGACCAGCAATCGCTTTTCATCTCCGGACCACGCGAGTGTCCCCAACAAAACATGCACGCGTGCGGCCCGATTCGGGGACGCAATTTCGCGCACCTCAAGTTGCTCGTTGCCAACCCAATACGCCACCCGGGCACCCGATGGAGACAACGATAGACCACCCGCGTAGCCGTCCAGCGTCGCCAAGTCTTTCGACTTCTCTCGCGTGAGGTCGAGAGACATCAAGTTCGACCGTCCACCGGGAAGAGGAAAGGGCAACCGCAGAGGACGTGGTACCACACTTACGGCTGAGCTTTTCGCTTGGTTCCAGGCGACGGCAGCAAATGTCCCGGCAGAAAATATCGCACTCCCGGGAGCCGTTGCAGGGCGTACGCGGTTTAGCGTGAACAATGCCTCGTTGCTAGGCATCTTCTCCGACATCGGACGTTGTGGTTCCGGCGGAGCGGCCGTTAAATAGACGACCGTCGCATTGTCGCTCAACCACGCCGCATTCGTCGCCCCGGAGATAACGCTGTCGCCTCCTCCGGCCGGAATCTCACTTCCAGTGTCATCGATCAGAAGAGTCGCCACGCCTTCGCGCGTGTCTCCGGCATCGTTGATCATTTCGCTGGTCGCCAGCTCGACCGCCAGTTTCTTCCCGTCCGGCGACCATCGCAGCCCGCGCACGAGATAGCTGAAAGGCCCGGTCCCGCGGATAAATTTCTCGCCCTGCAGAATCCGTCTCTTCTTTCCGTCGCGCTCTGCGATCCACAGATCATCACGCTGCAACTGAATTTTGTTCTGCGAGAACACATGCCGGGTCGAATACGCGATCCTTCCGTCTCCCGAAAAGGCAAAGCGCGTCACCTCATCGTCAATGCGAAAGGCAAGTTTCTCTTGTGCGAGGGACGGAAGCGGCGACGAGAGGATTGGGATCGCCGCCAGACAGAGAAGCGGTATCAGGCGAATTGAGTTAGCGCGCGCAGGGCTCACGGTTGTGTCTTTCCTTTGACCTTCAGCCGCCGGATTTCCTTCAAACGCTGCCGCAAGCGCGCCTCAAAACCTTCGCCGGTCGGAAGGTAGTACGTCCGTCCGGCAAGCGATTCGGGCAGGCACGTCATGTCCGCGACTTTTTCTTCGAGGTCGTGCGCGTACTGATATCCCTTGCCGTAGCCCATTCCTTTCATGAGCGGCGTAGGAGCATTCCGAAGATGTAGCGGCACGGGCTCTGTGCGTGTGGACTCGAGATCCTGTAGCACCGAGCCGTACCCGGTGTAGAGCGCGTTCGACTTCGGCGCGAGCGCCAGATACACCGCGGCCTGCGCGAGGGCTAGGTTTCCTTCTGGCGGCCCGACAAAATCCGCCGCTTGCATCGCCGCGATCGTCACAGCCAGCGCGCCGGGCTCGGCGAGGCCAATGTCTTCGCTCGCCATGCGCACGAGCCGTCGCGCGATGTACAGCGGATCTTCGCCCGATTCCAACATCCGCACCAGCCAATATAAGGATGCATCCGGATCGGAATTTCGCACCGACTTGTGCAGCGCGGAAATCAGGTTGTAGTGTTCTTCACCCGCCTTATCGTAGAGGAGGAACTTCCGTTGCAACAGATCAGCGAGCAACTCTTTCGTAATCGCGCGTTTGCCGGCCCCGTCCGGTTTCGCGGCCCGCGCCGCTGTTTCCAGAGTGTTGTAGGCAGCGCGTGCATCACCGCCGGAAAATACCGCAATGTGCTCGAGCGCGTCGTCACCAATCACAATGTTTTCGCCGCCAAGCCCCCGCTCTTTGTCGGCGAGCGCCCGCCGCAAAAGCGATTCGATCTGTGCGGTGGAAAGCCCTTGTAGGACATAAACGCGTGTCCTCGAAAGCAGCGGCGCGATCACTTCAAACGATGGATTTTCCGTTGTGGCGCCGATGAAGATAATGTTCCCGGCTTCGACGTGGGGCAGGAAGGCGTCCTGCTGCGCCTTGTTGAAGCGGTGCACTTCGTCAATGAACACAATGGTTCTGCGCCCGGCGCGCCGCGCGTGCTCAGCCCCAGCCATCACGTCCTTGATTTCCTTGATCCCGGTCAACACGGCACTGAACGCGACGAACTCGGAATGAGTCATGCGCGCAATGAGGCGTGCGAGCGTGGTTTTTCCACATCCGGGCGGCCCCCAAAGAATCATCGAGCCAATTTCGTCGCTCTCGATCTGGGTGCGCAGCGGTTTTCCCGGTCCCAACAGCGCTTCTTGCCCGGTGAACTCGTCCAGGGTGCGCGGGCGCATGCGCTCCGCGAGCGGCTGGCCAGCGCTGGCCCCTTCTTCAGGTTCGAGTTTGGCGAACAGGCTCATGGATGTTTTGCAAGCGAAGCATTTCTCTGCCGCATGGCTTCGTACAGCAAGACGCTCGCGGCCATGGCTGCATTTACGGATTCAATTCCCACGGGCGCGGTTGCCGCCGCCTGTGGAATACAAACGCGCGCATCCGCAGCGCGCACGAGTTCGGCCGATAGGCCCGCCCCCTCGTTTCCGACCAGGAGGGCCGTCGGCCCCGTCCAGTCGGCCTCCCACGGGCTTAACAGCGGAGATTGGACATTCGAGGCCCGGTCGCCGGATTGCTCTGCACCCGCGACGGCGGCGTATGCCTTCACGCGATTAATCCGCAACTGCGCAAGAAGAACCGTCGGCGAGATTCCGTGAACGATCGGCAGTCGCAGCGCCGACCCCGCGGATGCGCGCAGCGCCTTCGGCCCAAACGGATCCGCCGTCCCAATGCTTTCAGCGGGGCAGGTTGCCACGCCGCTTGCTCCGAAAGCTTCGGCCGCGCGAACAATCGTCCCAACATTGCCGGGATCCTGCACGCCAACAAGCGCGACAATCAATGCCGTTCCCGGCAGAAGGGTTTCGATCGTAGCCTGCCGTGGCCGCACCAGAGCGGCCATCCCTTGCGGCGCGCGCGTATCCGCGATCCCGCCAAACAATCGATCGGACGTTCGCAGGACCGGCATATCTGCGGGCAAGACTCGTGCCACCCGCGGCAAATGCCGTTCGCCCGAATCACTCAGGAGGACAGCCTCCACGGTCAAGCCCGAGCCGAGCGCGGCCTCGACCAGGCGCACGCCCTCGACGCCGACAATCCCGTCGTCGCCACGCTCTCCCGAGAGCGCGGCCCGGAACCGTTTCAGCCAGCGATTCTCACGGCTTGTGATGACAAAAGCGCTCTGTTTGCTTGCTTTCCGCGCTACTGAACTGGCCGGTTGCGCCATGACCTCCAGCCTAGCAAACCACCCCGGAACCGTAAAGCAACGGGCGCTAGCCCCGGTCGATTCCATCCTGCCCCTTTGGCTTCTCCGTTTCTCTGCTTTTCCCTGTGAACTCTGTGTTAATTTTTGAATTTGAGTCGCCAGAAAGCGTCCGGGACAGGAGCAAAGAAGGTCGCGACTCCGAACATTCTCAGCGCCTCCGCGCCCTCAGAAGTTTCCTGTCTTGAATGCGTTACACGTCTATGATAGGTTCACTCGCCAGCGGTCCATTGACGGTCGACGGTAGTTGTTTGTCTGAACAACGAGGATCATCCCTTTGTCCGCAGAGTTGTTGAAGGTTTCGCCCGAAAACCCCGACCCCGCTGCGATTCGCTACGCAGCCGATTTGATCCGCCGAGGCGAGCTGGTCGCCATCCCCACTGATACGTTTTATGGCATCGCGGCCGACCCTTTCAATCTGGCGGCGGTGGAACAGATCTACCGGGTTAAAGGCCGCCCAGAAACGCGCGCACTGCCGCTCCTTGTCAACACCATCGCGCAGGCCATCGCCCTTTCGCGCGACGTGCCCTACACCTTCCACAAGCTCGTCGCAAAATTCTGGCCCGGCCCGCTCACGCTGCTTGTCGAGGCCTCAACCGGCGTCCCGCTGAAAATAACGGCACACACAGGCAATGTCGCGCTGCGCTGGCCAAAATCCGCCGTCGTCGAGTCGCTGATTCAGAAGGTCTACGGGCCAGTGACCGGCACGAGCGGAAATATCTCCGGCCAGCCAGCCTGCGCGACCGCGGTCGAGCTGCTTGAACAACTCGGCGATCGCCTGCCTCTGATTATTGATGCTGGCGAGACGCCAGGAAATCTCGCGTCCACAATCGTCAAACTCGAAGGCGATGATTGGGCTGTGATGCGCGAAGGCGTCATCACGGAGCAGGAAATTCGCTCCGCCCTGGAAGACGACTCCGAAGTTTAGTGCTTATCCCCCTACGAACGGGGTGACTGGTGTTTCGTGAATCGTGATTCGTGACACGTAAATCGTGAAGGCTTCGAGCTTACTTGTCGCGTTGGGTGGTTTTCACCGGTCACCAGCCACTAGTCACCAGTCACACGCTATCGCGCTTCGATCGTCCGCAGAAAATCGAAGTCTCCCGAAGGCGCGAGCTGAATGTTGCTGATCCTCTTGCGGTGTACAGAGACATTGTCAAAGTGAAACAAGCTCATATAGGGCAGCTCTTCGGCCACCTCTTTTTGAATTTCGCTAAAGAGCTTTTTCTGCTTCTCGCGATCGGTCTGGACGCGGGCTTGATCCATCAGGGCATCGAGCGCCGCGTTGCGGTAGCGGCCACGATTGGCTCCCGTTGGCGGAATCCTTTTCGAGCTGAAAACGAATTCGAAGAATTCGGGATCGCTATTAACCCCGACCCAACGCAGCGTCGACAATTGGAAGCTTCCGCGGGTCAAATCCGAAAGAAGAGTGGCAATTTCCTCCGGCTTTAGGTCCAAATTCACGCCAACCTTCCGCCATTGCTCCTGTAGCGCCTCCCCTAGCAAGCGGGTGGATTCTTCCGTCGAAGTTTTCAAGGTTAGAGTCAATCTCGTCCCATTCTGATCGGCGTGCCTCGGAAATCCCCCCGAATCGAGCAGCGCTTCTGCCTGCTGAGGATCATATCCATAGTGCCGGATGCCGGGTTCATACGCCCAACTGCTGGGAGGAAGAGGCCCATCCGCTTCGCGTGCCTGGCCGCGTAGCAGGTAGCGAATGATCGTGTTACGGTCGGTGGCCAGCGCCAGCGCTTGACGCACTTCTCGCCTGGCCAGCGCGTTGTCTTCGAAATTAAAGATGATGTAACCATAGTTGCTTCCCGGCTCTTCCGCGACTTCGATTCCGGGCTCGGTTCGGAGGACGGGAATCATGTCGGGCGCGAGCGAAGTCTCCTCCAGGTCCGCCGTGCCCTTACGCAGTTCGAGAGCCCGCACAACTGCCTCGGGCACAACCCGGAACCGAACCTTATCGATCTTGGGCGGCGCGCGGAAATAGGTCGCGTTCCGCTCCAGCACTACGCTGTCATCCTGCTGCGCGCTGACAAAACGGAATGCGCCGGTTCCTATGGGACGCTGCGCAAAGTCGGCACCAGCACCAGCGGGCACGATGCCCATAGCCGGCCGGGAGATGTCCGGCAGGAATCCGCTGCTGGGCTCGCTCAGACGAAATATGACTGTGCTAGCGTCAGGCGTTTCGATCGACCTAACAAGCCTTAACGTGCCTTTCTTGGGCGACGTCACGGTGTCGTTCACGATTGAATCGAACGTGTATTTCACATCGGCTGACGTCAGCGGGCGCCCGTCGTGAAATTTCACTCCGGATCGCAAATGAAACACGTAGGTACGCGTGTCCGGCATTTCCCAGCTGTTGGCCAGGTCGCTCTGCGGGTTCCTCTGCGCATCGAGTTCGACCAGGCTATCGAAAATGAGGCCATCGATTCTTTCGGACTGCGCATCGGTGCCAATCCGAGGGTCCAAATTGACAGGCATACTTTCAATCAGGAAATTGACGACGCCGGGTTCGGAATGGACGCCGTGGGAGCAAGAAGTGAACGTAGCCAGCGCGACAAAGAGTATCGAAGTTAAGGATGTTGAGGAGGTAAAGGAAGCAAAGGAAAAAGCCGCACGTGTGGTTGCGGCGCGTCGAGAGATTCCAAATCCTTTACCTCCTCTACCTCCTTCACTTCCTTTATTTCCTTCCATAGCACACCTTGCCCAGCACAACCGCTCTCGTCGCTCCTGTCGCTCCGGGCACATTCGCCGGGCGTTTACGTAGTGTTTCGTGGGCGAGGACGGCGAAGGCGAATGCCTCCTTGGCATCTGCGGGTACGCCCAGTTCTCCCGCATCGCGTACTCGAATTCCATTTAGTCCGGATTCGAGCTGCGCCATCAGCAGCGGGTTGCGTGCGCCTCCCCCCGAAACGATCAGCTCTTCGATTTTTGCTCTTGGGGCCACAAAACGGTGAAACGCGTCGAGAATTGAAAGTGCTGTCAAGATCGTTGCCGTTCGAATCACATCTTCGGGCCGTGCACGCCGTGCTTCGCGATGACCCAGCAATGCGCGCACGTAAGGTTCGCCATATTGCTCGCGCCCCGCTGTTTTGGGGGGAACTCTGGAAAAATACTTGTCGCTCAGCGAGGATTGCAGCAGTCCAGGCAGCAAGCTGCCATCTGCTGCCATCCCCGCGTTTCGGTCGAATCGCTTTCGTCCGTTCGTAAAGTGCCGCACCAGCGCATCGATAACCATGTTCCCAGGTCCAGTGTCAAACGCGAAGACGTCTTCGAGCCCTCCGCCCGCAGGAATCGCGGTCAAATTCGCAATCCCGCCGATATTGAGCGCGACGCGGCCAATCCGCGGATGGCGATAGAGCAGGTAGTCGACGAAAGGAACGAGCGGCGCGCCTTGCCCGCCGACGGCCATGTCAGCGGGACGAAAATCACCTACGGTTGTAATTCCGGTGCGCGCGGCAATCACCGAAGGCTCGCCAATTTGCAGCGTCGAAGCGATGCTCCCGCCATGCGAAGACGATGCAGCTCCCTGATGAAATACCGTCTGCCCGTGCGAGCCGATCGCGTCAATCCGCGCCGGAGGCACACGGAATTTCTTGCACGCAGCCAGAGCCGCACGCGCAAAAGTTTCGCCCAGCTGAAAATTCAGACGGCTAATTTCGCCCGTGGTCACGGGCCGCCCCTCGGCGAGCCTTAGGATTTCTTTTTGAATCCCGGCGGGGAAGGGAAACGCCGCAAAATTTTCAAGGGTCGCTTTTCCCCCAACGAAACCCACCATGGCGACGTCAATGCCATCCGCCGACGTTCCAGACATGATTCCGAGCGCCAATGTGCCGCGTCCGCGGAGACGTTTCATAGAATTTGTTTTTTTAGCTCGGCGAGAAGATTGAGCGCCTCGACCGGTCTGAGGTTATCGATGTCCGCCGCCCGCAACGCCTCGAGCACGCGCCGGTCGAGCGGCGTGAACAGCGCCTGCTGCTCCCCACCGGGTTGCCCATCCTGGGCTGTCGCGCCCGGCGTTAGGCGCTCGCTCAGCTGATGCTCAGCCTGCTCGTGGCGCTCGAGTACTTCGCGCGCGCGCGTGATCACCACAGGAGGGAGGCCGGCCATCCTGGCGACTTCAATCCCATAGCTCTTGTCCGCGCTCCCTGTCTCGACACGCTTCAAGAAGACGATGCCGGCAGACGTTTCCCGGGCCGAGACATGCACATTCTTGACGCCCAGCAGCAAGTCCGCGAGTTCTGTCAACTCGTGGTAATGCGTGGCGAACAGCGTGCGCGACTTAGTTTCGTTCGCAAGGTGTTCCACCACCGCCCAGGCAATTGAGAGCCCGTCAAACGTAGCTGTTCCGCGGCCCACTTCGTCGAGCAGAACCAGACTGGCTGGTGTCGCCGTGTTCAGAATCGCCGCGACCTCCGTCATTTCCACGAGGAACGTGGATCGCCCGCGCGCCAGATTGTCCGCCGCGCCGATGCGCGTGAAGATGCGGTCCGTAATCGGCAGTCGTGCCTGGTCCGCTGGCACAAACGAGCCCATCTGCGCCATCAGAATGATGAGCGCCGCCTGCCGCAGATACGTAGACTTCCCACCCATGTTTGGGCCTGTGATGAGCAGGATTTGTTGCGTCGCGTCGTCCAGAAACAAGTCGTTGGGGACGAATCGCTCGCCTTTTTGTTCGAGAAGCTGCTCGATCACCGGATGTCGGCCCGCCACGATCATGATCTGATTGCCGCCGCCAAACTCCGGCCGCGTGTAATTGCGCGAGGCTGCGATACGCGCGAAATTCCCCAGCACATCCAGTTGCGCGATGGCTGCCGCGGTCTTGCGAAGCCGTGTGGCTTGCTCCCCAATCCACACCCGTAATTCTTGGAAGAGCTGCCGCTCGATTTTCGCGCTTCGCTCGTCGGCATCGAGAACCTTCCGCTCGTAATCCTTCAGCTCCGGCGTGGTGAAGCGCTCCGCATTGACGAGGGTCTGCTTGCGCTCGAAATCGCCAGGTGCGAGATGCAAGTTCGGTTTGGAAACTTCGATGTAGTACCCGAACACCTGATTGAAGCGAATCTTGAGCGAGGCGATTCCCGTACGCTTCCGTTCGCGCTCTTCCATCGCAGCGATAATTTGCTTGCTGTGCTGCGAAAGGTCGCGCAGCTCGTCGAGCCCATTGTTGTAGCCCCGGCGAATGACGCCCGGATCCGAGGCGAGCGCCGGCGGATCGTCGGCCAGCGCCGATTCGATTCGTTCGCGCACATCGGCGAGTTCGTCCACTTCGGCGTGTAACGCCGAGAGCCGTGCCGACCGGCAGTTAGCCAGATATTTTCTCAGGAGCGGAATGCGCGTTAGCGATTGCCGGAGCCCAAGCAGGTCCCGCGGCAATGCAACGCCCAGCGTCACTCGCCCGGCCAGGCGCTCGAGGTCCTGAACGCCCGCCAGGTTGTGCCGGATTTCCTCGCGCAAGACCGTGTGGCTCTTCAGCTCTTCCACGGCGTCCAGGCGCGCCTGGATTTCGGTGGACTGCACCTGCGGGCGCAGAATCCACTGCCGCAGCAGACGCGCGCCCATTCCCGTCGTCGTTTCATCCAGCGCGGAAAGCAGTGTCGGGCCAGCCCCGCGCGCGCCGTCCTCGAAGAAAATCGGCGCGACCAGCTCGAGGTTGCGCACCGTAACGGTGTCGAGTACCAGTGCGTCGGCCTGTTCGTAGTACCGCACACGGTCGAGATGTCCCAGTGCTGCGTCCGAATGGTTTCCGTTCTCGCCCGTCATGGCCGACGTTTCACGCAGGTAATGAACCACTGCGCCCGCCGCTGAAACGGCCTGTGGATGTCCCGACAGGCCGAATCCATCGAGTGTCGCCACGCCAAATTGTTCACGCAAGACCCGCTCGCCGTAGTCGGCCCGAAACACCCATTCATCAATCCGCGTCTCGACGCCCTCGCGCAGTTCCGGTCGCGCGCCAGCAGAATGTCCGGCGGAGTCGCCCTCCGGTCCGGGCCCAGCAAACAGACTAGTCTGGCGCGGAATTAGAATTTCGCGCGGCTTCAGGCGGTGCAGTTCGTCACGCAGCTTTTCGTCGGCATCGCCGCCGGAAAATTCCGCCGCGCGGAATTCCCCGGTCGTGACGTCAGCGTAGGCAAATCCCAGTGCCGAACCGGCCCCGGAGCGGGAAATCGCCGCCAGGTAGCTATTTTCCTTAGGTTCAAGAACATTTTGGCTTGTCGCCGTCCCTGGCGTGATGACGCGCACCACTTCCCGGCGCACAAGTTTTTTCCCCGGCCCGGGCTGTTCCATCTGGTCGCACACCGCTACTTTGTAACCGGCGCGTAACAGCCGGGCGATGTACGTCTCCGCGGCATGGTAAGGGACACCGCACATCGGCACCGGCTCGCCCCGCTCGCGGTTTCGTGACGTTAGTGTAATTTGCAGCTCACGAGAGGCGGCAATCGCGTCCTCGTAGAAAAGCTCGTAGAAATCTCCCAGGCGGAACAAGACCAGCGCGTGCGGGTAGCGTCCTTTGATCGAGTGATACTGCCGCATCAGCGGTGTGGCTGGTTCGGTCATGCTCGCGAGCGCTTTGGGAATGGAGATATCGCTGGCAACAGAATCTTTATACCGCGCCGCCTTCGCCTCTGTCGAGACGCGCAATGGCGCGAAACGATTTGTGGAGGGCAATCCCGAAGCTATACTCCTAAGATGGCGGTCGTTGCACAGCACCGGGAAATCGAAATCAAGCTTCGCGTGCCGGAGTTGTCCGCGCTACGCATCCGTCTCGGGCAGCTTCAAGCCCGGAGAATATTGCCCCGGAGGTATGAAATGAACACAGTGTATGACTCGCGCGACAAGGATCTCAGGCGGCGCGGCCAGCTCATTCGTATTCGAATCGAGCAGCCTTCTTTGGGACATGGCACACCGCGAATCAGGGAAGGCGCCGCGGCCATCCTGACTTACAAGTGGCCATCTCGCTCACGATTAACCGCCAATCCTTCGGGCCGCAGGCTGAATCCTAGGAAACAGTTCAAAGTGCGAAATGAGGCGGAGATCTCCTTCCACGGAGCCCGTCGCCTGGAAAGCATCCTGCGCGCCCTCGGACTACATCCCGTGTTCCGCTATGAAAAGTTTCGAACCACCTACGCCCTCCCGGCCCTCCGCGGACTGAAAATCGAGCTCGATGAGACCCCAATTGGCACCTACCTCGAACTCGAAGGCCCTATTGTGGGCATCAATCGTGCTGCTCGCCTGCTCGGCTATGCCAAACAGGACTACATGACGGAGACCTATGGGTCGCTCTACCTCGCCGATTGTCGCCGCCGAGGCCTGAAACCCGGTGACATGTTGTTCCAGCCACAAAAAAAGTTACGTTAACGTGCACTCTTTCCTTGACAAACATCTGAACACCGTTTACCTACTGAATTGGAGTTCTTGTGTGGCCATGAGCGAATCCGAAGAGCAGCAAGGACCCTTTCCGAGTAGGACCGGAAGTCGATCAGTGGCACGAAGTTCGGAAAAGGCCTGGCGCGCCGGCAGCGAAACGCTGGTTCGCCTCACTCTAAACGGCAGTCCAAACGGCCTCGGGTAGACCTAGATTTTTCTTCACCGTGGCCGGGGGAAGCCTTGGTCGCGGGGATCAAGTCTTATAATTCCTGCGATAACCAACGATTCGAGCGGTTTTGCGACCGTGGGCACGAAAGTTGTGTCCGCGGCACGATTTGAGTGACGGGCCTGGGGCTGGCGCACTACGCGCCCTTCGAGCCCGGGAAAGGAGGCAGCATGCTGCACGCGACCGATCTATTGGGCGGAGAAGCATACGACCGCGATGGCCATTTCGTTGGCCAGATCACGGAATTGTTCATCGAACCCGCCGATCAGACCAACCGCGTGGCCAGGGTGCTCCTTGGGAGAGGGAAGTACCTTCCCTTGGTCGCCCGCTACGATAGCGTGGCGTTTGTCGCGCCCGGCGTGATTCGCCTGAATATCGAAGAAAAGGACCTCGAGCATTACCAGCCCAACGAAGGTTGGCTGGCCATGCGGAAGGACCTGCTCGACCAGCAAATTATTGACACGGGCGGCCGTAAAGTCGTCCGCGTCAACGATATTGATTTGGCTGAACAGCGAATCAATGGCACCGTCGAGTTGCGGGTAACCCAAGTGGATGTAGGACTCACAGGGGCCGCGCGGCGCCTGCTCCACGGCGTCGCTTCGCCCGGCGTAGTCCGTGGGCTGACGACCAAGCTCCCGACCCGCGTTATCCCCTGGGAATTCGTGAACTTGATCGAGCCCGACCCGCTGCGGCGCGTCAAGCTCCGGATCACCCACCAGAAGCTCGAGCGGATGCATCCGGCAGACCTGGCGGACATCATGGAGGAACTGTCGCCGCTCGAGCGGCAGTCCATCATCGCCTCGCTGGATGAGGAGACCGCTGCGGAAGCTCTCGCCGAGCTGGATAAGCGGTTGACCACGCAGATTGTCGAGACACTTGCCCCTCAGAAGGCCGCCGACATTCTCGAAGAGATGGAGCCGGACCAGGCCGCCGACGTGATCGCCGGGATGAGACCCGAGAGCTCGCGTGAAATCCTCAGCGAAATGCCTGGCGACGAGGCGCGAGAAGTGCGCGAGCTTCTGAAGTTTGAGGAAAATTCGGCCGGCGGAATGATGAATACCGATTTCATCTACGTCGGAGAGTCTGCAACCCGAGAGGAAGTGGTCTCTTGGATTCGGGAAAAAGAGGTCGACTTGGAACGGCTTGACACCGTGTTCCTCATCAATAGCGACGCGAAATTCTCCGGCGCCGTTGCGGTCGGACGCCTGTTGTATGCTGCGCCTTACGATCGGATGGACGGCTTGAAGATGGAGCCGCTCATTTCGATCGCTCCTGACGCGGCGGACAAGGAAGTGTTCGAGCTCTTCGACAAATACAACCTGCACAGCCTCGCCGTCGTGGATGAGGAGGGGCGGCCCATTGGGGCCATCGAAGTGGACGACGTCGTCACTCGCCTCCGGAATCGCTGATCGGTTTCTTCAAATGAAGGATGGAAACGGAAAGAGGACCCGCACGTGGCAGTGCTCGGCAAACCCGAACAGGAAAAGCACCCGGTAGAGACTCCGGCGCCTGAAATACGCTGGAATCTCATACCGAACTGGGTCGAGCCCTGGCGCGTTCGTTTCTCGGAGTGGAGCAGGCGGACGCGCTTGTGGCGCCGACGGCTTCTGCTCTTCCTCGCCGTTGTTGGACCCGGCGTTATCACGTCGAACGTCGACAACGACGCGGGCGGAATCTCCGTGTACTCGCAGGCTGGCGCGATGTACGGGTACGCGCTGCTTTGGTCGCTCATCCCGATGACGATCGCGCTCTACGTCACCGAGGAAATGTGCGCCCGCATGGGCGTAGTGACTGGCAAAGGGCTCTCCGATCTGATCCGGGAGGAATTCGGCTTTCGGCCCACGTTCTTCTTGATCCTCGCCGGTCTCATCGTGGATATGGGCAACGTGTGCGCGGAATTTGCGGGTGTGGCGGCTTCCACGCAGCTCTTCCACATTTCCAAATACATTTCCGTTCCACTGGCCGCGTTGTTTGTATGGATTCTTGTCCTGCGGGGAACCTACAAACAGGTCGAAAAAATATTTCTATTGGCGTGCATTCTGTATGTAGCCTACGTGGTGTCCGCGATCTTGGCCAAGCCCGATTGGCTCCTGGCGGCGCGCGACACAGTGATTCCCACGATGCACCTCGACGGCGGCTACCTTCTCATGCTGACCGCGCTGATCGGCACGACGATCGCGCCGTGGCAGTTCTTTTACTTGCAGGCCGGTTTCGTTGAAAAGCGGGTCTCGGCTCGCCAGTACCCGCAGGCCCGCATGGATGTTCTGTTCGGTAGCGTGAGTTGCATGATCATTGTCTTCTTCATTATCGTCTGCACGGGCGCGACCCTCTACTTCTCCGGCCACCGCGTCATTAACGACGCAAGTGATGCGGCATTGGCTCTCCGTCCGCTTGCCGGACGAGGTGCGGCTTATCTCTTCGCCTTTGGGCTGTTGAACGCCTCGCTGTTCGCTGCTTCCATTCTGCCGCTCTCAACGGCTCACGTGATTTGTGAGGGAATGGGGTTTGAAGCCGGCATCGACCACAAGTTCAAGGACGCCCCAATTTTTTACAGCCTCTATACAGGAATGATCGTCGTCGGGGCCGCTGTCATTTTGATCCCGGGCGCCCCGCTTCAGAAGATCCTCGTCTTGTCGCAAGTTGGAAACGGCTTCTGGCTGCCCGTCGTGCTTATTTTCATGCTTCTGCTCATTAATCGCCGCGATCTGATGGGCGATTACGTCAACACCAGCACCATGAACGCGGTCGCCTGGGTTACTGCTGCCGCCGTCATTGCGCTCACCCTCGTTCTGGTCTACGTCACCGTCCTTCACCCGAGCGCGGTCCCGGGATCGTCCGGCTGACGTTTTCTCTCTATCTCGTGTCGTTAGTGCAAGTTTGAGAGGTCAGATTTCTCCTGCTTGAGACAGATTTTATCAGCCATTCATCTAGACTTAACAGATTCCGCGTAACTATCCCTTCGCGTGCCCGAACATGAGCCCCCATGAACTCCGGCCGCCTCGGCGGGCAAGAGCCGCCTAACCGTGAGACGCGGTTCCGAATTCCTAAGTAATTGGAGACGGAGACTTTATGCGCTTGCAGTGCATGCGTGTTTTTGCAAGCATTCTCGCAATACTCACCTTGACGATCACTGTGCCCGGTAGCCTTCTGGCTCAAGAAGGCGGTTCCCGCACAGCGACGCCCATCAAACACCTTGTCGTAATCTTTCAAGAAAACGTGTCCTTTGATCACTACTTCGGAACCTACCCTAATGCGGCCAACCCTCCGGGCGAACCCGCATTCCACGCCAGGGGGAACACCCCAACTGTGAACGGTCTGACCGGGGCGCTGCTAACCCTCAACCCCAATTCCTTGGCGACCGGGAACGGAACAAACGCCTCAAATCCTTTCCGCTTGGACCGCTCGCAGAACGTAACTGCCGATCAGGGCCATGCCTATGGACCCGAGCAGGCCGCCGCCCACATGGGGCTGCTGGACCTGTTCCCGATCAAAGTTGGAAACGCAGGGCCACCGCCCAATGTGCCTCCTCCCGCCGCAAACACCAAGGGCCTCACCATGGGCTATTTCGACGGGAACACCGTGACTGCGTTTTGGAACTATGCTCAGCATTTCGCGATGAGCGACAACTCGTATAACACCGTCTTCGGGCCTTCGACGCCAGGGCTGTTGAACTTGGTGGCCGGGCAGACGAACGGGCTTACCCAGGTTATCAACGGGACAGGGAGCGAGACGGACGGCGGCAGCGGCACACTCAGCGTCATTGGCGATCCTGATCCGATCGGCGACGTTTGTTCTGCGCCGACGCGCAATCAGGTCCAAATGTCCAGCAAGAACATCGGCGACTTATTGAACGACGCAGGCGTGACTTGGGGCTCGTTCATGGGCGGCTTCGATTTGACGATCACCAACCCGAACGGCACGACGGGTTGCAAACGCAGTTCGACCGGACTAGCAACAACGATCGCTGACTACATCCCGCATCATGCTTTCTTCCAATACCACGCCTCGACTGCCAATCCAAGTCATACGCGCCCGGCCTCACCCTCGGAAATCGGCTACGCCGGCCCCGCAAATCACAATTACGATATCAATGACTTCTACGCGGCGGTCCGGGCAGGCAATATCCCGGCGGTGAGTTTCCTGAAGGCTCCGTCGATTCAGGATGGCCACGCTGGATATTCCGATCCGCTCGACGAGCAGACCTTCGTCGTGAATACGATCAACCTTCTGGAGAAATCTCCCCACTGGGGCAGCACCGCTGTCGTAATTATGTATGACGACTCGGATGGCTGGTACGATCACCAAATGGGTCCGATCGTCAATCAGTCGACGAGCCCTGCAGACGCTTTGACAGGACCGGGCGCTTGCGGGGATGGAAGCACCGCCCTGCCTGGCCCGAGTGCTACGGCTAATCCTCACGCGCAAGGCCGTTGCGGCTACGGGCCGCGGCTGCCTCTCATAGTCGTTTCGCCTTGGGCAAAGCGAAACTTCGTGGACCACACACTCACCGACCAAACCTCGATCATTCGATTCGTTGAAGACAACTGGCTGGGAGGCGAGCGACTACCCAGCGGATCATTTGATTCCCTGGCAGGCCCGATTAACGGAATGTTTGATTTCACCGATGACGGCGAGAATCAGCCGCTTTTCCTCGACCCGGCCACAGGAACTCCGCTCCCTTAGTAGTCCGAAGGGACTGGCTTCGATGTTGTCGAATTCGACGAGAGAGGGGCATGCGGATTCTCACCGCATGCCTTTTCCTATTTGCTCGTGAGAGAACTTCTTCGCGTTGGGGAAGAATGGCAAGACGATTTGGTGCCCTCACTCGCCGCGAGTTTTTGCAGTCCTCCGGAGTTCTTGCCGCAGGGCTGGTGGCGCGGCAATCGAAGCCCGCTCGGGCGAGGGCCGCTGCGCCGCCCCTGTTCAACGCGGAAGCCCTCCAAAAATTCGTGGATCCCCTTCCAATTCCCGCTGTCGTCCGGCCACAAGGCTCGCGCCCCAGTCCGGAGCATGCAGGCACCGCAATTCAGTCTTATCGGCTGGCCATGCGCGAAGTCGTCTGCAAAGTTCACCGCGACATGAAACCGACGCGCATGTGGGGCTACGGCGGATCCACGCCGGGCCCGTCTTTCGAAACGCGCTCAGGAGAAGGGCTGCTGGTGGAGTGGTCAAACGAGCTGCCGCAACCCCACTTCCTTCCGGTAGATCACAGCGTTCACGGAGCCGAAAAGGACAAGCCGTCCGTACGCGTCGTGACACACTTGCATGGCGGAAAGGTGCCCGCCAAGAGCGATGGTTATCCCGAAGACTGGTATGTACCTGGGAAATCAGCGATCTACTACTATCCCAACAATCAGAATGCAGCTCAGCTGTGGTATCACGACCACGCGCTCGGCATCACCAGGCTAAATCTTTACGCGGGGCTGTTCGGGAATTTCTTTGTCCGCGACGCTTTCGAAGACGCCTTGAATCTGCCCAAAGGGAAGTACGAGATCCCGCTGACGATCTACGATCGCTCGTTCGACGCCGAGGGGCAATTGTCTTATCCCGTTTCTCCGGACCCGGAATCCCCGTGGGTCCCCGAAGTGTTTGGCGACGCGATTCTGGTCAACGGCAAGCTCTTCCCTTATCTGGCGGTGGAGCCCCGGAAGCACCGGTTCCGCGTGCTCAATGCGGCGAACGGAAGGTTCTTCCACCTGGCACTTTCAAACGGGCAGGAATTTCATCAAATTGGGACAGACTTAGGGCTGCTGCCCGCGCCTGTAGCTTTGAAGAGCCTAGCTCTCGCTCCCGCCGAACGTGCGGACTTGATCGTCGACTTTGCTGGCCACGCTGGGGAAACCATTGTTGTTACAAGTGACTCGCTGGCGGTGATGCAATTCCGGGTTGCGAAAACCGGCGCTCCGGATACCAACAATTTGCCAAAGACACTGCGAGCCGTGCCCAAGATTGCCGAGGCTGACGCCACCAACACGCGGCTCCTGACGCTCGGTGAGAAAGACGACATGGCGTCGAATCCCGTCATGATGCTCCTGAACAATGCGCACTGGGGCATGCCGGTTACGGAGAAACCGGCGCTCAACTCGGTGGAGATCTGGAGCCTCATGAATTTCACAGACGATTCGCACCCGATCCACCTTCACTTGGCGCGATTTCAAATCCTGGACCGTCGCTCGTTCGAACCGGAGTTCTATTATAACGGCGGCAGGGTTGTGTACATCGGCGACCCAGTTCCACCGGCCGCCAATGAAGCTGGATGGAAAGACACCGTACAGGCGCATCCCGGAATGATTACGCGGATCATCATGCGATTTGAAGGCTACACGGGAAAATACGTCTGGCACTGCCACATTTTGGAGCACGAGGACAATGAAATGATGCGGCCGTATGAGGTCATGGGTCCCTGACGGGTGAGAGCTCTTTTGTAACGGGTCGCGTCCGGCGTGTGGAAGTGGAGGAAGTAAAGGAAATTAAGGAAGTAAAGGATCGAAGCCGCAACCGCCACGCAGAGCGGCTCGTGGCGATTTTTCCTCAACTTCCTTCACTTCCCGGCTGCTTGCGCTTCGAAGCTTTGTTGTTCGCTTGTCACGACGGTTACTGGGGCCGTGTTGCGCCGTGGGGTGCCGTGTGTTAGCTTTCCTTTATGCTCGCGAAAGAGCCTCGGGCCAGTACATGGAATTCGCGGGAATAGTCGCGTGAGAGCACCGGAATCGCTCAATCCCTCGGACCACGAAGAAGAACGCCTGCTCCGTGAACTGGATGCGGACCGCCTCCCTCAGCATGTCGCTGTAATCATGGATGGAAATGGCCGGTGGGCGGAGCGGCGCCACTTGCCGCGCGTTTCCGGCCATAGCGCCGGGGTTCAGTCCGCCCGCACAGTGATCGAAACTTGCGCCAGGCTTGGGATCCAAGCGCTGACATTGTATGCGTTTTCGCTGGAGAACTGGCGCCGCCCGAAGGCGGAGATCGACTTCCTGATGCGCCTGCTTCGCGAATACCTGCGCAAGGAACTTCCCACCATCCACCGGAACAACATTCGCCTTCTGGTTATCGGCCGTCCCGACCAGTTGCCGGAAGAGGTCCGGGCGGACACCGAACGCGCCATGGAGCAAACTGCGCAAAACACGGGGATGAGGCTGGCGGTAGCACTGAACTATGGCGGCCGCGCCGAGCTTGTGGACGCCTTCAACCGGATTCTAGATCGCGTGCGCCACAACGGCCTCGCGAACGCCCGTGTCGATGAAGAGATGATCTCGCAACATCTCTACACGGCGGGTCTGCCCGATCCCGACCTGCTCATCCGCACCAGCGGCGAGATGCGCGTCAGTAATTTCTTGCTGTGGCAAATCGCTTACGCCGAAATCTACGTGACTGAGACGCTTTGGCCAGATTTTACGCGCGCCCAGCTTTACGAGGCTCTGCTCGACTTTCAGAAAAGGGAACGGCGCTACGGCGGCTTGGCGGAAGCGCGCCGGCGCGTTATGGCTTGAGGCGGTGTTTCAGATTGGACCTCTGAACTTGTCGTTTCCTAACGCGGCACACCGTGATTTATTCCCTGGGAAATCGGACGCGCAATGCGCGAAAGTGGAAGTAGTTGCGTCTGATTCTGTCATCTTGGTGATCGACAATTCCTGAAGGTCTATTGGTGGAAAGGGAGCAACGGATGGAATCCGGGACAGGGGCACGTGTGCTTACCGCCGCAATCCTAATTCCTGTTGTAATCGCGGCAATCTTGCTGGGTCCCACGTGGTTGATCGCGGGAATGGCTGCATTTGTCGCGGTCACGGCGATGTTGGAGTTTTTCTCCTTGGCAGAGCGCCTGGGTTTCCAAGCGTACCGAGTCTGGACATGCCTCGCGGCCTTCGGGATAATCGCGCAACAATGGTTCGCGGCGCGGTCAGCGAGCATCAATCGCCTGGGCGACATTCTGTATGACAGCCGCGGCCCCAAGTTCACACTCGAGCTTGTCCTCTCCGGGTTTATCCTCGGGATTGCCGTCATCGCATTGGGAAGCACGCGAGCGTTCGCCGAGATTTTGCCTTCTATTTCGATCAGTGCCGCAGGTCTCGTTTTCGTCGTCCTCCCGTTTAGCACGGTAGTGCGCCTCCACGGTGTTGACGCGCTCGGCCGGGACCTCCTTCTTTTCGTGGTGGTGTTGGTTTGGGTTGGAGACACGGCGGCCTATTTCGTCGGGCGTGGCATCGGACGCTGGAAGATGTCGCCAAACGTCAGTCCGAACAAGACCTGGGAAGGCGCGATTGCAAATTTCCTGGCTGCCTTGCTCGTTGGGGCCGTATTCGGTCGCTGGAGTAACATACCGCCCGCGCACTTGTTGGTCATGGCGGGAATCGGCAACATCGCGGGGCAACTTGGTGACCTGTTCGAATCCTCTTGGAAGCGAAGCGCCGGAGTGAAAGATTCCGGGAAAATTCTTCCTGGCCATGGGGGCATGCTGGATCGGATTGACGCCTTGGTATTTGCCGCTCCCGCAGTTTGGTACTATTTCCAATGGGTCCTTATGAAGAGATACTAGATAACGACGACAACTGGAGCACTCTGCTTTGAAGCGCATCGCCATTCTTGGTTCAACGGGGTCGATCGGCCGCCAGACGCTGGCCGTCGTCGACGCCATGCCCGAGCAGTTTGGTGTGGTAGCTTTGGCCGCAGGAAGCAACGTCGAACAGCTCGAGAAGCAGATCCTGCGTTACCGCCCCGAGCTGGTTTCTGTGGCCAACGCGGCCGTTGCAGCATCCTTAGCTGATCGCCTCCGCGCTGCTGGGACCGACAAGCTGCCGGAGATTCAGCATGGCGCGGCGGGCATGATTGCGGCAGCCACGCACCCCGAGGCATCGATGGTTATGTCCGCTGCGGTAGGCGTCGTCGGCCTCGAAGCCACCTATGCAGCCGTCAAAGCAGGAAAGCAGGTTGCTCTTTCGAATAAGGAAGTGCTCGTTGCCGCCGGAGAGCTTGTGATGGCCGCCGCGCGCCAAGCCGGTGTCGAGCTTCTTCCGGTTGATAGCGAGCACAACGCGATCCACCAGTGCTTGCGCGCCGGGCGTCGCAGCGAGGTCAAGCGCCTCATTCTGACCGCGTCGGGCGGTCCGTTTCGAAAGACACCGCTTGCGAAATTGGCTTCGGCCACGCCCGAGCAGGCCCTCGCTCACCCGAACTGGCGGATGGGCCGGCGAATCACGATTGACTCGGCAACCCTCGTAAACAAGGGCTTTGAAGTGATTGAGGCGTATTGGCTTTTCGATATGCGACCGGATCAGATTGACGTCGTGATCCACCCGCAGTCCACGATCCATTCCATGGTCGAGTACCTTGACGGTTCCGTTATGGCCCAGCTAGGCCCCGCGGATATGCGCATGCCCATCCAGTACGCGCTAACCTACCCGGACCGGGCCGCATCCAATCAAGTGGAACTCGACTGGCCGAACCTGCGGCGCCTCGATTTCGAAAAGGTTTCGACGCGCCGCTTTCCGTGCCTGCGTTTGGCGCGCGAGGCCCTGCGGAAGAAAGGCGCCTTCCCCTGCGCCTTCAACGCCGCCGACGAAGTTGCGGTGGAAGCATTTCTCGATCAGCGCATTCCGTTTACAGGGATCGCCCAGGTGATCGAGCGAGTGCTGGCCCGAACACCAAAAGTCACGCTAGAGGCAATCGGCGACGTGCTCGCAGCCGATGCTGAGGCGCGCCGCATGGCGCGGGAAGAAGTGGAACACAAGGCGGCGCGAACAGCGGTCGCCTGATCTGAATTCGTTTTGGATTTTTAGCAGCCCTCATAAGTAGGGCGTGTGTGGAGGCTGAGTCCCTCCGCCACGCGGGGAGAAAAACGTGCCTGACATTGTTGTAACAATTCTTGCAGTAAGCATCGTACTCGGAATCATGGTTTTGGTGCATGAGTGGGGCCACTTCATCGTGGCGAAGGCGTTCGGTGTTCGCGTCGAAATTTTTTCGGTCGGGTTTGGAACTAGACTTTGGGGCACCAAGCGCGGAGACACCGACTATCGCCTGAGCGTGTTGCCGCTGGGCGGCTACGTGAAGATGGCCGGCGACAACCCCTTTGAGGAACGCAAGGGCGACCCGGCCGAATTCCTGTCCAAGCCGCGATGGCAGCGGGTCCTCATCGCGCTTGCGGGCCCGACCATGAACGTAGTCCTGTCCATCTTGCTCTTCGCCGGAATTTTCATGTATGGCAGCAAGCAGCCTGCCTATCTGGACAAGCCTGCGGTTCTTGCTGGCGTGTTGCCCGACTCAGTCGCCCAAAAGGCGGGCCTTTCGGCAGGCGATCAGATCGTCAAGATCAATAACAGGCGCAATCCCACCTGGGACGACGTGCGGTTAGAGACGATCTCCACCTTGCCTGGGCATTCACTCTCGCTGGTCGTGGATCGAAGCGGTCGGGAAGTGTCGCTGTCGGTTCCCTCGGGGCAAGCGATGGAGGACATTCTGGGTTACCCCGCCGATCGCCTCCTCGTCGGTTCGGTTTCTGCCGGAAAGCCGGCCGAGCGCAGTGGGTTGAAGGACGGCGACGAAATCGTTCAGGTCGACGGCAGAGACTTAGCCAGCCCCATCGAATTCCCACCGCTGGTGCAGGCATCCCAGGGCCGGCCGCTGAAGCTGGCCGTCAAGCGCGGCGATCAGACACTGGGGATCGAAGTTCGCCCGGAGCAGACCGGCGTCAAAAACGGCGTTTCGCAGTGGCAGATTGGCATTGGCATTCAGAGCGGCGACGTGGTCGAACGGCGATTGTCCGTCGGCGCCGCCATCGTTGAATCAGTCGGCGTGAACGCTTTGATGGTCAGGCAGATCAGTTATGTCGTGATGGAGCTATTCCGTGGAAATATTTCGCTGAAGCAGCTTGAAGGGCCGCTTGGCATCGCGCGGGAATCCGGCCGCGCAGCGAAGCAAGGCGTAACAGAGCTGTTGTCTCTGATGGCCATGATCGGGGTCAACCTTGCGGTCCTGAACTTGCTGCCGATCCCTCCGCTCGACGGCGGGCACATCTTGCTGCTCTTTATCGAAGGGACCATCCGGCGTGACTTGAGCGTGCGCGTGAAGGAGCGCTTCGTCACCGTCAGCATGGTCTTTCTTTTGCTAGTCTTCGCAATCGTTATGTACAATGACGTCTTGCGGTTGCTGCCGCACCACTAGTAGGACAGGCTTCAGCCTGTCGCCTTTTTATCTTGCAGACTCATAAAAAGCCGAGAGGCTGAAAGCCTGTCCTACTCGCGGCGCGGCGCAAAAATATGTCCACCTCAGCACATCGAGTCTCCACCGGGGAACGCATCAACGCCCACGAGCGACCCGGACGCCTGCAGGCAGCGCTTGAAAAGCGTGGCGTGCGCCTTACCCGCCAGCGGAGAATACTCCTCGAGGTCATGGACAAAGCCGAGCGACATCTCGACGCCGGCGCCATTCTCGAGCGCGCGCAGCAGCTCGACCCGCACGTCCACCGCGTGACCGTCTACCGCACCATTGATTTGCTGAAGCGCAACGGCCTGATCGACGAGCTTGACCTGCTCCACCTACGCGGCGACCAGCATTTCTACGAGAGCCACGGCCCCCGCGATCACATCCATGTCGCCTGCCTGCGATGCGGCACCGTCCGCGAATTCGAGTCGCAGCTTTACGAGAAGCTGAAAAAGCAGATCGAAAAAGATTGCGGCATCGAAATCACCACCTCGCGCACGGAAGTCGGCGGCTACTGCGAAAAGTGCAGGAAAAAATAACCCGCCTCCCACGCGACCCGAGCTTCCGCCTCAACGAGTTGAAGTCCTTGTTTCAATGGTCGACGTTCCCATGCGAAATTACGGATTCACGATGGCGAATCTGTTCGATTCCACGATATTCCGTACGGCGTAAGCGCAACGGTTCCGATTGGTAAGATGTGATTTCGAGTTTAAGAAATTCCGTATGATTTCAAGACGACTCTGCGGGTCTAATTACGGGTTCTATTTCAAATTTCAAATTTGGAATTTCAAATTTTCTGCACGGCCCGTTCTGAAAAATATCGCTTAGCGGTTTCAATATCCTGCGTAATTTGCGCCCGCAGTTCCTCTGCCCCCAAAAACTTTTGCTCGTCGCGAATGCGCGTGTGGAACCGCACCTCCATCGACCCGGCCGTAAGGGTCTGGCCAAATCCAAACAAATGGTTCTCGACGGTCACTCCTACTCCATCAAATGTGGGTCGCGTGCCCACGTTCGTCACCGAAGAGTAGAGCCCGCCCTCAACGACGCACTCGGTCGCGTACACACCAAGTTTCGGCAGAAGCTCCTGCTCGGGCGCCAGGTTGAGCGTCGGGAAAAGGATTGTCCGCCCGCGTCCCGCGCCCGCGCGAATTTCGCCCGTCAGCGAGAACGCACGTCCCAGCAGCGGGATCGCTTCCGCAACATTGCCCGATGCAACCGCGTTGCGAATCGCCGTGCTCGACACAATTTGCCCGCCCACCTCCACCGGCGGCACAATCTCAGCCACAAAATCGTCGCGCTTCCCGTACTCACTGAGCAGCCGCACATCGCCGGCGCCGCGATGCCCAAACCGAAAATTGGCGCCAACGAGAATGGTGCCGGTGCGCAAGCACCCAACCAGAATCCGTTCGATGAATTCTTCGGCTGAGACGAGGGACAGAGTACGGTCAAACCGCATGACTACGGCCGCGTCTACTCCCATTCTCTCAAAGCCCGCAAGCCGCTGGGCGAGCGTCTCGATCATCAGCGGCGCCTGATCGGGACGCAACACTCGCATCGGATGCGGATCAAAAGTGACGATAGCGGAGCGCTGGCCCGTGCTGCGCGCGCCCTCCCGCACGGACTGCAATATTTTCTGATGGCCGAGGTGAAGGCCGTCAAAATTGCCCACCGAAAGAACTGTCCGGCCCGCCGCTCCGAAATGCGCCGACCACTCCTCGGGAGCATGGAAAACCAGGAATGCCATCAGACGCGCACCTCGAAGTGAAGGCCATCGTAGGCGAGCGCAACGTGTGGGTATCCGGCCTCCACCAGACGGGCGTTGGTCTCGGCGTGCGCCAATTCGTGCGCGATGTGCGTGAACCAGGCCCGCTTCGGACGGAGCTCTCGCACCAGCGCGAGAGCTTGCTCCACCGTCTGATGCATTGGGTGCGGCACGTCGCGGAGCGCGTCCAGGATCAAATCGTCGAGATTCGCGAGCAACGCCTTGGACGACTCCGGGACGGAGCTGAAATCCGTGAGATAGGCCGCGGCGCCGAAGCGAAAGCCGAGCACGCCCATGTCGCCGTGTTGCGCCGGGACCGGCACGATTCGCGTGCCGATGACATCGAACGGCCCGTCAATCGCGTGCAAAACGACCTGCGGAATCGTGCTAACCGCTGGCGCCTCGTCGAACACGTACGCAAACGTCCGCTTCAACGTCTCGATGGTCTCCGCGGAGGCATACACCGGGAGCGCGCATTTCTGGCGCAAGTTGAACGGGCGAATGTCATCGAAGCCGAGAATGTGATCGGCGTGACCATGCGTAAAAAGGACCGCGTCGAGCCGTTCGAGCCGCGCCCGCAACGCCTGAAACCGGAAATCGGGCGTGGTGTCGATGACGGCGGTTCGTCCGTTGTGGGCGAGCAAGATGGACGGACGCAGCCGCTTGTCCCGCGGGTCCGTCGAGGCGCAGACGGCGCAATGGCAAGTCAGCGTCGGCACTCCCATGGATGTGCCCGAACCAAGCACGGTGAGTTCGATTACGGAATGAGGCGCGGCAGGCAGGCGGAGACCCCTCGGTCAAGGCCTCGAGTGGGCCTTTTCTTGCTTTGCGGCGGCTTTCGCCATTTCCATGTAGGCCAGCTTCAAATTTCCCAGAACATCGAGGAGCAGCGCGTCTTCTTCAGCGGCAAGGTTCCCGCGAGTTTTTTCACGGAGTACGTCGAGCATGTCGATGATTTCGCGCGCTCCCTCGAGGTCGAGCACCGGCTGCCCGGTGTGCGGGTCCGCGTATCCGCCGAGAAGCAACGCCGCATTTTGTCCCAGCGATCGAATCAAGTTTTCAAACGCCGCCGCGCGTTGCGGCGCTTCCGCAGCAGCAGCGGCCGGCGCAGCCGCAGGTGGGGCCTGTTTTCCACCGCCTGCCGCGGGCGACGCAGGCGCCGTAGCCGCAGGCGAAGGCGACTCGCGTTCCCGGTCCTGCTGCTCGGCAACCTCTTTGCGCAGCTCTCCATCCGCGGTAAACAGCCGCCGATCCACGACCTTGAAACTTTCGTCTTGTTTGGTCTCGGCCAACGAATTCTCCGATTCACCGAAAAGTATCTACGTACTCAGAGCAAGCAGTTTAGCATCGCACCGTGGCGCTCACAAGGCCGCGCACCAACGGGCACCTGGCCGGCTTCCGCTAAGGAATCTACAGGGAGTTAAGCGCTGTTGACGGGGCCGCGGTCGTCTTGATCAGAGGCAGCTACGCACTTCCAATGCTCGTTAACTCTCCGGAATCCATAAAGCACAGTTTCGTCACCTGGCAGCCATCTAGTGTTAATCGCAGCCTGCTTGTGCCGACTACTGCGCGTTGGTATTGCTACACGAAAAATCACCCGTCGTTTGCCGGACAATCTTTCAACGCGTCTCCAACGCTGATCCCGATACACGAGAACCACTGACCAGTCCAATTCGGGCGAACCGTCATTGTAGCCCTCGGGGTACGCGAATCTTCCGGCCTTGGTCTTCCAGCCGGCCCTGTGCGGCCGGACCCACCGTGAACAGGCACCCACTACGAACAGCCATTCTCGATTCTTGCCCACTTCGTCATATCGCTGCAGAAAATCATCGGTGAGGACCGTAAGAGCGGTTTGCCACAATCCTGGATCGTCTTCTTCGGTCAGTCTAGTTGCAATCGCGGCGAAAGGTTCGCCCGGATTTTGCGGAGTTCTCACGAGTTTAGCCATCATAACAGATAAAGGTGGAGCCGAGCCGCAGGTTCGAGTCGCCCCTTGTGAATTTGTCTCACGTGCCGTAGAGTTTTTCTTTCATCCGAGGAGCTGACCTCTCAACGTGCCTCGCAAGCGATCCGGTCGAAAGAAAAAAGGGAATTTGAAACAGATTCGCGAAGGTGGTCCGAACTCTGCGCGCCGACAATCGGCGAAGCTCACCCGCACTCTGAAGGGATCACCGAGCCGCGTCGGACAACTCTTTGAGGAGCTGGTCGCAGTGCAGGCACGGCTGCGAGCCCCGGGCGGGTGTCCGTGGGACCGCGAACAAACCCACCTGACGCTCCGGACGTATCTCATCGAAGAAGCCTACGAGGTTCTTGACGCCATCGAGAAGGGAAGTGCCGCGGAATTTGCCGAAGAGCTCGGCGACCTTCTCCTGCAGGTTCTGTTCCACGCAGATATCGCCCGAGAGGCAGGCGCTTTCGACATTTCTAACGTGATCACCGCCATCCACGACAAACTGGTACGCAGGCACCCGCACGTTTTTGGCAACGTCAAAGCCGACACCTCGGCTCAGGTTCTGAAAAACTGGGCGCAGCTAAAAGCTAAGGAAAAGCGGAAGACATCACCGGACGGAGCGGGCCGGAAAGACTCTTTGCAATCAATACTGGATAGCGTCCCGCG
>JACXTT010002913.1_pt1 | contig 26781 bp, 20 predicted proteins | sample 9270951 | NCBI WGS metagenome assembly JACXTT01 (sample SAMN15532306, study PRJNA645909) | rock metagenome | isolation source: weathered quartz diorite | place: Puerto Rico | collected 2017-06-21 | reverse complement strand
ACCGGTTGTATGCATCCAGGGCGCGATCTCGGGAATTGGATTGCGCGTAGAGGTCTCCAGCGTCGAGCAGCGCCTCGCTGCGTAACGCCGGATCGTCGGACTGGGATGCTATGCGCTCGTACTCGCCAGCGGCGCGCGATAACTCGCCGCTCTGCCGGTAGGCGTAGGCGATCTGCTTGCTGGCCTCGAGCTGCAGTTTGTTCTTCGGGAAGGTGGTGCGAAAAGCCTCAAGCACATCCACCGCCCCCTTCCAGTCCTGCATCCGGATTAGCGCGGCGCCCGCGTCGTACTCAGCCGTCTCACGGATAGATGACTTAGGCGCCTCGGAACGAATCCTAAGGAAGTGGTCGGCGGCCGCGCGATAATCCTTCACCTCGTTTGCGAGCTCACCCTGTTTGTAAATCGAGGCGGCAAGGTTGTCGACGAGCGCGGCGCGCGACTCGTCGCCATCCGGTGTGACTGCCAGCACCTGGGTGTAGGCGTGCTCGGCCCGCGGATACTCGGCGAGCTCGAACGAGCCATGCGCAACCACAATCCACGCGGAACGCCGAATCGACGCCGCTGCGTCCGGATACTTATCGATGACGCGCTGGTCGGCCTCGATGGCGGCCTTGTAGTCCTTCATCTCGTACATGTCATCGGCAGCCGCTCCGAGGACTGCCGCGGCATGTTCATCCTGCGGGAATGAGTCGGCAAATTTGAGCGAGCTTGCGACTGTATCGCGCTTGACGGCGTCCTGCTGCTTCTTGTCGGCAACCTTCAACTGCGCGCGGTAGGCATAGATCGCGGCGTATCCTGCAGCTGCTGACTGCGAATGCGCCGCGTATCCGTAGGCCGTGCGCTCGTACTGTTTGGCCGCCTCGCCGAAATCCTTGTTCTCCAAAAGCAGGTCTGCAAGCTGATAGTTGACGGATGCCGAATCAGCCTCTTTTGGGAAGGACTCGAGGTAGGCACCGTACCATTGGCTTGCCTCGCGGTAATTCTTGAGCTTCTCGTCCGCTTCGTTTGCGTTCTGATACTGGGCGTGATAATGCGTCGCGAGGTCTTTCAGGTTCGTCTTCAGGTAGGCCAGCACTTCCGGCGACTCTTCCGGTTTGAAATGTCGCCAGTATTCAGCCTTTAGCCCGTACTTGGAAGCGAACTCCCGCTTCGACTCCAGTACGAGCTTGGGGAACCCGCCTTGGGTGAAAGTATCCACGACGCGCATGCTGAACCGCGGCGCGGCGCGGTGGAACGGATAAAGCGCTACGAAAGCATTGTACGTCTTCGCCGCATCGTCGTAGCGCAGCTTGCCAAGATAATGCTCGCCAAGACCGGAGTAAATGCGGTCCTCATAAGAGCGACTTCCGAACTTGGAGAAGTACTCTTGCATGGTCTCCGGCCCGCCGAGGTTGCTGAAGCTCAGGCTGATCACTCGGAACGTATCGGCGACACGGCGATCATTGTCCTCATCATGCGTCTGATCGAAGTCGTAACCAATCGATACCTTGTGATCGAGCAAGGCAATATACTTTTGCAGAGCCTCTTCGTAGAATTCCTGCTTGTAGAGCGTCCATCCAAGTTTATAGAGAGCGAGTTCGTAGAACTCCGAGGCGGCTCCCAGTTTGATGATGCCCGAATAAGCGCTCTCGGCGTCGCGGTAGCGCCTGCGCGTGAAGAAGTACTCGCCCCGCCTGAACTGCACTTCATCGAGGTGCGCGGAATGCGGATTCGTGCGAATCAGGCGCTCCATTGTCTCGATGGCCTCTTCGGTGCGGCCGAGCTCGTCGTAGGCTCGCGCCATTTGATAGAGGACCTGCTCGCTATTCTTGTAACTGGGGTACTCGTTGAGCAGCCGATTGTAGAGAGCGATCGCCTCGAGTGGACCCTCGGGATCTGCGCTAGCGCGCACTGCGTCCGGCGGCAAGGCGCTGGTGTTACTGGCCGCCAAGATTCCGGCCTCCGCTGTCGTGCGCCGCTCAAAATCCTGATCGGATTCGTGCAAGCGCGCGCTGGCAGCTGCCGCGGCGAGATTGGGGCTGCCGGCCCGCGAGCCCGCGAGTACCTGGGCGGGCTTCGGAGCGGCCATTTCCCGCGGCTTGGCGTTGCCCGTATGTATCCCGAACTGCTTCTCGATTTGCAGGTCCGCGAGGCGCCGCATCGCTTCTGGAGTCATCGCGGTCTCCGGTGCCTCTTCAAGGAAGCGCCGGTATTGCTGCATGGCCTGATCGAGCCCCTGTTCGACCTTCACCTCTTGTATGTCCGGACGCACGTTCCGCAGCTCCGCCAGCGTCCCTGCCGTGCCCACCGGCTTGATGGAACGCGCGGCGCAGCCAACCATGAAAACCGGCGCGATCACTATCGGAATGGCGAGGCGAGGCATCAGTGTCCCCCCGCGTTGGACTTGGCGCGCGCGGCTCGATCGTAGCTATCGGCGACGCCGAACCGCGCCTCCGTCTGTTGCGCAACCAGGCGTTCCCGGCGAGCCTCGAGCTGATTGATGGCGACGGTCTCGATCATGTGTCCCTGCCGGGCGATCAAGACGTCGACACGTTGCAATGCCTCGTCAACGCGCTCGCGGAGCCGTGCAATCTGGACGTCGTATCCGACGTAACTGTGCGTCGCCGCTTGTCTCGTCCTAACGAAGGCGTCATACTGCCGAGTGAGAGCGTCGAGAGGTGCATTGAGTTCGTTCAGGTGCACATATGCCGCGGTCAGCCGGTCGCTGTACTCGGTTTCCAATCGCCATGTGAGCGCGCCGCGCAGGCGAACCGCGCGTTGCCGAAGCGCGAGCGATTCGGGGTCGTTAGAGTTGCCGAGCTGTTTCTCGATGCGTGCGATACGCTCGCTGGCGATCTGCTCCTCGGCAGTCGCCAGATAATCCGGCCGCGGCGCGGTCAGGATGGCCTGCAAGCGTTCGGCGAGGTGTTTGCGCTGCTCGAGGCGCAGGTGCATCCGCGAATCCAGCTCTCGGAACTGCGCGTCGGCCTCCGGAAGCAGCGGTTCGTAGTTTTGTCCGCGCAGTCGGATGATATCGTCGAAAGCATCGAGGCTGGTCTTCCAGGCAATGAACCTCGACCGCAGGTCCTCGAGGTCAAGGTAGTTGTGCAATGCGGTTTGGAAGTCATGAGATGCCATCAACTCCATCAGGTAGTAAGTTTCCGGCGCATCGGGCAGGTTGCGCAGGCGGATGACCCAGGTTTCGTCCTCCCGGCTCTCCTCGCGGATCAGCGCATTGAGAAACCGCCCCTCCCTAATGCTGTGGATCGATGCGTCGACTCTCTCGATCTGGTTGCTGAACAGCTCGAGCGCGCGCCCGTACAGGAGCGCGGCGCGACCGTGTAGGTTCAAGCTGGCGTACGCATGCGGTACGGCAAGTATGACTTCCTGAACCGCGGCATCCGTCGGCTCACGATCCACCAGGATGTTCCACGGCACGAGCGCGCGGTCATACTGCTGGGCCGAGACCTCGGCCCAGCCTGCCCGCAGCAGAGCCTGGTTCGAGAACGGTCCCTCGAGATGGACGCGGTCCAGTGACTCTCTGGCCCGCTCAAAATTGCCAGATTCGAACAAGAGGGTGCCCAGCACCAGGTTCGACTTGTCGCGGATCGCGAGACCGGCGGGATCACCGGCCGGCATCTGTCCGGCCTTGTCCAGTTGCTCAATCGCTTCCTGTGGTCGACCGTCCTGCAACAGCGCGATGCCAAGGTTGTAGCCAACAAACCCGGCGAGGCGCTCGTTGCTCTTTAGCTGCGCGAGCACCTTAACAGCCTCGCCCGGCTGGCCTGTGGCCATATACACGTTCGCCCACAGGAACTTGAGGTCACCTTCGATCTCCTCGGGCACAGTACCTTTGATCCGCGCAAGCGCCTGCAGCGCATCATCGAGCTGACCCTTCTGGAAGTGGATGCGGGCGAGCCTGAACGCGGCCTCGTTTCGTACTGCCTCATCGACGGCACCTTCGAGTACCGCCTTGATGGCGCGCCCTGCGCGTTGGTGCATGCGGTAGTCGAGCTCAAAGTCGCCAACCGAGAATTCAGCGTCGTTAATGTGATAGTGAAGCGTATCGAGTTGGGGTTCGTCCAGAACGTGGTACTGGGCGAGCTCGGTGTCGAGCCGCTGGAGTGCATCGAAATACTGCCCTTGGTAAGCGTGATAGAGCGCCTCGCCAAAATAGAGGTCCCTCAAGTCGTCGCCGGTGGCCGGACGGACGGCAAGTCCCAAGGCTAGGGCGAGTCCGATGAGTTGGCGAGTCGCCCGCATCGATTACCGATCCCCAAGCGTGATCGGAGTGTTGCCGGAATGCGGCCCGGCCAGAGTCAGTCCGACCAGCTTTGGCTTCACTTCTTTGCGGAAAGTAAACTGCCCCGTGCGGCTGAAGTCCGCGCCGCCCTCAAGCTTGCCGTCGACAAGCACGTCTAGCTTGTGATCCCCGGTCGTCACGTTGCCGACGTAGATCCGTTGCACGCCGCCCTTGCGCAGGGCCTGGAGTTCTTTGGCGCTGTAGATGTAGTGCGCAACGAGTTGGCCGTCGATCTGGAGCCGCACGGCGTCGAGGCGCATCGTGTCGCCCTTGGCCAGTGCGACGAAGATCGCGACTTGTGTCCCTGACGGGTACAGCAGTTTCTCCTCCAGCTGGCTAAGCTCTGCCGCCATGCGGAGGGAGTCTGACTTGATCTCCTGGATCTGTTCGTCGAGGCCTCTCATCTGCTGTTGGTCGGAAGAGATCTCTTCCTGGAAAGGCTTTCGGAGCGCAGACTGAGGCGGCGCGGATGTGATAGTGACTTGGGCGCTGGCATGGGTCGAGCCGCCTGGACCCATGGCGGTGACGGTATAAGTGGTTGATCGAGAAGGCCTTACTGTGGTGGAACCTTGCGCGGCGACGGGGCCAACCGAGGGCTCCAAAGTGATGGATGTGGCGTTCTTCGACGACCACGTGAGCGTGACCTGTTGTCCCGCTTGGACGGAAGCCGGCGAGGCGCTCAGAGTGATGCTTGGGGACGCTGGCGGCGCCAGTTGCGCTGCGGCAACAAGCTTTTTCCCGTTGGCCATCAGCGCAAGCGCGACCAAACTGAAGAAGACCACAGAGCGAAGTGAATGGAAACGCATCGTATTCACTCCTTGTTTTAAGGAGCATTTACATGGAGCTGGAAACCCGCAAATGTCCCCCTGCAATTGGTTCCAGGATTACGGAATTGCACGACGCTGTAAACTGTTCTTAGGATCGGAATTAGAACGGGGTGCGATGGTACTGGAGGGCCTGTTCGTTTGGCTGTGCAGGCACTCAGAGAAAGTCGCAAGGCGTGATTTTCCAAAAAGGCCCCAACAAAACAAACGACTTATTGCTTAACGTCGCTGACTTGCTTGGGTCAGGGTGCTAACATTTAGGCAGGAAAAGCCACACGCGTCGTTTGCCGGCATCGTCGCCGCTGGGCTTGATGGAATTGCGCACAAAGTCGACCCGGGACCGATCAACCACGACAACCTTTATGAGGTGCCCGAGGAGGAACTGTCGGCACGCAAGATTAGCATTCTACCGGCTACACTTGGCGAGGCACTGGACGCCTTGACTCAAGATTCTCTCGTGCAAGGTGCACTGGGAACCGCCTATGCCAGGGAGTATCTGAAGATCAAGCGCGATGAGTGGCTCGTGCACAACCGCTATGTCACTCCCTGGGAGCGCGAGCACTACATTTCTACTTACTGAACTTGGCCTGCTCTTGTGCTCGAAGCGCCTGCTCTGACTGCTCAGGCTTTCCAGCTGGGTTGATCTCGTTTCGTGATATCAAAACCAGGCCGCTTAGGAGGGCGACCTGCATTCGGCCAAACCATGCTTCCCCCCTCGGGACTTCTTGCCCGTTTCGTGGGATTCATATCTACGAGTCATACGTTTCCGCGGGAAAGCCGAAGTTTCGCTCGATGCTGTCGGCGGTGCTGGGTTTCACCGAGTTGCACAGTCATCCGACGCCGATTCAACGCAGTAGATTGTTTTGCTTCGATGGTTCGGGACCAGGAGGTCGTTCTTTTGTATCGTTTGTACCGATTGTAAGAATGAGCGGGTGCAACGCCGTGAAAGCATAGGACTTATAGATTTAAGATTCAGTTCCTTTTGCTCACAGCCAGCAGAACAGTATTGTTGGTGTCGATACTTTGCGTAGAACCACTTTCACATCATTCTTGTCTCCGTTTCCTTACTTTGTCAAATACATATTCGCCCCAAATTCTCCTTCTCTTTCAGTTAGTTACAAGCGGCCCATTCTCGCGTTTAAGCTGTGGAGCCTCGAGTGTCATATAGGTGTCATACAAACCGCGTCAGTGAACCGTGACGCGACCGCCGTACACTCGCTGATTCGCCTTCTCCATCGCTTGAGGCACTTGCTCTACCATGCTGAGCTGGTAGATGCGTTTCGTCTCCGGGCTTGTGTGGCGCATGGCCCGTTCGATGAGAGGATTCGCGCATTCTTGCGCTCGGTGCGGCGGAGAAGCCAGTTGAGCAGACTGAATGGCGGAGTGCACAGTCATGAGCAAACCCTCCTCCGCCGTTAACAGGGAAAAAATCAGGGAAATCTCACGCTTTTGCCGAGACTACCCACTGCAAACCTACGACTGACGCGGATTTACTGGCAAGCTAGGCGTCTCGGAGCGCCAGGGCGGAACAAGGAAATAACAGGTAAATCCTGCTTGCAAGATGCGAATCCTTTATGAAAAATGCCGCGACAATCCGCGCTCGCAGGTACCGTCCTTATCGTTGACGAGAAACATCACCAAGCGATGAGGAGCTTACTCGCACGGGCAGCGAAATGTATGTGGGCTGCTGACTGGATCGATTGATCCGCTGGCTCGCTCTTTTGAAGTCCTTCTCGGTTGCGTCATAGATGCTGGGAACCCAAGTCTGTGGATTAAGGTCGATGAGTGGGAACCACGTGCTTTGGATCTGCACCATGAACCGATGACCTTTGAGAAATGTGTGATTTCTTGTGCGCAGGCTGATCTCATAAGGCACCACCTCACCTGGCTTAACTGGTTCCGGCCGCTCGAAGCTCTTACGATAGCGCGCACGGAATAACTCGCCTGCAACTAACATTTCGTACCCGCGCAGATCCCAGCTCACCTGCTCGTCATCCGGGTAGACATCAATGAGCTTGACAACCCAGTCGCTATCCTGACCTGAGGTTGAGGCAAACAAATGCGCGACGATGTCGCCGGTGACAGTCAGATCCTCCGCAAGAGGCCGGCCTTTCCACGTCAGTACATCGGGCCGATGCTCGGCGAAGCGCTGGTCTTCCAATGTCCAGGTAAACCAGCCAAATGGGTAATGAACAGGCCGGGGCAAATAGGGAACCGGATTGGCGGGATCCGATGTGTAGCTATCAAACGCGTCGGCTACCTTCGGAGCATCTAAAGCAAGCCCATGACCCTCGCGCAAGTACAGCCTGCGTTCTTTGATGTCCTTCGTCGGGGGCCACTTGTCAAATGACTCCCAGACATTAGCGCCGGTGCGAAATACCAGAGCTTCTGGAAAACCGAGTTTGCCTTGCCCCTTCAGCCAGTAGGAGAACCACTTTCGGTGGATGTGCTGCTGAAAGAACGTCGAGGTGTCGCTGCCGAAGTCAATGCCGCGGAGCTTGCGACCGGTGCTCTCAAACGTCCAACTGCCGTGATACCAGGGACCAACTATGAGAAAGTTCCTATTGTCGTGATCGCTTTTTTCAAGCTTTTTGTACACTTCGAGTGGGCCGTAAAAGTCTTCGGAATCGAACCAGCCGACGACGTGCAAGGCCGGAACAGTCACCTCATTCATGTAAGGAAGTACGGAACAGTTGCCAAATTCCCAATAAGTGTCGTAGTTCGGGTGTTCCATGAAGGCGTTCCAGGTCGGCGCCAAGCGGTGAAAGTATTTGTCGTTGACGTTTCTGAGTGGTCCCAGCTCGAGAAAATACTCGTAGGCGTCGCGCTTGTCATTAACCTGTTTTGCGGTAAGATCGGTTTCCAGGCGTAGCGCTGCGTTGAAGCTGTATTCGAGGCGAAACGCTCCATTATGGTGCCAATCATCCCCGGTAAACATCTCGGCGCACGTTGCTTGAGGTGAGACAGCCTTGAGTGCCGGATGGGGGTTTATCATTGCCCGGGTGGAAAGAAAGCCGCCATAGGAAATGCCAAGAGTTCCTACGTGGCCATTGTTATTGGAGACGTTTTTAACTAGCCAGTCGATGGTGTCGTAGAAGTCCGTAGATTCATCAAATGAGCCGGGGCCGTTCTTGTCTGCCTGAGGCCTCAACATCACGTGGACGCCCTCAGAGCGGTAACGCCCGCGCAAATCCTGAAGAACCCATATGTAGTCGTCGTCGAAGAACTCCGTGTAGAACTTTAGACGGCTGCTGTAGAGCTCCTCATTCGGATTTGCATAGTATGGGGTGCGCTCCAGCATGATAGGGAATGGCCCGGGTGTCTTCGGATTACGCGGAATGTATATCTCGGTATGTAGCTTCACGCCGTCCCGCATTGCGAGCATGACGTCGATCTTCTCTTTGAAGATCTTGCTGAGGTCGGGAACGGCTCTATCACCAAGGCGAAAAGCCATTTGTGCCACCGGCGGTTTCTCGCCCGCCTTTTCACGCAATGCATCCTGCCTTCGGGGGCTGGCCGCCGATTCTGACGTGTTCCCCTGGGCGGTCTGCTCCGTGTTCCGCGTTTGAGCGGCCAATGGCAGGTGGACCAACATCACGACCACCGCTGCATAACCAGCCATAGCTGACCGCAACACGAGCGGTGACGTTCGTTCATTGCTCGTCAGCGTCCACTGACAGAATTCGACAGTCATGTCTATTCTCCTCAAGAGTCGCCCCCTTGGTCGGCACTATCTACAAGTTCCCCTGGGGGCGGTCGTCGCGAGACAGACTGCAGCGCAAGGTAACGAGACTACCTGCCGCTGGCAGGTTGCTTCCCCGCGATTTCCTTACATCGTTGCGGATAAGGATAACCCCAGCAGTCCCTACGCCGGCAATCTCTACGTTGGCTGGACGCAATTCACGCTCACCAAATCTGTGGTCCTGTTTTCGCGCTCGACCGATGCCGGAAAGACCTGGTCGACGCCAATCGAAATCAGCACACACGAAGGCTGGCCGCGTGGCGACAGTTCTACCGCGGTCTTAGGCTTTGCCGGTGCAGTCGGGCCGGACGGCACGGTCTACACCATCTGGGCAGACAACGAAAGCATTGTCTTCACTTCCTCAAAGGACGGCGGCCGCACTTTTGCTCCCTCGCGCGAGATCATCAGGGTTGGGCCGCTTTGTTGTTACCCCATCTTCGACATGACCGAGTCCAACGGCTTGCCGCAAATCGGCGTCGACCTGAAAACCAACCGCCTGCATGTGTCCTGGAGCGACTTCCGCAACGGCGAAGTAGACGTATTTCTCTCAGGTTCGGACGATGGCGGTGAGACCTGGTCGTCGCCAGTGCGCGTGAATTTAGATCCGGTCCACAATGGCCTTGACCACTTTTATCAGTGGCTGGCGGTGGACCCGACCGATGGCGCGGTGAATGTAATCTTCTATGACCGTCGTGGCGATCCGGAAAATCGAAAAACGACGGTCGTCTTGGCCCGCTCGACGGATGGCGGGCGAACCTTCGTCAACTATGCGTGGACTGAAAAGCCCTTCAAGATCAACCACGGCTGGATCGGCGATTATACGGGACTCACCGCGATGAATGGCCGCGTTTACGGCATCTGGACAGAGATAACGTCCCCTACACCGGCAACCGGCAGTGCCGGGGGAAAAGCAAAATCAGTTCTTCCAGCGGGCGTTAGCTCTCTGCCGACGGTTGTGCGTTTTGGGATCGCCAACTTCAGCAGGTAGAGAAATACCGTAGTGCTTCCAAGCGCTGGCGACACTGACCCGCCCCCCAAAACTGTACCAGCTGGAAGTTGAGGATTTTGCCTTCGCCTGGTCGTTTGCGCCGATTTCTCGGCAGTTGCGAACGAACCTACTGTAGCTCACCTGGAATGCTTCCAGCAACGAGCGCGATTCTTCTGTGAGGGCGCTGTGGGGCCCTGCCAGGTTGTAATCTTGCCGCCACTGTTCCAGCTTGCAGGGCGTCTACAAGCCACGGTAAAACCCAAAAAACGGTAAAACGAGAGTACAACGAGACTCGCAGCTTTTCGCGCTTACCCAGAAAACCGCATTTTTCTTGGGAAAAGTGGTGCGCCCGGGGGGACTCGAACTCCCGACCTTCTGGTTCGTAGCCAGACGCTCTATCCAACTGAGCTACGGGCGCGCGGAGTGACTGCCGCGACTGTTCGTCGCAACTGAAAAATTATATCACAACTCGAAAATCGCACCGTGGGAGTGAACATTGCGCTCCATCCTGCGAAGCGATGGTTCTGGCAAATCGTATACAGGTCACTGCGTTCGGAGTTCAGAGAGTGGGGAAGAAAAGGTTCGTGGAATTCGGACTCCATCCATAAATTGACTCAGGTCTTACTAGAGTCGGAGTTTGTTTCTTGGCTTTGTCACTCATCTGAAGAGAATAGCCATTTGCAAGGTAGGAAGCGATATCGCGGTAATCGTTGACTGGAATATATGGGCCTTCCTTTCCCAGATGGACGTGGTATCGATTGTCTTTGAATCGATGCGGAACCAATCGTGTTCCTAGATTTTTTCCGCGAGACACTACGGCAAACAGCATCGACCACCCCAGGAAATAAAATCTCGCCAATTCTACAAACGGTAAGGCCGTGCCAGTGAGTGGTAAGTCTGTGGAAAAATGTGCATCGTTTTTCTCAGTTATGTCGCCGCGAACCTCACCTCCTATATGCTCTGCAAAGTCCCGGCAAGTCGAACTGTCACCCCAGTGGTTTTGCAGCCAATTCCAGTTGTCCAGTCTCCGCGTCATAAAGACAAGCGGATTACTTCCGCACAAAGCTCCGGCTGTGTTCTTCCTGGCCGGACAACAACAAGGTGGCGAGTATCCCGATCGTTACGATCTCGAAGCCTCCGATCGCCCACGAGTAACCAACTCTATCCCGCAATGCGTACTGAATCGTGTTGGTGGGTGAGGCAAGCAAATTCCCCAGTTGATACGCCATCCCCGGCATCAGGCTGCGCGCCGCGTCCGCTGCCAACTCGTTCAAATGAACGGGAATCACGCCCCACGCGCCCTGCACTCCTGCCTGCATCAGGAACGCGCCCAGGATTACGACGGTGACGCTGCCGCCGAACGCCCACAGCGGAATCACGCACAGCGACAGACCCATCGCCGCCATCATGCCGATCCGCCGTCCGCCCACTTGCGACAAATGGCCAAAAATGATCGCCCCCACAACCGCGCCGAGGTTTGCGATAATGGTGATGTTGGCCCGCATTGCCGCCGACACTTTGTGCACTTCCTGCAGGAAGTCCGGATACAAATCCTGTGTACCATGCGCGAGGAACATCATGAAGGTCATCAGAATGACCAGGTACGCGAATCTTTTCCATTCCCTCGCAACCACGCGCAGCACCTGCCCCGTGCTGCCCACGCGATGCTGTTTCCACGCCTCCGATTCCGGAACCTTGAACCGGATATAGAGGACCAGTAGCGCGGGCAAAGCCCCCACCCAAAACATTGCGCGCCAGCCCCACGCCGGCAGAAGGAATCGCGCCGCAACTGCCGCCAGCAAGTAGCCGTTCGAATAACCGCTTTGCAGAATTCCGCTGAGCACGCCCCGCCACCGCACCGGCGCCGCTTCCATGGCCAGCGACGTGCCGACTCCCCACTGCCCGCCCATGCCAATACCGAAAAGTGCGCGCATTACGAAAAAGAATTTGTAATTGGGAGAGAATCCACAAAGCACTTCGATCAACGAGAAATACATCAAATTAGCCATCATCGGAACCCGCCGCCCGTAGCGGTCCGCCAGCAATCCAAACAGGAAGGCGCCAACGGGACGCATCGCCAGCGTCGCCGTGGTGGTCAGCACGATATCTTTTTTGGAGACGTTAAACTGTCGCGCGAGAATATCGAACAGGAAAACAACCACAAAAAAATCGAACGCATCCATCGTCCAGCCGAGAAATCCTGCCAGAACAGCATGATGCGCGCCGCCGGATGCGCGAGATGGATTCAGATCACTCACGTAATCGGCGCGCGCGCGGCTCGCCCTGGAAAGACGCCCTCGATTAGTTTTCCAGCCTTCACGACCGCAACACCGTTGACCAGCACAAACTGGATTCCTTCCGAATATTGCAGCGGCTTCTCATAAGTCGCTTTGTCAATGATCCGCTCCGCATCGAAAACAGTGATATCCGCGTTCGCTCCAAAACGAATCCGGCCCTTGTCTTTGAATATCGGCGCGCGCTTTTCCAGCCGCTGCGCCGGCATCAGCGTTATCTTCCGCAGCGCCGTCATTAGGTCGAGCGTCTTCTTTTCCCGCACGTAGTGTCCCAGCACACGCGCATAAGTCCCCGCCGTTCGCGGGTGTCCCTGCCCTTTGGTGAGAAATCCATCGCTCGCAATCATGGTAAGCGGACTCTCGATTGCCGCATCCACATTTTCTTGCGTGTTGGAGGGCAGGATGACCATCCCGCCGCTCTTTCGGTATCGCGCGAAAGAATCGCGTGTCAGATATTCCCCCGTTGCGGGCCAGAGGAGTGAAGCGAAGTAGGCGTCAGTTTCGTTTTCTTTGCCGTCGAACAGCGCCGACTGAATACTGGTCATCCCCATCGTGTAGGGATAACTCTCCGTGGTCACGTCCATGCCACGAGCCCGGGCCTCCGAAATCATCTGGAGCTCGTATACAACGTTTGGCCCTCCCGTGCTCTGGATGTGTACGATGTGTAGCGGTGCGCCCGTGATCGCAGCCGCGGCGATCACTTCCTCGAAGCCATCGAAGTGTCCCTCAGTCCCGGGGATGACACTGCGGATATGCACATGGCACGACGCGTGATATTTCGCCGCCACTCGAAATACCTGCGTGATCTCCCAGTTTGTGGCCGCTTCGGTGTACGCCGGCCCCAGCCCGACCGCCACCGCTCCCCGCCGCAGCCCTTTCTGGATCAGCGACAAGATCTCCTCGATCTCCGCGGGCGTTGCTTCGCGGTGAGCCGCATCGCCGCTCGGCAAGAGCTGGCCCGGATCGTGCATCACCAACATGCGCGCTGGTATGTGTCCGGCGCTGGCACCGTAGTTGATAAGTGACTTTCCCTCGCGCTCCGCATACCAACCGTCTACGTCTGCGACCCCCACTTCCAACTCCAGTGCTGTGGTCACTCCATCGCCGGCTTTCGCCGCATAGTTCTCTGCGTCCTGGCCATGTTGGTGCAGGTCAATGAACCCCGGCGCTACGACCAATCCCTTCGCATCAATGGTTGTCTTTCCCTGCAGCGCGCCCATGGAAATTGCCCGAATCTTTCCCCCGCTAATCCCGACATTTCTTACCGCATCCAGCCCTGACTCGGGATCCATCACTCGGCCGTTCGCGATCACCAAGTCGTACCAATCGCTCTTGCCCCCCGAGCTTGCCTTCCCGGCAATGCATAGCGTCACCCACGTCAGCGCCAGCCCCATCACTCCCGCTACCACTACTTTCTTTTGCAAATGACTCCGAAGCATCCTGACCCCCGCAAAGTGGAACTGCTAAGTCTCTTTGCGCAGTGCGGCGCTGTCAAAGGATTTCTGAGCCTGAATTTTGACCAAGGGCATGCAAGGAATAACTTGCTTTCCATAGGCCTCTTCCCCTTGGAAGTTCCAGCTTCGACGAGGTAGGATTTTGCCTTCCCCGTCGCAACCGGAAACGTGTCATTTCGGCCAGAGGGGCGGCCGCTCTTCCCGTCCCGGAACGGAGAAATCTCTCTTCAACTTCGGATTTGAGACTGATTTATTCCTTGCGCGGAAAATTAAAGGCCCCGAATCGCCGGGGGTGGGCGATTCGGGGCCCGGGGGTACAGCTGAGGGGGGCCGGAGGAAACTCTTTTCGCTCTCCTAATGCACCTGTTGCACGGCGAGCATGCAAATGCGTCTCAGTTCTTCGTACGTATAAAACGTCTCCGCTCTGCTTCCTGCGCCTTCGCGGTGGCCCAACCCAGATTCATACGAGATGCGCGAGAGTTCTTCTTCCGGGATACCGAGCAGCACGGCCGCGCGGCCTTGCGTCACGTATTTTGGTACCTGTCCGTTCATGGCGATTCACCTCGTCACAGTTACGCGGGGAGCAACACCATTCCGTCTTGTTCCACCGCTAGGATCATCGTCTTATAGATATCCACGTCCCAGCCGTCCCCGATCCGCATTCGAACCGTATCGCCGCCTTCCTTCAGCAGCTTCCCGCGCAAGGCCACCTTGATGTCCCCCAGCGCCAGTTGCAGAACCACTGGCTGGCCAACCCACGTTGCGTAAGCGCCTTCCATAGCCCTCCGCTCCGATACTCAACCTGCCGGGGCATAGGATCGCTTTCCATCGTGCGGCCGCCAATGGTACAGCGAGGGCAGAGCTCTAGTAAGAAAGTACTGTTAGCCGATTGGGCGTCCAATTCCTGTGCGGTTTCCATAGTGGTACATCCGTACTGTTTTGAAGGACGCACGGCCCATTGGTCGAATGGGGCCCGGCTGCCATTCTTGTGCGCATGACGCGGCTCCGCCAACCCGGACACAAGGACGGCCCTGCGGCCTCAGCCTCTGGGACAGGTCTTAGCCTCGCTCTGGGCGGGGGATTCGCCCGGGGTTTCGCCCATCTTGGCGTCCTGCAAGTTCTAGAGCAAAATCACATCCCCATCGCCGCCATCACCGGCACCAGCGTGGGCAGCATTCTTGGCGCGGCCTACGCCAGCGGGGCTCCGCTTGCACGTATCATTGCAACGTGCCGCACGCTTCGCCTCCGCGATATCGCCCGATGGCGCGTCTCCCGTCTGGGTCTCGCCAGCAATCACCGCCTTGGCGACCTCATCGACCGGGTATTCGAATCGCGCCGCTTTGAAGACTTGCGCATCCCCATGGCCGTGGTTGCTACCGACCTTTCCAATGGTGAACCGGTCGTCTTCACTCACGGCCCTCTGGTAGACGCCATCCGCGCCAGTTGTGCATTTCCCGGTCTGTTCGAACCCGTCCAAATCGGCACCCGCTGGCTTGCCGACGGCGGCTTGGTCGCTCCTGTTCCCACGCAAGCCGCGCGGCAGCTTGGAACTGGCTGCGTTTTGGCCATCTCCGTCGGGATTCAGGATGTCCACCACGGCGCCCCCTCCAATATTTTCCAGGTCGTGTGCCGCGCTGTGAGCGCCGCCCAGAAACATCAGCTTGAAGTATGGGAGCGACACGCCGATCTCGTTCTCCGTCCTGACGTGCACTCGCTCGCGTGGGATGATTTTCACCGCGCAGACGAAGCCATCGAGGCAGGGGCCTCCGCCGCCCGTCACGCTCTCCCTCGCATCCGGAAGTTGCTCGAGCTCGCCGCTGCTGATTCGGCTGCAACTTTCGCTTTCCCCCAATCACGCCCTCTAACGCATTCGCAGTTCCTGAAGGCACTTCGATGATCCGCATGGCTTCGCTTGTGTGGCTCACGGCCTTTAGCGGTTACGTTCTGCTCTGGCAGGAATGCGGAGAGAATCCTGCTGTTTTCTGCTACCGTATTGTGTGGGATACATTGAAGACCGTGCCTTGCCGCGCTCTCGTGCCGGTTTACGTCTCCCCAAGGGTTAATCCCGCATGTTCGAGAATATTCGGCACTTCCTCCAGGCCGTTTACGATGTCGAAGGACTGATCCGCTGGGGCGGCCCGCTTCTCGTTTGCATTATCGTCTTCATCGAAACCGGTTTTTTCGTTGGCTTTTTTCTTCCCGGTGATTCCCTGCTCGTCACTGCGGGTGTCTTCTCCGCCGCCGGCGTAATCTCCCTCCGTTGGATTCTGCTTCCCGTCATGCTCTGCGCCATCGTTGGGGACCAGATTGGCTACTGGATCGGCCGTGCTGCCGGCGCTGCTCTGTATCGCCGCGAGGATTCCTTTTTCTTCCGCCGCAGCCATCTCCTGCGCGCTCACGATTTCTACGAGAAATATGGCGGCAAGACCGTTATCCTCGCCCGCTTCATCCCCATCATTCGCACGTTTTGCCCTCCGATCGCCGGCGCCGCCCGTATGACCTATTCTCGCTACCTGATCTACGACATTTTCGGCGGCATGTTCTGGGTCGGCAGCATGATTCTCGGCGGCTATTCCCTTGGCCGTTCCATCCCCAATATCGGCCAGCGCATTCACTACGTTATCGCCGTCGTGGTCATCCTCTCGTTGCTGCCCGCAATCATCAGCGTCCTTCGCGCCAAGCGCCATTCGCAATCTGACCCTGCCGCGCCCACCGCAACCCTTCCGGGAACAGAGGGCCGCTAGACTGTGCCTCGCCCTCAGTTCCGCGCCATTATCTTCGACATCGGCCGCGTTCTTCTTCGCGTGGATATCTCCCGCTCCTTAACTGGCCTCGCCGAAAACATTCCTCTATCGCCCGACGAAATCTGGTCCGCCATCTCCAATGACCCTCGCTGGCCCGATTGGCAAGAGGGCCGCATCTCTCCTCGTGACTGGCACCTCCATCTCATCAAACGCCTCGGCGGCTCGCTCACTTTCGAACAGTTTGTCGACTCCTGGAATCGCGCTCTCGATCCAGTCCCCATCCACGAGAATTCTTTCTTTGAAAAACTCACCCGCCGTTATCGCCTCGCGCTTCTATCGAATACCGATCCCGTCCACGTCGCTTATATGAACGCCACCTACGATTTCCTCCGCTTCTTCCCAGTACGCATTTATTCCTGCTTCGTCGGTGCCAGCAAGCCCGACCCGCTCATCTATCGCGAAACCCTTCGCGCCGCCAAGGTTCGCGCCGAGGAAGCCGTTTTCATCGACGATATCCCTGCTTACGTCGAAGCCGCCAAGCGTCTGGGCATGGCTGGAATCCACTATCAATCTCCCAAACAGTTGGAAATCGACCTTCGCGCCCTCGGTTGGATACCCTCTAGCGATCCGTAGGTAGATTCCTTCAGACGCCTTTTTCCCCTGAACTTCTACCAAATCGCTGTCACAGCGTAAACTTTGCCGGGACTAGTACTGCCCGGCCCATTCCACGTCCTGCTATCCCATTTATATTCTTTGAGCTACAACCTGCCTCACCCACTTACCTTTGGCGGCACACATGCATTCTCCAATTCACGTTCCCGCTTTACAAAGTTCTGCCCTATATGGGGTGAGGAGAAAGATCTAACTATGTCAGAGGAAACTAATTACGGATCTAGTGGTGGGTCTTCTTGGCAGCTTCCGGCCATTATTGTTCTTGGCCTGGTCGCTCTTGGTGGACTCGGGTTCGGCTGGAATGCTTCTTCGAAGCTTGACAGCACGCAACAGGCAGTAGCAACCCAGGTTAAAACCATGCAGCAGTCGGTTCAGCAGGACATGTCTTCCCTGAAAGATCGCATCGCTCAGGATGAGAAGACCAACGCTGATCTCCAGGGCGATCTCACGGTGGTCACCAAGAAACTCAAGATTACTCAGGGTCAACTCAAGGCTGCCCGCGCTGAGACCGCTAAGCTCAACGATGAAACCAACCAGAAGGTGACCGCGCTCGACACTTCCGTCCACTCCGAACTCGCCACCAAGGCCGCTACGGAAGACGTCAAGAACGTCGACACGAAGGTCACTGCGGTTAGCACCGACCTCAATTCCACCAAGGAAGATCTCAAGATGGCCCGCAGCGAACTGGGCACCTTGATCGCACGCAACCATGACGAAATCGACCAGCTCCGCCGCCTCGGCGAACGCGACTATATCGAGTTCACCGTCGCCGGAAAGAATGCTCCACAGAAGGTCGGCAACGTCACCGTCGAGCTCAAGGGCGTCAATCCAAAGCGTAACCTGTACAGCTTGGCCATGACCGTCGAAGACAAGCGCTTCGAGAAGAAGAATCGCGCTATCAACGAGCCCATCTTCTTCTACACCGCGGGCACGCACATCGCGGAAGAGCTTGTCATTAACAAAGTCGGCAAGAACGAGATCAAGGGCTACGTGAGCATCCCCAAAGCCAACGCGCAGCCGCAACCCTCGTCCACTTCCGGCAAGTAAGGCTCAGTTTAACGAGTAGGTCGAAAACAAGTGAGATGACTCGGCCAATCGGCCGGGCGCAAAGAGGCGGGCAGAATCTTCTGCCCGCCTCTTTTTTCCGTTTAGGTGGAAGCCCCGGACTTCTAGTCCGGGGAGAGCGGGCTTTCAGCCCCGCGAAACACGACATCACTCATCAGTGGGCTTCAGCCCTGGCTCTTCCTTTTCGATCATCCCTACCGGAGCGGGCGGTTTTCTTCCTCCGCTCGCACCGGAGGCGCGACACGTGTCACACGTCTACGCGCAAAACATGATGCAGTTCGTCATTCCGAACCCGCATGACGCAGCCGCTCCCTGAAGTATTCCTTCCAACTCTCCGGCAATTCTTCCACTCGCAGCGCCCGCCGCACTGCGCGTATCTCCGCCTCTCCAAATCTCTTCACGACATAGAGGCGTGTGATCTCTGAAACCGCAACGGCATTTGGCTCCCGCGCAATCGCTTCGATCTCGTCCCCCGCGCCCACTTCTCCCTCCCGGATGACCACCACGTAGAAACCCGTCCTCCCGCTCGCCAGAAATCTCTTCACCATGTCGTCGGACTCGAATCTCACGCCCAGCTTGTAGCAAGGCAGCCGCGGCTGCGTCACCGCCACTTCCGCGGTGCCGACGGAGAATCGGTCACCCAGATGCACGGACTCTTCCAGCAATCCCTCCCCGCCGTCGTCAATCATGAAGTTTTCTCCGAACATACCCATCGGCAGTTCCCGCCCGGGCAACTCTCTCTTCCAATAGTCGTAGTGCGCCAGCGAGTAGCAGTAAACGGCTTTGTGCTCACCCCCGTGCACCGTCAGGTCCGCCTGGCGGTCTCCGTCCAGATTCAGCTTGCGCAACCCCACCCGCCCCGCGACCGGCTCCTTGAAGATCGCCGTTGTCACGATTCTCCCGTGCCACCTCACTTCCCGCGGCATTCCGGTATTCACTGAAACCAGTTTCATCGTCCGTCCATCCTTTGTGAGGCTAGGCCAGCGGCCAATTTATTTTGCCTTGCACGCTATCGATTTCCCCTTCCACTGGCAATTCAATGTAGCGGCCGCGGCGTGCCCCGATCCTATCGGGGACCTCCCGGGAACCTCGTCGGCGAAGCGCGGCCTGTTCACTCTGGCGGGGTTCGTCGTTGCTTCCCTACCTCTTTCCTGGTTATTTCTCCCGACCAGCGGGAAAAGCGTCGGCAACGTGGAAGGCCACTCCTTGCGCTTGGTCGTGCTATCATTTGCTCGCCGCACCACAATCGTCACCTGGCCCTGCCCGCTGGAGGTCCCTATGAGTGGCAAAGTTCGCACTGTCCTTCTTATCATCGGAATTCTCATCGTTCTGCTTCTGATTGCTCCGTTTCTGATTCCCGTGAATCAGTTCCGCCCCACCATCGAGGAGAAAGCCTCGACCGCTCTCGGACGCAAAGTCCAGATCGGAGACCTCAGTCTGTCCCTATTGAGCGGCTCGCTTGCGGCACAGAATCTCTCCATCGGCGACGATCCCAAATTCAGCGCTTCGCCGTTTCTCACCGCAAAATCGCTCAAGGTGGGCGTCGAACTGATGCCTCTGATCTTTTCCAGGACGCTCAACGTTACCGGAATCGCCATCGACAATCCCGAAGTCACTCTCCTGCGCAATCCGGCGGCCCAGTGGAACTACTCTTCCTTCGGCGCCTCAGCCGCCAAGGCGCAGGAAAGGAAGGAAGCTCCTGGCAAAGCTCCCGAGGCCGCCGGTGGCGCTCCTGAATTGACTGTTCAATCGCTGGAACTCAAGGACGGGCGCATCATCGTGGGCTCGACAAGCTCGAAGAAGCGCAGTACCTACGATCATGTTTCGGTCGTAGCGAAAAATCTTTCGGAAACCTCCGAGTTTCCTTTTACGGTAACTGCGGTGCTTCCGGGCAGCGGCAGCTTGAAATTGGATGGCAAGGCGGGTCCCATCGATCAAGCGGACACTTCTCTGACCCATTTCAATGCCAAACTGAATGTCAGCGATCTGAATCTCGCCACGACGGGTTTTCTCGATGCAGCTCAAGGACTCGGCGGGTTGCTCGATCTGGACGCCACGGTCGCCTCGCGGAACGGAGAAGCCGAGACGAAAGGCACCGCAAAGCTTTCTAAGGCGCTGCTCGTCGCGGGCGGGTCGCCGTCGGCGGTCCCAGTCAGCGTCAACTTCAACACCAAGTACAACCTGCGCAAGAACGCAGGTGTCTTGAATCCTTCGACTTTGGACATCGGCAAAGCCGCCGCCCACCTTTCCGGCACCTATCAAACGCCGGAGGACGAAACGATTCTAAATGTGAAAGTGGAAGCGCAAGATATGCCCGCCAGCGACTTGCAAGCGTTCCTTCCCGCGTTGGGGATCAACTTGCCGAAAGGCGCGTCGCTAGCCGCTGGCACGATGAACACCAATCTCAATGTTACCGGGCCGACAAACAAGCTCGTTACCAACGGCACCGTCGAACTGCGCAACGCGAAGCTCGCCAATTTCGATCTGGGCTCGAGAATGTCCACCATTTCCACCCTGACTGGGTTGAAGACCGGCCAGGATTTAGTTGTCCAGGAATTGAAATCGAATTTGCACATGGCGACCACCGGATTGGAAGCCGATAATTTTCTCGCGGTCGTTCCCGCGCTCGGAACTCTCACGGGTGCCGGCACGGTGGATTCCAGGAACAATCTGGACTTCAAGATGGCGGCCACGCTGGCGAACGAAGCTGTCGCCTCCTCCGGCAATGCGCAAACGACCGGTCTCGGCGGCATCCTGGGCGCAATTGGTGGAGGCAAGGGCGGCTGCAAAGGCGTTACGATTCCTTTTCAGATCCACGGGACAACCGCCGATCCAAAGTTTGTGCCGGACATCGGTGGGGCCGCCGCGAACCTGCTCAAATCGCAGTTGGGCTGCGTGGGTGGCACCGCCACGGGAACTGCGCAGAAGGCCAACCCCAACGATGCGGTCAATGCGCTCAGCGGCCTATTCAAAAAGAAGCCGTAAAGACTGCGTGAAGAACTGGGCTTCGGATTTTTGGCGGCGCGCCTAGTTTGATTTTTTCTCTGGTGGAATTATTCGTGGCGCAGCGCGATGATCGGATCGACGCGGGCCGCTCGCTGCGAGGGAATGAAGCAAGCCGCCTGAGCAACAGTTGCGAGCAAGCCCGCGACGCCAGCAAAAGTGAGCGGGTCCGTGGCGCTGACGCCGAAAAGCATGGTGGATAAGAGCCGCGACAAGCCCACGGCGGCGAGAGTCCCGATGGCGACGCCCAGAACCGTTAGCCGCGTCCCTTGGCGCAGCACCAGACGAAGGACATCGCGGCGCTGGGCGCCTAGTGCGATGCGAAGGCCAAGTTCCTGCGTCCGCTGAGTGACGTTGTACGCCATCAAGCCATAAAGACCAATCGCCGCTAGCAGCAGCGCCAGGCCGCCGAAAAATGCGGAGAGCATGGCAAAAATTCTTTCCTGCAAGAGCGAGCGGTTGATTTCCCTGGAAATGGTATTTGTGCTGGACACGTACTCATGCCCAAGTGGCTCAACGACTGTTCGCACCGCTTCAGCCATGGCCGCCTGCGGAATCTTTGTTTTCACGAGCATTTCGCCCCAGCCCATGTATTCGCCGTATTGCGTGGTGGGAAGGTAAACGGTTGGCGGAGCGTGCTTGCGGATGTCGTATAGACTGGCGTCGCCAACGATTCCGACTATTTCCAGGTTTTGCCATTTGGGTTCGGTAGTGACATCGATGCGCCGCCCAATGGGATCGCAATCCGGAAAAATTTGTTTTGCGGCGCTCTGGCTTATTACAGCGACGCGCGGCGCATGATCGTCGTCCGTCCAAGCGACATCACGCCCACGAAGAATTTCTATTCCAAGAGTACGCAAGGCTCCCGGCATGACCATTTCGAAATCGGCGCGAGAACCTTCCGCGCGTATTTCAGTGGGCCGAATTTTTTCGGTCCATTCCAAGACGTTACCGATGCGGGTATGGAGCATCCCCGCAGAAGCCACACCGGGAGTGCTGGACACACGATCCGTTAGTTGGTGGTAATAGTTGACCCAATCAATGTTTTTGTATCCTCCAGGCGTTGGATTGAGTCCGATGTCAAGAATTCCTCGGGTGCGGAATCCGGGATCAACGGAATGCAGTTGTGCCAGGGTGCGGAGGAAAAGCCCCGCGGCAGCAACGAGGACAAGCGACAGCGCTACTTGCGCAACGATCAGGCACTTGCCCACGTTTCCCGTACCTTGGGAGGAGGTGCGCGAATTCTTTTGAAGCGAGGTGTTGGGATCGACGCGCATCGCGCGCCATGCGGGCGCAATTCCAAAAAGCACGGCTGTAAGTAGTGCCGCAACGGAAGCAAATCCGAGAATCCGCGCGTCGGGCGTTAGATTAAGCGCCGCCGGGACAATATAAATCTCCCGGATGATGAAGTTTGAAAGTCCCGCACTTCCCCAAAATGCAAAAGCAAAACCTACCAGCGTCCCTGCAAGCGAAAGCGCCAGGCTTTCCGCGAGCACCTGCTGCGTGATTCGAATTCGGCTGGCGCCGAGCAATATGCGCACGCCCGTCTCATGGCTTCGCGCCGCAGCGCGCGAGAGCATCAGGCTTGCCAGATTCACGCAAGCAAGCAGCAGCATAGCACTCGCGATCGCCAGCAAAAGATATACGGGCTGCGTAAAACGATTGCGCAATAAGGAAGCACCTCTCGCGCCGGATTCCACCTTGAGTTGCAAAGCAAGAAAACCTTCACGCTCCGCGGGGGACAGGTTTGCCGGCATCACTGCGGTTCGAATGCCGGGCCAGAGGGATTCCAACTGCGCGCGCGCCTTGTCGAGAGTAATGCCGGGTTTCAGGCGAGCCGCTGCTTCAATAAAGAGAGCGTCGCCGCGTCGCAGATGCTTTTGCACATCGGGATCGCCGGCAATAATGGGCTCGGCGGTCAATGGCACGGTCACTTCCGGCAGATCCTCCGCGCTGATCCCGCCAAATCCTTTCTGCGTTATGCCAATGATGGTGAAGGGCACGCCCTCAATTTTCAGTGCCGTTCCGATCACACGGCGATCGCCGCCGTAACGCCGCTGCCAGAAGCTGTGGCCGAGGACGGCCACTTGCGTCGCGCTAGGTGCGCGTAAATCGGCATCGTCGGGCCCAATCAAGCGGCCGAGTGCGGGAACAGCGCCAAGTTCGGAATAGTAGTTTCCCGTTACGGCCCAAATATCCGCGCGGGAAAGCGCTCCATTTATCTCGATATTGAAAACACCGTCGCCCCACCAAGCGAACGCGCTGGAAAATACTTTCTGACCGCGCGCAAATTCTTCAAACATGGGCACAGAAAGCGCGGTGTAGGGATCATCGGGAGTACGCGCTCCGAAACGAACCAACTGCTCGGGGTGAGGCACGGGTAGACTGCGGAGCGTCAAGGCGTCGAGCAGAGAGAAAATCGCCGTGTTCGCGCCGATGCCGAGGGCGAGGGTGAGAACAGCGACAGTCGTGAACCCGGGAGACTTGCGGAGCGTACGGGAGGCGAAGCGCAAGTCCTGCAAGAATGTTTCAAGCAAGGGAAGGCCGCGGAGGTCGCGATAATTTTCTTTGGTTTGTTCGACGCCCCCGAGTCTCATCATTGCCTCCCGTCGAGCCATTTGCGGATTCATCCCGGAGTGAAGATTGTCCTGGATGTGCATCTGGAGATGGCTCTCCATTTCCGCCGACAGATCCTGTTCGCGGCGCTCTCTGGAAAACAAGCTGCCCAGCCGGAAAACCAGGGCACGCAATCGCCTCATGAGTGCTCCTCCCCGGGCGCCAGGAAACGCGCCAGGATTGAGGTGGTCTGTTGCCACTCGCGGGCTTCTCGTTCGAGCTGCTTCCGGCCGGCACGGGTGAGCTTGTAATATTTGGCTTTGCGATTGTTGTCGGACTGGCCCCACTCCGAGCTGATGTAGCCTTCCTGTTCGAGCTTCAGGAGCGCGGGGTAGAGCGTACCGTAGTTGACCGCCAGAAGGTCGCCGCTGGTCTGCTCGATGCGACGAGCGATGCCGTAACCATGTAATGGCCCAAGCACTTGCAACGTCTTGAGCACCATCAACGCCAGGGTCCCTTGCCACACGTCTGCTTTATCGCCCATCGTGTTCTCTCCCGGTGCTCTCGTAGCTCCTATGGGAAAGCCATAGCGACGATGCCATAGGTCCTATGGGATGACAATAGAAGAGACGAAAGTGGCGGCAATTTGTTTCCTGGTTTCGCAAGATTTTTTGCGAGGGTGTCCAGTTCCTACCTCATCTTTTCACCCACGACAACTTCTCAATGGCCCCATCCGTCTACTATTTGAACCGGCCGAAGGCTGCGAATTGACGAAACTTTTTCGCCAGATTTGCGTTCATAAGGTTGAACCCTATGCGCAGACCCCTCCTCACCTTGCTGATCACGTTTACTCTGTTAGGTATGGCTCAGCCTTCCCGTGCACAGGAAGCAGGGAAAATCATCGAACAATATGTCAAGGCAGCAGGCGGAGCGAAGGTCCTTTCTCGAATTCAAACCCTGACTATCGAAGGGACACTTTCAAATGCTGCCCGAGACAAGACGGGGACGTACGCTTTCGATACGAAGTTGCCAAACCGCTATTATTCAGAACTCGTCACGGGTGGCGGGAGCCTGATCGAAGCCTACAACGGGAAGTCAGCCTGGCGACAGAACGCCGGCGGAGAAATCGGCACCCTTACAGGGCCGGAGGGATTTCAACTCGAGGCCGCGGGACAATACTACAATTCGCGGCTGGTCAACCCCAAGAAGAACAAGCTGGCGGTGTCGTTTGTCGGACACGCTGAGGTACGCGGGAAGGATGCGCTGGAGATCGAGGTAAGCACGGCGACGGGCGTGAAACGAGAGGTGTTCTTCGATCCGCAGACGCATTTGATCGTCGAAGAGAAAGCAACAGTCGCGGCCATCGATCAGGAGATTTACTACAATGACTACCGGAACGTTGAAGGGGTGAAGATTCCCTACCAGATGGAGTTGCGCCGCGGTGGAGAAACGTATCCGATCCTTGTGACGCGCGCGGTGGTCAATGGCGTGATCAGCGAACGTGTCTTTGATTTTCCGAAGAAATCACAGGTCCAACTGCCGGATCTGAAGGCGCTTTTCAAGGAAATCGATGACAACCAGAAAGCCATCGACAAGATAAAGGAAAACTACGCGGGCAGCCGGACGGAAGAAGAGACGGAATACGAAGCCAATGGAAAGGTGAAGAAACTCGAGAAAAAAGAGTACACCTTCTTCTACTTGGACGGCGATGAGGTTTCAACGCTGGTGAAAAAGGACGGCAAGACTTTGAGCGAAGGAGAGCAAAAAAAAGAAAACGAGAGAGTGCAGAAGGAAATAAAGGACATACAGAAGCGCGAGGCCAAAAAGAAAGCCAAGGAAGAAAAGAAAAAGGAGGAAGGAAAACAAGAGAAAGACAACGACGATCCTGGAATCGAAGTCTTTTTGCGGGCCTGCCAATTCGTGAATCCGCGCCACGAGCGCTTTCGGGGCCAAGATGTGCTCGTTTTCGATTTCGAGCCAAACCCGGAATTCAAGGCGCACAAGTTGGTAGAAAAGCTCGTCCAGAAGCTGGCTGGCGTCGTTTGGATCGACGAGAAGGCTCACGATGTGGCACGGCTGGAGGCGTATTTCCTCGGAGACATGAAATTCGCGGGCGGTCTGCTGGCAAATCTGCAAAAGGGCACTAGCTTCGTATTCGAACAGGACTTCATCAACAATGAGGTTTGGCTGCCGACGTATGAAGAAGCACACGTTGGTGTGCGCGTGCTGCTGTTGAAGGGATTCAAGATCAACGAACTGACGCGCTATTCGGACTATAAAAAATTCAACGTCGAGACGCTCGCGACCATCGGTAAGCCGAAGAGTGTTGATGAAAAGCCCGCTGGCGATCCACCTCAGCCGTAGTTCAGTCCCACGCAACTATCGCATGATTAGTGGCGTCCTAACTGGTGCGATCGAATACACAGACGGCGCCCCAGGGGCGTTTGCCTTGTTTCCCTGAAGATTCGGGAAGCAGCGCGGCAAGCCGCAGGAAAAAGGGCAATCGTTTTGCCTTGGCCGCGGCTTTCAAGAGCGAGTGAACCTCAACGGGTTTCCAGCCGGCGTGCGGGAAGAATCCCGGCCCTTCGGCCGGGGCGAACTTTAAGGGAGAGCCTGCGAAATCGAAATGGTCGGCCCAGGATTTCATGAGCATCTTCAAGAGGCCGGGCGACATGAGATCGAGAACCCAGCGGCGAAAAGTTGCCGGAGCAGCGAGGTCCTTCGCCAGGGAGGTAACGTCGGAGGGTTCGAGATAGCAGACCAGTCCTTCCGCCACAATCAGAACGTTGCGGGAGGAATTGCCGAGGCGCGCGAAGAGCCTCTGCCGGGCGGAAACGTCGGCGAGGTCGAGAGGGGCGCGCTCCAGGCGGCAAACAGGTTTTTCGCCACGAAGCAATTCCTCCTTTTCTTCGAGGATTGCAGGAAGATCCACCTCAATCCACTGCAGTGTTTGCGGCAGAGCCATGCGATAGGGGCGCGTGTCCAAACCGGCGGCGAGATTGACCACTGTATCCACGCCCTTTTCGATGGAAGACAAGACTGCCCTGTCAATCAGATAGGTACGCAACGCCAAAGACCAGTCTCCGCCAGGTCCCGCCATCTGCCGGTGAATGTCTTCGCCGCGCTTCCCGGCCAGTCTTCGAGCGAGGGGATCGCG
>JACXTT010002912.1_pt1 | contig 26783 bp, 25 predicted proteins | sample 9270951 | NCBI WGS metagenome assembly JACXTT01 (sample SAMN15532306, study PRJNA645909) | rock metagenome | isolation source: weathered quartz diorite | place: Puerto Rico | collected 2017-06-21 | reverse complement strand
ACGCGGTGGGCGGCGGGACGGTGAGCTACGGACCGAATACTGGTCCGGCAGCGGCTACAACTACGCGATAGTGACGCCAGCGGATAGTCCGGCGGCGCAATTGCTGCAGCAGACCTCGCGGTTCTAGGTACTTTCCGGAGCACCAAATATCTGCGACGGCCGCCGCAACAACGGATCGAACGGATTGATCCGCGGACCGATCGCCGCCGCTTCGCGCTTGAGCAACTCCACCACCGTCGGCAGGCGGTCCGGGCCCAGGCGGTCGCTGATGGTGGCGACGCTCAAGGCCGCCACCGCCCGTCCCTCGCAATCCAGGATCGGTACCGCGACCCCGGCCATGCCCTGCAACACACCGGTGTTACGACCCGCATAACCGAGCTTGCGCACATTCTCCACTTCGGAACGCAGGAACACTTCGTCATACAGATGAAAATCCCGCAGCCGAGGCAGGTTGTAGCGGATCACCGTTTCCCGCTCGTCTTCCGGCAGGAAGGCCAGGATCGCCAGGCTGCCCTGGCCCACGCCAAGGGCCACGCGCCCACCGATATCACCGGTAAAGGTGCGGATCGGAAACGGCCCTTCGCTACGGTCCAGGCAGATCGCATCGAAACCGCTACGGGCCAGCAGGAACAACGAATCTCCCAGCGACGCCGACAACCGTAGCAACGCCGGTCGCACCAGTTCGCGCAGATTGCCGGTCTGCCCGGCCCGGGCCGCGAGGGCAAAGAACTCCAGGCTCAGCCGATAGCGCTTGCTGCGCCCGTCCTGCTCGACCATGCCCTCGTCCACCAGGCTGCGCAGCAGCCGGTGCGTGGTGGGCTGGGACAAACCGACCCGCTCGGCCAACTGGGTCACTCGTTCGCCGCCCTCCGGTGTCTCACCAAGACTGCGTAACACGGCAAACAGCCGTGACACCGCACCGACACCGACTTCATTCTTCTTTTCATTCCGCTCAGTGGAATACATTGGCGTCTTTCTCACCTGAAAATTTACCCACTGAATGAAAATGAAAATAACCATTCTTTCAGTGAAATTCACTCTTTCGCACATCCTAGGCTTCGTCCTACTCTGCGTCCACAAGGGGCGATTCGAACAACACCGGTAGCCGACACAAGTCGAGCACCACGCACCCCGGCAACACCCTTTCGTCTCTGCCCATGACAAAAAAAGTGCGCCCCGGCGTGCACGACAACAACCACAGGTGGAACGCAGTTATGGCCTTTCTACGACTTGAAGGCGTGTGCAAGCGTTATGGCGAGATCGATGCCGTGGTCGCCACGCATCTCTCGGTGGACAAGGGCGAGTTCGTCTCGCTGCTCGGCCCCTCCGGTTGCGGCAAGACCACGACCCTGCAAATGATCGCCGGCTTCGTCGAAGTCAGCGCCGGCACGATTGTCCTCGACAACCGCGATATCACCCACGCCAAGCCCAGCAGTCGCGGCCTTGGCGTGGTGTTCCAGAGCTACGCACTGTTTCCCCACATGAGTGTCCAGGACAACGTCGCCTTCGGCCTGCGCATGCGCAAGGTGCCGGCCGCCGACGTGCAGAAGCGGGTGGCGACGGTGTTGCAGTTGGTGCGCCTGCACCAGCACGCCGAGCGTTATCCGCGCGAGCTGTCCGGCGGCCAGCGCCAGCGGGTCGCCCTCGCCCGGGCCCTGGTGATCGAACCGCCGGTGCTGTTGCTCGACGAACCGCTGTCCAACCTCGACGCCAATCTGCGCGAAGAGATGCAGTTCGAGATCCGCCGCATTCAGCGCGAAGTCGGCATCACCACGCTGATGGTCACCCACGACCAGGCCGAAGCCCTGTCCATCAGCGATCGCGTGGTGGTGATGCAGGCCGGGCGCATCACCCAGATCGACGAGCCCTATAAACTCTACGAGCACCCGCGCACGCGCTTCATTTCCGGCTTCGTCGGCAAGGCCAACCTGCTGCCGGGAGACCGCGACGCCAATGGCTGCCCGCAAGTCCGTCAACTGCCGGGCGAAGGCGCGCTGAGCCTGAGCCTGCGCCCGGAAAAGATCGACCTGCTGGCCGCCGGCGATGGCCGTTTGCCCGGCAAGATCCTCAGCCGCTTCTTTCTCGGCAGCCAGTGGCTGTACCGGATCGACACCGCCATCGGCGAGGTCACGGTGGTGCGCCGCAATGACGGTTCGGCACCGCTGAATGAAGGCGCGGTGGTCGGCCTGGACTGGCCGGCCGAACTGTTGCGGGTGCTGGAGCACGGCGAGGTGCCGGCATGAGCCTGCTCGCGCGGATGCGCCAGGGACGGCGTGGTTACCTGCTGTCGGCACCGGCACTGCTGCTCTACCTCGGCCTGCTGGTGCTGCCGCTGGGCCTGACCGGCGTACTCTCGTTCAACGTCTTCGATTACCAGACCGGGGTCAAAAGCGACGCCTATACCCTGGAACATTACGGTGTGCTGTTCAGCGATCCGTACTTCTACGAAATCTTCCTGCGCACCTTCTGGATCAGCGGCCTGACCACCCTGCTCTGCGTGCTGGTCGGTGTCCCCGAAGCCTACATCCTCAGCCGCATGGGCACGCCCTGGCGCTCGATCTTCCTGATCCTGATCCTCACGCCGTTGCTGATTTCGGTGGTGGTCCGGGCCTTCGGCTGGAGCCTCCTGCTCGGCGCCGACGGCCTGGTCAACCAGAGCCTGCAGGCCTTCGGCCTGGCGCCGATGAAGCTGCTCTACACGCCGTTCGCGGTGGTGATCGCGCTGGTCCACGTGATGTTGCCGTTCATGATCATCCCGGTCTGGACCTCGTTGCAAAAGCTCGATCCGGCCGCCGAACAGGCGGCGCTGTCCCTCGGCGCCAGCCACGCCACCGTGATGCGTCAGGTGGTGTTGCCGCAGGTCATGCCCGGGGTGTTTGTTCGGCCTGTCCGCCAGCTCCTTCGCGATTCCCGGCCTGCTCGGCGGACGTCGGTTGAAGATGGTCGCGACCCTGGTCTACGACCAGTACCTCTCGGAACTCAACTGGCCGATGGGCGCGGCGATTGCCGTGGTGCTGTTGCTGCTCAACCTGCTGATCATGCTGTCGTGGAACCGGATGATCGAGCGTCGCTACAAGAAATCCCTGGGGGCCGCGTAAATGTCCAGAAACGGCCCGTTGGCCCTGCTGTTCCACAGCCTGATCGTGGTGTTCATGATGGCGCCCCTGGTGGTGGTCTGCCTGGTGGCCTTCACCCCGGAAAACACCCTGAGCCTGCCGACCACGGACTTCTCATTGCGCTGGTTCCGCGCAGTATTCGAACGCGCGGACTTTGTCCAGGCGTTCTACAACAGCCTGGTCCTGGCTTTCAGCGCCGCCAGCCTGGCGACCTTGATCGCCGTGCCGGCGGCCCTGGCGATGACCCGTCATCAGTTTCCCGGGCGGGACTTTCTCAATGGCCTGTTGCTCTCGCCGATCATCATTCCGCACCTGGTGCTCGGGGTGGCGTTGTTGCGCCTGTTCGCCCTGATGGGGGTCAACGGCAGTTTCGCCTGGCTGATCTTCGCCCATGTGCTGGTGATCACCCCCTATGTGTTGCGCCTGGTGCTGGCCGCCGCCATCGGTATGGACCGCAGCGCCGAGCAGGCCGCCGAATCCCTCGGTGCCGGGCGCTTCACGCTGTTCCGCCAGATCACCCTGCCGATGATCCTGCCCGGCGTGGCCGGTGGTTGGTTGCTGGCGTTCATCAACAGCTTCGATGAAGTGACGCTGTCGATCTTCGTCACCTCCCCCGCGACCCAGACCCTGCCGGTGCGCATGTACGTGTACGCCACCGAATCCATCGACCCGATGATGGCGGCGGTCTCGGCCCTGGTAATCACGCTGACCGCACTGACGATGATTCTGCTCGACCGGGTCTACGGCCTGGACCGGGTGCTGGTAGGTAAACAATGAGGTCGACATGGCGCTGCTGAAACGACTGGCCGAAGGCGACCGCCCGGCCCTGGACTTTACTCTCGACGGCGAGCCGGCCAGCGGTTTGCAGGGCGACACCCTGCTGACCGCCCTGTTGACCGCCGGTGAATATCTGCGCCACAGCGACTTCAGCGGCGAGCCCCGCGCGGGCTTCTGCCTGATGGGCGCCTGCCAGGATTGCTGGGTCAGGCTGGCCGACGGGCGCCGGGTGCGGGCGTGTTCGACGATGCTCGAAGCCGGGCAGCAGGTCCGCCGGGAAGGGAGACCGCGGTCGTGAGTACGATTGTGATCGTCGGTGCCGGACCGGCCGGCATTCGCGCCGCGCAAACCCTGGTTGCCCATGGCCTGCGGCCCTGCCTGCTGGACGAATCCGCCCGGGGCGGCGGACAGATCTATCGCCGCCAGCCGGAGAACTTCCGCCGCTCGCCGGTGAAGCTCTACGGTTTCGAAGCCCGCAAGGCAGTTGCCATCCACCACACCCTCGACCGTCTGCGCGAACAGCTCGACTACCGGCCCGAGACCCTGGTGTGGAACGCCGAGGACGGCGCCCTGGACACACTGCAACAAGGCCGTGCCGGGCGCCTGGCCTATTCACGGGTGATCGTCGCTACCGGCGCCACCGACCGGGTGCTGCCGATACCCGGCTGGACCTTGCCCGGCGCATACAGCCTCGGTGCCGCGCAGATTGCCCTGAAGTATCAGGGCTGTGCCATCGGCCAACGGGTGGTATTCGCCGGCAGCGGACCGCTGCTGTACCTGGTGGCCTACCAATACGCCAAGGCGGGAGCCAAGGTCGTGGCGGTGCTCGACAGCGCGCCCTTCAGCGCCCAGTGCCGCGCCCTGCCCGGTTTGCTCAAACAACCGTCGACCCTCGCCAAGGGCCTGTATTACCGAAGCTGGCTGGCCGCCCACGGCATCCCGGTGCACCAGGACGCCCATCTGCAACAGATCGACGGCGAACGGCGCGTGCAGTCGCTGCGCTGGCGCCAGGGCGGCGTCCTTCGTTCCCTCGACTGCGACGCGTTGGCCTTCGCCCATGGCCTGCGTAGCGAAACCCAATTGGCCGACCTGCTGGGTTGCCAATTCAGCTGGAACCCCTTGAACCGCGCCTGGCTGCCGGACCGTGACACCGCCGGGCGCAGCAGCGTGGCGAGTGTCTACCTGGCCGGCGACGGTGCCGGGATCATGGGTGCCGACGCGGCGGAAATGGCTGGCGAGCGGGCCGCCCTGGCTTTGCTGGAAGACCTTGGGCACGCCGTCGATCCGCAGCGAACAGCGCTGTTGGAAACTCGCCTGCAACGCATCGATACCTTCCGCCAAGGGCTGGAACAGGCGTTTCCCTTCCCCGAACGCTGGGCGCCGGACACCCCGGACACGCTGATGCTGTGTCGCTGCGAGGAGGTCAGCGTCGGCGAGGTGCGGGCGGTGGTCCGCGAAGGCCATTGGGAAATCAATCGGGTCAAGGCCCATTGCCGGGTCGGCATGGGTCGCTGCCAGGGGCGGATCTGCGGTGCGGCGGCGGCGGAAATCATCGCCTGCGAAAGCGGCCTGGGCCTGGACAGCATTGGCCGTTTGCGCGCCCAGGCACCGATCAAGCCGTTGCCCTTCGGCGTGGAGATCGCGCCATGATCGAAGTCGACGTGGTGATTCTCGGCGGCGGCATCGTCGGCGCTTCGGCGGCCCTGGCCTTGAGCCGTCAAGGCCGTCGCGTGGCGCTGCTGGAGCGGGACTTCTGCGGCTCCCATTCCAGCGGTGTGAACTACGGCGGTGTGCGCCGCCAGGGGCGGCCGTTGTCACAGTTGCCGCTGTCCCAGCGCGCCCATGGGATCTGGGCGCGCCTGCCCGAACTGATCGGCATCGACGGCGAATACCAGCGTTCGGGACATCTCAAGCTGGCCCGCAGCCTCGATGACCTGGCCGCCCTGCAAGTCTATGCCGACAGCAGCCAGGGTTTCGGGCTCGACCTGCAAATGCTGGACCGCGAGCAGTTGCAGCGACGTTTTCCCTGGGTCGGCAAGATTGCCGAGGGCGCGTCCTTCTGCCCCGACGACGGGCATGCCAACCCCCGGTTGGTCTCTCCGGCATTTGCCCGCGCCGCCCGCCTGCTCGGTGCGACGGTACTGGAACAAAGCGAGGTCAGCCAGGTCGAGCATGATGGCCGGCGCTTTGTCCTGCGTACGCAAAAAAACCTCGAGGTCCGTGCCCCCTGGCTGCTCAATTGCGCCGGCGCATGGGCCGGCAGCATCGCCGCCCAATTTGGTGAAACGGTGCCCATGCACTCCGGCCATCCGGCCATGCTGGTGACGGAACCCTTGCCCCTGGTGATGGATGCCAGTACCGGCGTCGAGGGCGGCGGCATCTATGCCCGCCAGGTCAGCCGCGGCAACTGCGTACTGGGTGGCGGCCAGGGTTTTGCCCTTGATCACGCTCGCGCCCGACCGGGTCAGACCGCCGTGCTGGAAATTCTCCGGCAAGCCGTCGAACTCTATCCGTTTCTCGAGGGTGCCCAGGCGATTCGCACCTGGAGCGGCACCGAAGGCTACCTGCCCGACCGCCAGCCGGTGATCGGCCCGAGCCGTACCCAACCCGGCCTGCTGCACGCCTTCGGCTTTGCCGGGGCGGGCTTCCAGATCGGTCCGGCGGTCGGTGAAGTGCTGGCCGAACTGGTGTGCCAGGGCCAGTCGTCGACACCCATCGAGGCTTTTTCCATTACCCGTTTCCACGCCACTCCCGCCGTTTGAGCGGGCCGTCAGAACCCAGAGGAAGATCGCGCCATGAACAATGCCCAACGCAATGCCCTGATCGGTTTGTCCTGCCTGCCTCTCACCGCCCTGCTCGTCGCCGCGCCGGCCCAGGCCGAGCCCACGCTGTACCTGGGCATGAACGGCGGGACCATGGAGCGCTTGTATACCGACAAGGTGCTGCCACCTTTCGAAAAGGCCAATCACGTCAAGGTGGTCATCGTACCCGGCACTTCCGCCGACATCCTCGCCAAGGTCCAGGCGAGCAAGGACAATCCGCAGTTGCACGTGATCTTCCTCGATGACGGGATCATGTACCGGGCGATCTCCATGGGACTGTGCAGCAAGCTCGAAGATAACCCGACCCTGGCGCAGATCCCGGTCAAGGGCCGAATCAAGGACCAGGCGGTGGCGGTCAGCCTGGGCGTGACCGGGCTGGCCTACAACACCCGGCTGTTCAAGGAAAAAGGCTGGGCCGCGCCGACTTCGTGGATGGACATGGCGGACAGCAAGTACAAGGACAAACTGGTGTTCCAGTCGATGTCGTCCTCGACCTTCGGCCTGCATGGTTTCCTGATGTTCAACCGGCTCCAGGGCGGCAGCGAGACCAACGTCGATCCGGGCTTCAAGGCCTGGCCGGGGAGCGTCGGGCGCAATGTGCTGGAGTACATCCCGAGTTCGGCCAAGCTCTCGGAAATGGTCCAGACCGACGAAGCGGCGCTGTTTCCGCTGACGCCGACCCAGGTCACCGCGCTCAAGCTCAAGGGCATCCCGGTGGAGTACGCGCAGCCCAAGGAAGGCGCGGTGGTGCTGAACGTGGCCGAGTGCGCAATCGCCAACAATACCCAGCCCGAACTGGCGCAGAAACTCGCCGAGTTCCTGCTGACGCCCGAGGCGCAAGCGGCGGCGCTGGAGGATGGCGACCAGATTCCGTCCAACCCCAACACCCCGACCACCGACAAGACCCGCGGCCAGGTCGAAGCCATGAAGCAATACCTGGAAACCGCGGTGGCTATCGACTGGGACCAGGTCAACCTGCTCCGGCCGGAGTGGAACGCACGCTGGAACCGCAGTATCGAGCGCTAGCGGCCTGGGGGCGTCTACGCCGCCCCAGCGTGGTCCCGAGTGCGATGCGCTGTCGAGATCGCTGGTCGGCGCAGCGGGTATTGGTTAGATTAGCCTGACCGCCTGCAAGATAGTGTTGCACCTCCCGGGGTGCGATGCATGTCACGACACCATGACCCGGACAATCCGGCTTTTACGCAAGGGGATCTGCTCCGTTGGCCGTTCTGCCCCCCCATCGCCCAGGCGTGAAATCCCGCTGGCCCGCCTTGCGCCGCTTTTTCGGCAAGGCTTTCGCCGGGAAGGCCAGCATCGTGCCGCCGTCCCACGACGTGCACGAATATTTCCGACGCAAAGCCAAGCACCAGGGCTACACCCTGAGCCAGAGCCAGCAGCGGGTCATCGAGCGCATGGCGCAGCAGGCCGGTGCGCTGCTGCACACCGCGCCCCAGGGCCGCCCACGCAGCCTGTACCTGCACGGAGCGGTCGGGCGTGGCAAGAGCTGGTTGCTGGACGGTTTTTTCCAGGCCGTGCCGATTGCCGAGAAACAGCGGGTGCACTTCCACGACTTTTTTGCCCACCTGCACCAGGGCATGTTCCGGCATCGGGAAACGCCAGATGCCCTGGGCCGGACGCTGGACGAACTGCTCAAGGACTGTCGGCTGTTGTGCTTCGACGAGTTCCATGTCCATGACATCGGCGATGCCATGCTCATCAGCCGGCTGTTCAAGGCCCTGTTCCAACGAGGCGTGCTGCTGTTGGTGACCTCCAATTACCCGCCCGAGGGGTTGCTGCCCAACCCGCTCTATCACGCCCGTTTCAAACCGGTGATCGACCTGATCAACGCGCGCATGGAGGTCATGGAGGTCGGCGGTGCGCATGACTACCGCAGCCAGCCGCGCAGTCATACCCAGCAGCAGTTCACCCAGGGCCAGTACGTCTGGCCGGGCAGCCCGACACAACGCCAGTCCCTGCGGTTGCCGGAGCGCCAGGCCCCGGCCTTCGCCCTGCAGGTGGGCGCCCGGCAACTGAACGTGCGCCTGTGTACCGAGCGCACGGTGCGCTTCGAGTTCGCCGATCTGTGCGACCAGCCCACGGCAGTGATGGACTACCTGGAGCTGTGCCGACGCTTTGATACCTGGATCATCGACGAACTGCCCAGCCTGGAAGACTGCTCGATTGCCGCCCAGCAGCGTTTCATCAACCTGATCGACGTGCTGTACGACCAGGACAAGCGCCTGCTGCTGATCGGCGAGCAGCCGCTGCGCGACAGCCTGGGCGGCAACGCCATCGACCTGGCGCGCACCCGCAGCCGGCTGGGACAATTGATCGAAGTCGGGCCTGAACACCCCTTGTAGGAGCCGGCTTTTGTGGTGTCTGTGCAGACGTCATCGTCGGAACGCCGCCCGCAGCAAGCTGGCTCCTACAGTTTCGTAGGGCACCGTAAAGTACTGCGCCGCTACATCCTCTGGGCAGCGCCGCCGCCGAACAACATTGCTATCATGGCGTTCTTTTTTCGATGATCGCGACGAGTACTCACGCCCGCTTATGGATACCCTTGCCCAACTGCGCGCCGGCCAACTGACCGGCATCAAGCGACTCGACCTGTCCTGCGGGCTGACCGAGTTCCCCCGGGAAATCTTCCAGCTGGCCGATTCCCTGGAAATCCTCAACCTCAGCGGCAACGCCCTGAGCAGCCTGCCGGACGATCTGCACCGGCTGTCACACCTGCGCATCCTGTTCTGCTCGGACAACCAGTTCACCGAGCTGCCGGCCTGTCTGGGCCAGTGCGCCAAGCTGAGCATGGTCGCCTTCAAGGCCAACCGCATCGAGCAGGTGCCGGCTGCCGGCCTGCCACCCCTGCTGCGCTGGCTGATCCTGACCGACAACCGCATCACCGAGTTGCCGGAAGAACTGGGCCGTCGGCCCCTGTTGCAGAAGCTCATGCTGGCGGGCAATCGCCTGCGCGCCCTGCCCGCCAGCCTGGCGGACTGCCATCGGCTGGAACTGATCCGCATCGCCGCCAACCAGTTGGACGAGTTGCCCGAGTGGCTGCTGACCCTGCCCAGTCTGGCCTGGATCGCCTACGCCGGTAACCCGAAGCTCGATCACACCGGTGAAGTGCTGGTTGGCGACACTACACCGACCATCGATTGGGACCAGCTGCAACTTGAGCAGCGCCTGGGCGAAGGCGCCTCGGGCGTGATCAGCCAGGCACTCTGGAGCCGCCCGGCAACGCCAACCTTGCCGGTGGCGGTCAAGCTGTACAAGGGCAGCATGACCAGCGATGGTTCACCCCTGAATGAGATGAACGCCTGCATCGCGGCGGGCCTGCATCCGAACCTGATCAAGGTCGAAGGGCGCATCGCCGGTCATCCCGACGGCCAGGCGGGCCTGGTGATGGAACTGATCGATCCGCGGTTCGCCAATCTCGCGGCCCTGCCCAGCCTCGATTCCTGCAGCCGGGATGTGTACAAGGACGAGACCCGTTTCAGCACCGGGCAGGCCTTGCGCATGGCGCGGGGGATCGCCTCGGTGGGTGCGCACCTGCATCGCCTGGGGCTCTGCCATGGCGACCTGTACGCGCACAATATTCTCTACAACGAAGCCGGCGATTGCCTGCTCGGGGATTTTGGCGCCGCGTCGTTCCATGCGCCGACCGACAGCCTGGAAACCCGCGCCCTGCAACGTATCGAGGTGCGCGCGTTCGGGATTTTGCTCGGGGAGTTGCTGGAGCGGATCGATGGGGGCATGGAGCAATCCATGCTTGAATCGCTGCAGGCCTTGCAGTTGCGCTGCATCCAGCCGGACGTGCTGGCCCGGCCGGGGTTCGAGGCGATCTGCGCAACGCTGGCATAAAACAATCAGGTGGCGAGCCCTAATGCTATTTAGTTAAGCGAACATTGGTCTGTAGGAGCGAGCTTGCTCGCTCCTACAGGGGCCGGCAAGCCCGCTCGCCAGAGTATCAGCCCGCCAGGCCGACAAACATGTCCTGCACGTCGTCATGGTTGTCCAGGCCTTCGAGGAAGGCTTCGACTTCCGCCATCTGCTCGTCGCTCAGGCCGCTGACCGGGTTCTTCGGCTGGTAGCCCAGCTTGGCCGACAACACGGTGAAGCCTTGCTCCGGCAGGGCTTTCTGTACCGCATCGAGGTCGGTCGGCTCGGTGAGGAACAGGGTCGCGCCCTCCTCGCCCGGCTCGAAATCCTGGGCACCGGCTTCGATAGCGGCCATTTCCGGGTCCGCATCCGGACTGTCCGGGGCGGCTTCGATCATGCCGACATGGTTGAAGTCCCAGGACACCGAACCCGACGCGCCCAGTTGGCCCTTGCGGAACGCCACGCGAATTTCCGCCACGGTGCGGTTGATGTTGTCGGTGACGCATTCAACGATCAGCGGCACCTGGTGCGGAGCGAAACCTTCGTAGGTCACGCGGTGATACTGCACGGTTTCGCCCAGTTGGCCCGAGCCTTTCTTGATGGCGCGTTCCAGGGTCTCGCGGGGCATCGAGGCCTTCTTCGCCTGCTCGACCACCAGGCGCAGGTGTGCGTTGGTGGCGACGTCCGCACCATTGCGCGCGGCGATGGTGATTTCCTTGACCAGCTTGCCAAAGATCTTGCCCTTGGCGTTGGCCGCGGCCTCTTTGTGTTTAACCTTCCACTGTGCGCCCATTACTCACTCTCTCGATCAGAGGCGTCGTGACATTTATTGGCCGACGCTTTGCCGCCCAGTTTATACGGCCAGAACCCGCCAATCGACCAAAACCTGACGAAGATTACGACTCTACCCTGATGATCGTAGGCAATTTCCCAAACATGCTTTTGCGGTGTCCAGGCGCCCGCGGCTTTCCGTACCCTCTGCCGCAAAATCCGTGGAGAACAGACGAAATGCCTCAGGACAAGGAACGACAGATCTCACTGACCATCGGCCTGCTCCCTGACCCGCTGCCGGTCATCCGCTTCAAGGGCCGCGAAGCCTTGAACGAACCCTTTCGCTTCGAGATGGACCTGCTGGGCGAAACCGCCCTGGACCTGGAGACACTGCTGCAGCGTCCGGCCTTCCTGGGGTTCGGCCCCGGGCAAGGCGGTTGGCATGGGATCATCCACGAAATCAGCAGTCGCTACCTGGAGCCACGGCTGTGCCACTACCAAGTGGTGCTGGCTCCGCGCCTGCAAGCCCTGGAGCGCGATCCACGACGCCGGGTGTTCTGCGACCTGAGCGTACCGGCGATTCTCCAGCGGCTGCTGGCAGCCCACGGCCTGGAAGCCGCCGATTACCGCTTCGAACTCGACCGGGGCCTGTACCCGAGTCGGGCCCTGTGCCGGCAGCAGGATGAAAACGACCTGCAGTTGCTGAACCGCCTCTGCGAGGAAGAAGGCATCCACTATCACTTCGAACAGGCGCCGCAACGACATCTCCTGGTGTTCGCCGAAGACCCGCAGAGCTTTCCCGAGCGGGCCGGTGTGCTGCCCTGCCACGACAGTGCCCAGGCGTATGAACAGCCCTTTATCAGCCAGCTCTACGAGCGTCACCAGATGCTCGCCAGCCATGACAGTCGACTGCCCGGCCATACCTCGGCCTGGCCACCCCAGGCGCCCGCCGACGGGGCTGCCAACCAGGCGAATGCGTACGGCTTGCACACCGCCCCCCCTACGCCCCGGCAGCGCCACGAGCAGCAACGCAGCCAGCGTATCCTCGAGCGCTTGCGCTGCGAACAACGCCAGATCCAGGGCTACAGCAACCTGGATAGCCTGCGCAGCGGCGAAGTCCGGCGTATCGGCGGCCATCCGCGCCAGGCGCTCAACGATCAATGGCTGATTACCGAGATTCATCATCTGGGCGAGCAGCGCCTGGACAGATGCCCCATCGACGCCTTCAGTGTCGAGGGCGACGAAGGCCTGCATGACGAGTGTTTCAACCCACAAGGCTACAGCAACCACTTCAGGGCCATCCCCTGGTCAACACCGTTTCGCCCTTCCTTGCGGCAGAAACGACCGGCACCCCAGGGTTATCAGATCGGCACCGTACTGGGTGCGCATGCCGGAACCGCCCGGCCTGATCCCCAGGGACGCCTGCGGGTGCAATTAGCGAACAGCGTGCAGCCGGCGGACACCGCGCCGGGCTGCTGGGTATCGCCAGGCGTCGCGCAAGGCAAGGCGCCCAGGGTCGGCAGCCAGGTACTGATCGACTTTGTCGAGGGCGAGCCCAACCAGCCGGTGATCTGTGGTTTCCTGGCCGACCGGGACGTTTCCCTTGAGGAACGGCCCCTGGTCGATGTGCCGATCGGCGCGCCCACGCCATGGCAGGGACAGGGCACTCTCCACGCGCCGGACGACGATCCCGGGGAGATCTATCTGTATGAACTGCCCGCGGAACCGCCGTCAGCCTCCAACCGTTGCCTGTGCGAAAACATCTGGTACATCGTGCGGATGCCCCGGCCCGGGCTCAAGGAGCTGGCGCGCCTGAGCCGCGACGACATCCTCCTGGAGGGCAAGAGTGACAGCCGTGGCGCGGCCCTGCTGGGCCCCGCCGGCAGACGGCGACTGGCCCTGGAACTGGCGGCCACGCCGGAACAACTCTGGCTGCTCTACCCCGGGCAATGCGTGGCCCTGCACGAGTACCTCCAGCAGCACTGGAGCCTGCGCCAGCGCCAGGCCTTTCTTCAGGACGGACTGAATGACGCAAGCGTTTCCGGCACCAGCCCGAGGAATGCCTGAATCAGCCGCAGCTCCTTGCGCCGTTCCAGGCAGCCGACCAGGTGCCGGTTGCCCAGGCCGTCGCCGCTGATCGGCAACGCCCGCACCCTGGGGTCATGACTGACTTCCAGCGACGACACGATCCCTATCCCCAACTCCGCGGCCACCGCTTCGGTCACCGCCTCGCGGCTGTCCAGCTCCAGCAATACCCGAGGATTCACCGCGGCCCGCGCACAGGCCTGATCGAAGGTTCGCCGGGTGATCGAACCCGGCTCGCGCAGCACCATGATCACCTGGTCCAGTTGCGCCAGGGCTATGCCCTGCGGTTCGGCCTGCCAGGGATGCCCCTGCGGCACCAGCGCACAGATCCGCGACTCGCTCAGGGCTTGCAGGTACAGGCCCTTGCGCGGCTCGACCTCGGTCAGCACCGCCACGTCGGCATGCTCGGACAACAGTGCCGCGAGGGTTTCCTGGGCATTGCCCAGCCTCAGGTTGACGGTGACTCCCGGATACCGCGCCCTGAGCCTGGCAAGCATCGGCATGACCATATGCGGCCCGTCCGCGGCGATTTCCAGGCGCCCGGTCAATAGCTGTCGATTGGCTTCGAGCATGGCCTGGGCTTCCTCGGCCAGGCCGAACATCGCCCGGGTAATGGCCGCCAGCCGGGTACCCTCGGCGGTCAGCTCCACGCGCCGCGCCGTGCGCCGGAGCAAGGTGATCTGGTAATGCTCTTCCAGGGCCTTGATATGCCCGGTCACCGCCGGCTGGCTGATGAATAGACGGGCCGCGGCGCGGGTAAAGCTGCCCTCGCGGGCCACCGCATCGAATGCGCGCAGTTGGAACAGATTCATGGCTATCGGCCTCACTGATAGCTCGCATAACAACAAACAATTTGATTGATGACAAGCCAAACTGCAATTTATGCCCTGTATCCCGTCAACGACCCCTGCCGCGAGAAACCCGCATGCGTACTGCCGCTCCCGTCCTGCTCACCCCGGGCCCACTGACCACCTCGGCGCGTACCCGCCAGGCGATGAACCTGGACTGGGGGTCCTGGGATGAGGATTTCAATCGACTGACGGCCAGCCTGTGCGAACAACTGCTGGCAATCGTCAACGGCGCCGACAGCCATCACTGCGTGCCGTTGCAAGGCAGTGGCAGCTTCGCCGTGGAAGCGGCCATCGGTACCCTGGTGCCACGCGACGGCAAGGTGCTGGTGCTGATCAACGGTGCCTACGGCAAGCGCCTGGCGAAGATCTGCGAAGTACTGGGCCGTTCGTTCAGCACCTACGAAACCGCCGAGGACGAGCCCACCACGGCAGCCGAGGTCGAGCGCCTGCTGCACGCCGACCCGACCGTCAGCCATGTCGCGTTGATCCACTGCGAGACCAGCACCGGCATCCTCAATCCACTGTCGGAGATCGCCGAGGTGGTCGGCCGCCACGGCAAACGGCTGATCGTCGACGCCATGAGTTCTTTCGGCGCCTTGCCCATCGACGCCCGCCAGGTGCCATTCGATGCCCTGGTCGCCGCTTCCGGCAAATGCCTGGAGGGCGTACCCGGGATGGGCTTTGTGTTTGCCCGCAAGGAGACGCTGGCCGCCGCCGCTGGTAACTCGCATTCGCTGGCGATGGATTTGCACGATCAACACGCCTATATGGCCAGGACCGGCCAATGGCGTTTCACCCCGCCGACCCACGTGGTCGCGGCGCTGCACGAGGCGCTGTTGCAGTACCACGAGGAAGGCGGCCTGCCCGCCCGCCTCGGGCGCTATGCCGACAACTGCCAGGTCTTGCTGGAGGACATGGCTCGGCTGGGCTTGCGCAGCTTCCTGCCGGCGGCGATCCAGGCGCCGATCATCGTCACCTTTCATGCACCGCAAGACCCGCGCTACCAGTTCAAGGCGTTCTACGAACGGGTCAAGGCCAAGGGTTTCATTCTTTATCCGGGCAAGCTGACCCGGGTCGAGACATTTCGCGTGGGCTGTATCGGCCAGGTCGGGCGCAGCGATATGCAGGCGGCAGTCGCCGCGATCGCCGAGGCCCTGCGGGAAATGGAAGTGCTGGACATCTAGATATTCAAGACTGAACACAGCTCCTACATCAGGTCTGCATTCCAATTTTTATTATCGTATTCAAGGCTGACCCACATGAACTACCGCACCCCGACCCAACTGCAAGCCGCCATCCTCGACTGGGCCGGCACCGTCGTCGATTTCGGCTCGTTCGCACCGACCCAGATTTTCGTCGAGGCCTTCGCCGAATTCGACGTGCCGGTCTCCATCGAAGAAGCCCGTGGCCCCATGGGCATGGGCAAGTGGGACCATATCCGCACGCTGTGCGACCAACCGACGATCACCGAGCGCTACCGCAAGGTGTTCGGCCGCGCGCCGACCGACGACGACGTCACGGCCATCTACGAGCGCTTCATGCCCCTGCAGATCGAAAAGATCGCCGAACACTCGGCGCTGATTCCCGGCGCCCTCGACACCATCGCCACATTGCGCCGGCAGGGACTGAAGATCGGTTCGTGCTCGGGTTATCCGGCGCGGGTCATGGAAAAAGTCGTGGCCCTCGCCGCCAGCAACGGCTATGTCGCCGACCACGTGGTCGCCACCGACGAGGTGCCCAACGGTCGCCCCTGGCCGGCCCAGGCCCTGGCCAACGTGATCGCGCTGGGCATCGACGATGTCGCCGCCTGCGTCAAGGTCGACGACACCGTGCCGGGCATCCTCGAAGGTCGCCGGGCCGGCATGTGGACCGTCGCCCTGGTGTGCTCGGGCAATGCGCTGGGGCTGACCTACGAGCAATACCGCGCCCTCGACCGAGCAACCCTGGACACCGAGCGCCAGCGTATCCATGGGCTGTTTGCCGAATCCCGGCCACACTACCTGATCGACACGATCAACGAGCTGCCGGAGGTGATCGCCGATATCAACAAGCGTCTGGCAAAGGGGCAAATGCCACAGGGCAATTGATACCGGGGGCCTGCCGGAGCCGGGGTGTCAGAGCTTGATGATATTGCCCTGGGCCGGCGGCACCTGCCCGTGATAAAGCCACGAGATCAATTGCTCGGCCGCCTCGAACCCGTCACTGACGACCACCTCCAGCAATGGCGTCGGTCCTTCGCTTACCCACCCACCTTAGGCCTCAAGCCTTCTTGTAGCGCTCGACCCATTGCCCATAGGCATTGATAAATTTTTGCAGGAATGGCCGGAGCGACTCCGACAGTTGGCCCGCTTCGTCGAACGCGCTGCCCGCGCCGCCCAGATAGGCTTCCGGCTGTTGCATGCATGGCACGTCGAGGAACACCAGGGACTGGCGCAGATGGTGATTGGCGCCGAAACCGCCAATCGCGCCCGGCGAGGCACTGATCACCGCCCCCGGCTTGCCACTCCAGACACTTTTGCCATAAGGCCGCGAACCGACGTCGATGGCATTTTTCAGTACCCCGGGCACCGAGCGGTTGTATTCCGGGGTGGCGAACAGCACCGCATCGGCCGCCCTGACCTGCTCGCGAAACGCCGTGAAGGCGGCCGGCGGCTCGCCGGCATCGAGGTCTTCACTGTAAAGGGGCAAATCGCTGATCTCGACAATCGCAAGCTTCAGGTTTGCCGGCGCCAGCCCGGCCAGGGCCAGTGCCACCTTGCGGTTGATCGATTGTTTTCTCAGGCTGCCGACCAGGACAGCGACCGTGTAGACGTTGCTCATGAAAACTCCCGACTATCTGGGCGAAGGAACATTAGTTATAGATGATCGGGTGCCACTGTCCGGGCGATTTTTCCCCGTCAGTCCGCTGCTTTCCCCTCTTCGCCCCGGAGCCTGTAGAGTGGCGGGACTATTTTTTCCCCAGCGCAAAACTTCCCCCGCCAAACCACGGTCTACTGAACCGCAAATCGGGTGTTCATTTCCAGAGGTTCTAAACAGATGGCCGCAGTACTCGTTGGACAATTTCATGCAAGGGATGCGGAAGGCCGCGTCTATTCCGTGCATGAATTCCAGGAATCCACGCCTTCAGCCGAAGGCCTGGCCGGCACGGAGCCTGTCACCACCTACAAACTGGCCATTGGCGATCGCGTCAACAAACTCGACGACAATTCATTCCTGTTGGTTCAAACCGGCGTCACCCTCACCCGTGAACCGGTGACCTCGACCGCCACTTCCTGATCTGGGACAACGGACGCAGGCAGCCACCTGAAGTCATGCGAGCCGACTTGGGTTAGGATCAGTCCACTGACTTCCTCCCGGCTGGACACGGACTTCAAGCATGCGTTTACGCCATATCGAAGTAATCCAGGCCCTCCTGCAGACCGGCAACCTCGGCGCCGCCGCCGAGTTGCTGCAGCTGCCCACGGCCACCGTCAGCGCTACGCTGCAAGACGCCGAGCAACAGTTGGGATTCCTGCTGTTCGCCAGCGTGCGCGGCCGGATGCAGGCAACCCGCGAAACCCGCGAACTGCAGCCCCTGCTCCATCGCCTGTATGCGGAAATGGAACCGCTGCGGCGACTGGCCAGCAACCTGCGCCAGCATCAGGACCCCGTGCTGCGGGTGGTCTGTACGCCAACCCTGGCCCAACAGCTGCTGCCCCAGAGCCTGGCGGCCTTGCGCCGGCGCTTTCGCGAAACCCCCTGCACCCTCGCCACCCAGCCTACCCGCGAGATCGTCCGCGGTTTGTTGCTGCGCGAGGTCGAGCTGGGCCTGAGCCTGCACAATCCCGACCATCCACAGATCCATGGCCAGGCCCTGGCCGAGGGCAAACTGCAATTACTCGCGCCGCACGGCTGGCTGCAACCCAGGCAGAAGTACATCGCCCTGCAGGAGCTGGCCGGACAATCCATGGTCGGCCTGGAAGAGCAGGACACCCTGAGCCTGATGCTTGACGGCAAGCTGCAAGCCCTGCGGCCGGCGCCGCTGGTGCAGACCCGGGTGCAGACCTACCAGATGATGCGCAGCATGGTCGAAGCTGGCGAAGGGCTGGCGATCGTCGATCCGTTCACGGCTATCGGCGCCAGGGCCGGCGGGTTGGATGTCTGCCCACTGTCACCGGCTATCGGCGTCACCCTGTACGCCTTGACGCTCAAGGACCGCGAACCGAGCGCCGCACTGAAGGCCCTGCTGGAAATCGTCGGCGAAAAAGCCGTGGCGATGCTGCTCTGAGCCAGCCGCGCGTCAGGGCTGCCCGGCGAACAACAGGTACCAGAAGACCGCCACCTCCGGGGTCTGCGCATCGATCCCGCGATAGCGCAAATGATCGATGCCGCCCAGTACATAGCCGCAACGCTCGTACAGGCGACACGCCCCCAGGTTGTTGTTCTGGGTTTCCAGCATGATCCCCGGCAGATTCTTCTTGTGGCTCCAGAAGCGCACCACATCCAGCAGTGCCCGGGCCACTCCGTGACGCCGTGCCGAGGCATCGACCGCCAGTTCGTCGACATGGGCAAAACCGTTCCAATTGGTGCTGACCACCACATGGCCCACGGCGCGACCGTCCAGATAGGCCATGAAGATCTCGCTGTCCACCGCCGCGCGGTAGCTGGCGAACTCCTCGGGGTCGATGCCATAGCACTTGCGATAGGGCGCCACCGGGACCAGTGGCCATTGGTCGACCCGCTTGCCGATTTCGGCCAGGCCATGGGCCTTGACCTCAAAACTGAAGTCGCTGCCCCAGATGTACTCGGAGAAACCAGCATCGGCCACACGGACCGATACTTCGGGATACTTCAGGTTCGTGACTAAATGCATTGGGCGAACCATCCTAGGACCTTGATGTCACGGTGCACGATCAGAAAGGATACGTCGGCCTCCCGCCCAAGGAACATCCCGTCCCCGGACAGTGGGCCTCGGTGCACCGCCTCCCTCAGCTTAGAAGGTCAATCGCCGGTGCACAAAGGATCATCCGCGGGCCACTCAGTGGCGTTGCGACTCGGCTTCGGCCAGTTGGGTCCAGAGCGCCGGGGCGCCGGCGGACTTGGCGATGGCCTCGAGGCGCGCGAGGTGTTCGGCGAGGTCGCTTTCGCTGGCGCGAATGATCCGGGCCGGCTGGCGATCGGCTGGCAGGCGACGAATTTCGCTGGCCTGGTTACCGGAGCCTTCACCGGAACCGTTGCCATCGGTGGCGTTGCCGGCCAGGGACAGGCTGGTCTGGCCACCGGTCATGGTCAGGTAGACGTCGGCGAGAATCTCCGAGTCGAGCAAGGCGCCGTGCAGTTCGCGGCCGGAGTTGTCGACACCGTAGCGCTTGCACAGGGCATCGAGGCTGTTGCGCTGGCCCGGGTGACGCTCCCTGGCCATCATCAGGGTATCGAGGATGCTGCAGTGCCGGGTGATATCGGCACGATCCTGCTGGCCCATCAAGGCGAATTCGTTGTTGATGAAGCCCACGTCGAACGCCGCGTTGTGGATAATCAGCTGGGCGCCCTTGATGAATTCGAAGAACTCGTCGGCCACCTCGGCAAAACGCGGCTTGCCCACCAGGAATTCGTTGGTGATGCCGTGCACGCCGATGGCGCCTTCGTCACTTTCACGGTCCGGTTGCAGGTACACGTGGAAATGCCGGCCGGTGAGGCGGCGCCCCATCAGTTCGACGCAACCGATCTCGATGATCCGGTGGCCATCGGTGACCGGCATGCCGGTGGTTTCGGTATCGAGCACCACGCTACGCATGTTTGATCCCCCGCACTTCGTCCACGCCACGGTTGGCCAATTGGTCGGCACGCTCGTTGCCGTGATGGCCGATATGCCCGCGCACCCACTTCCACTTCACCGTGTGACGACTGACCTGCTCGTCGAGCAGTTGCCACAGGTCGGCGTTTTTCACCGGCTCCTTGGCCGCGGTCTTCCAGCCGCGCTTCTTCCAGTTGACCATCCACTCGGTGATGCCTTTCATCACGTATTGCGAGTCGGTCACCAACAACACCTCGCAGGGACGCTTGAGCTCTTCGAGGCCACGAATCGCTCCCATCAACTCCATGCGATTGTTGGTAGTGTTGGCTTCGCCGCCCCAGAGTTCTTTCTCGACGCCCTTGCAGACCAGCAAGGCTCCCCAGCCGCCCGGGCCAGGATTGCCCTTGCAGGCACCGTCGGTGAAGAGTTCAACGCTATCGCTCATTCCAACCTTTCCATCGAAAATGACCCCGTGGTGCGCCGGTAACCGACCGACGCATCCCGGGCCGAGCAAGCTCGACCCTCAAGGAAGAAAATGATTACTGTTCGCTTTGCCGCCGGTTGACCTTGGCCATCGGCAGCGGTACCAGCTTGCCGACCGGTTCGCGGCGCACCTGGCGCACAGGCCGCAGGCCGACCACGATCTTGCGCGCGACCAATAGATAGAAGCCGCCGCCGGACAACTGCCAACCACCGGCAACCCGCTCCCAGCCCGCCAGCCGCGCTTGCCAGGCGGCCGACGCCAGCGGCGGACGATAGCACCCGAAGCGGCGTTTCTCCAGCGCAAAGCCCAGCAGGTTGAGCCAGTCGGCGACCCGCGAGGGCGAAATGCAACGGGCCTTGCGCAGCGCGTCATGGGCAAACACATGGCGCAGCCCCCAGGCGCTCCAGGGGTTGATGCCGAGGATCAGCAGGTGCCCGCCGGGACGCACCGCGGCGGCGGCCTCGCGCAGCAGGCCATGGGGTGACAGGCAGAAATCCAGGCCGTGCTGCAGCACCACTACATCGGCGGCATGTTCGCTCAGGGGCCAGGCCTGCTCCTCGCAGACGATTTCCACGCCCGGCAGCGGCGCACCGAGGCGCACGTTGCGGCGCACCTGCCCGGCTTGCGGGGGGGGCTCGGCCGACGGACCGTAATGCACCAGGTAACCGCCGAAATAACGCCCCAGCTCTTCCTCGAGCATGCGCCGCTCCTCGTCGAGCAGCAGTTGCCCCACGGGGCCGGACAGCCAGTCGCGGGCCGCACTGATCAGTGCCAGCCAGTCAGGATCAGCCTGAGCGAACGCTTTATCGGTCATTGCCTTCTCCAACTCGCCACAAGTGCTTCACAAGCACTAAGATGCGCCATTGTTTTGCGCTTGGGAATTGCACCATGATACAGATCGACGCGCTGCCCGCCTTCACCGACAACTACATCTGGTTGTTACAGGATACCGCCCGACGCCGCTGCGCCGTGGTCGACCCGGGCGATGCCGCGCCGGTCCTGGCCTGGCTGGAAGAGCATTCGGGCTGGCAGCTCGACGATATCCTGGTCACCCACCACCACCACGATCATGTCGGCGGTGTCGAACGCCTGAAACAGGCCACCGGCGCCCGCGTGCTGGGTCCGGCAAGTGAAAACATCCCGGTCCGCGACCTGGCGTTGAATGACAACGACAACGTCACGGTGCTCGGCCTCGAATTCCAGGTGTTCGCCGTGCCCGGCCATACCCTGGGGCATATCGCCTTCTACCATGGGGATGACACGCGACCGCTGCTGTTCTGCGGCGACACGCTGTTCGCCGCCGGATGCGGCCGCTTGTTCGAGGGCACGCCGGAGCAGATGCACGATTCCCTGAGCCGACTGGCGGCACTGCCGGCGGCGACCGGCGTGTACTGCACCCACGAGTACACCCTGAGCAACCTGCGTTTCGCCCAGGCGGTCGAGCCGAACAACCCGGAGATTGCCAGACGAGTGGAGCAGGTCAGCCAATGGCGGGCCGAGGGACGCATCAGCCTGCCGTCGAACCTGGCCCTGGAATTGAAGACCAACCCGTTCCTGCGTGCTGGCGAAACACCTGTTAAAGAAAAAGTGGACGAACGGAACGGCCTCCAAAACCGCTCTCCGAGTGAGGTTTTTGCGGCCCTGCGCCGCTGGAAAGACAGCTTCTGATGCAGGTGCGGGCGACGGCAAAAATCTGAATGGTTGACCGCACCCTGAGCGCTTTCTAAAATCGCCCGACATTTTCGCCCGGAACTCACTTCCAGCCAATGTCGTCATCCAACCGTAAATCCATCAATTCAGACGCATTGACGCGATTAGCTCAAGCTATCGCCGTGGCTGTGTCCGCCACCCTGGCGGGCTGTTCAGGCTTTCATCACCCTTCGGACAGCAGCACCGAACCGACCCCGAATCTCAGCGCCCGGGCCAAACAAAAACCGATCTGGCTGAGCGAAAACGCCAAGCCCACACCGCCCCAGGACGTCTGGGAGCGTATGCGCCAAGGCTTCCAGCTGCAGGACGGCCTGGGTGTGAACCCGCGTATCGAACAACAGCGCCTGTGGTTCGCCAGCAACCCGTCGTTCCTGGAAAACGCCAGTTCGCGTGGCAGCCTCTACATTCATTACATCGTCGAGCGCCTGGAAGAACGCAACATGCCGCTGGAGCTGGCACTGTTGCCAGTGATCGAAAGCGCCTACAACCCGATGGCCTATTCGCGTGCCGATGCCGTCGGCCTGTGGCAATTCATTCCGTCCACCGGACGCTCTTTCAACCTGCGCCAGGACCGTTTCTACGACGGGCGCAAGGACATCACCGCCTCCACGATCGCGGCGATGAACTACCTGACCCGCCTGCATGACATGTTCAACGGCGACTGGCTGCTGGCCCTGGCAGCCTATAATGCTGGCGAAGGCACGGTCAGCCGGGCCATCGAGCGCAATGAAAAGCTCGGCCTGCCCATCGACTACTGGAACCTGCCGCTGCCCCAGGAAACCCGCGACTACGTGCCCAAGCTGCTGGCCCTGTCGCAAGTGGTGATGACCCCCGAAGCCTACGGCGTGAACCTCAACCCGATCGCCAACGAACCGTATTTCGCCACCGTCGAAGTCAACCAGCCCATGGACCTGAGCCGGGTCGCGGCCCTCGCCGAGATCGACGAAGACGAAATGATCCAGCTCAACCCGGCCTTCAAGCAGAAAGCCACGATGGACGGCCCGCAGCATCTGCTGGTGCCCAGCTCCAAGGCGCAACTGCTGACCGCCAGCCTGTCGCGGATGAAACCCGAAGAGCTGGTCAGCCTGCGACCGAAGAAGCCGGTGTTCGAATCCCTCGCCGGCGACCCGCCGGGACGCCTGACCCGCCGCTACAAGGTGAAGCGCGGCGACAGCCTGGCCTCGATCGCCAAGGCCAACCGGGTCGACGTCAAGGACCTGCAACACTGGAACAAGCTCTCGGGGCACCACCTCAAGCTCGGCCAGACCCTGGTCATGCAGGACAACATCAAGGCCACGGCCGGCAAGAAGGCCGCCACCACCTACAAGGTACAGAAAGGCGATTCGCTGTATATCGTCGCCAAACGTTTCAACGTCGAGATGCAGCACCTCAAGCGCCTCAACCCACGCACCGGCCAGGCGCTCAAGCCGGGGCAGATACTCACGGTTTCCCAGCCGCACTGACAGCCTTGAAAACACCCTCTCCCTTGTAGGAGCCGGCTTGCCGGCGATGGCGGCCGGACAGTCGCTGCAAGACCTGCCGGCCTCATCGTCGGAACGCTGCCCGCAGCAAGCCGGCTCCTACAGGAATAGCGTGTCTTCAGCGACGCCTTTTTCCACCCGATACAAGCTGTTAAGGTACTGACTCCATAGCCCAAGCCGCCTGGATCGGACTCTGCCTTGATGCACCCCCTCCTCCCACTGTTCATCAGCCTGGCCTAGACGCCCCTTGCGAACAGTGGATCGTGCCCAGTACAAACACCGCCGTACACCCTGGGCCTGAGTGCCTGGTGGATGAAAGCTTCGGAGAAAGCCCAATGAGGTTTGCGCGTATCCTGTTCCTGTCCACCAGCGGCCTGCTGTTCAGCGCCCTGGCCGGCATCGCCGGCGCCGCCCCGCAACATGCCCTGACGCTGTACAACGAGCCGCCGAAATACCCAGCCGATTTCCAGCATGTCGACTTCGTCAACCCCGACGCGCCCAAGGGCGGTACCTTCCGCCAATCGACCATGGGCGGTTTCGACAGCCTCAACCCCTTCATCACCAAGGGCGTACCGGCCGACGGTCTCGACCTGATCTACGACACGCTGCTGCGCCATGGCCTCGACGAGCCCTTCACCGAATACGGCCTGGTGGCCGAGAAAATCGAAAAGGCCCCGGACAACAGCTGGGTGCGCTTTTACCTGCGGCCCGAGGCACGCTTCCACGACGGCCACCCCATGCGCGCCGAAGACGTGGTGTTCAGCTTCCAGACCCTGATCAAGGATGGCGCGCCGCTGTACCGGACCTACTACGCCGATGTCGACGAGGCCGTCGCCGAAGACCCGCTACGGGTACTGTTCAAGTTCAAGCGCACCACCAACCGTGAACTGCCGCTGATCCTCGGCCAGTTGCCGGTGCTGCCCAAGCACTGGTGGGCCAGCCGCGACTTCACCAAGGGCAACCTGGAACTGCCATTGGGCAGCGGACCGTACAAGCTCGCCGAGGTCAAGGCCGGACGCTCGGTACGCTATGAGCGGGTCAAGGACTACTGGGCCAAGGACCTGCCGATCAACCGCGGCTTCTACAACTTCGATGTCATGGCCATGGATGACTACCGTGACAGCACGGTGGCCCTGGAAGCCCTCAAGGCCGGGCAGTTCGATTACTGGCTGGAGAACAGCGCCAAGAACTGGGCCAATGCCTACAACACCCCGGCGGTCGCCCAGGGTCGACTGATCAAGGAACAGATCCCCAATCGCAATCCGACGGGCATGCAGGGTTTTGTCTACAACCTGCGCAAACCGATGTTCCAGGATATCCGCGTGCGCGAGGCGCTGAGCCTGCTGTTCGACTTCGAGTGGACCAACAAGCAGCTGTTCAACGGCGCCTACCACCGCACCCGCAGTTATTTCGAGAACTCCGAAATGGCCGCCACGGGTCTGCCGGACGCCGAACAATTGGCCATCCTCGAGCCGCTGCGGGGGCGGATTCCCGAACAAGTCTTCACCCAGGCCTTCGAACCCTCGGTGTGCGACGCCAGCGGCATGATTCGCCCGCAACAACGCCGCGCCTACCAGCTGTTGCTGGAGGCCGGTTGGCACATCGTCGACGACAAGATGGTCGACGCCCAGGGCAAGCCGGTGAGCATCGAATTCCTGCTGGCCCAAACCGATTTCGAACGGGTGCTGCTGCCCTTCAAGCGCAACCTCGCGGACCTTGGCATCGACCTGGTGATTCGTCGGGTCGATGTCTCCCAGTACATCAACCGCCTGCGCTCCCGGGACTTCGACATGGTCGTCGGCAGCTTCCCGCAGTCCAACTCACCAGGCAACGAGCAGCGGGAGTTCTGGAAATCCGCCAGCGCCGACAAACCCGGCAGCCGCAACCTCATGGGCCTCAAGGACCCGGCGGTGGACGAACTGGTGGAAGCGCTGATCGATTCCGACTCCCGCCAGAGCCTGGTGGAGCATGCCCGCGCCTTGGACCGGGTGCTGCAATGGGGCTTCTACGTGATCCCCAACTGGCACATCAAGACCTGGCGCGTGGCCTACTGGGAGCATATCGGCCATCCGAAAGTCTCGCCGGCCTACGATGTCGGCCTCTACACCTGGTGGATCAAGCCGGATGCCAAGCCGGTGGTATCGCCGCAAACCGACAGCACGAGCGCGGAGCAATAAGATGCTGGCCTATATTTTTCGCCGACTGCTACTGATCATCCCGACCCTGTTCGGCATCCTGCTGATCAACTTCGTGATCATCCAGGCCGCGCCCGGCGGCCCCGTGGAGCAGATGATCGCCAAGATCGAGGGCTTCGAAGGCGCCACCAGCCGGATCACCGGCGGCGCTGCGGAAGTCTCGGTGGCCGGCTCCAACTATCGCGGCGCCCAGGGCCTGGACCCGGCCCTGATCAAGGAAATCGAGCACATGTACGGCTTCGACAAGTCGGCGCCGGAACGTTTCTGGATCATGCTCAAGAACTACGCGACCCTGGACTTCGGCAACAGCTTCTTTCGCGATGCCAAGGTCGTCGACCTGATCAAGGAAAAGCTGCCGGTGTCGATTTCCCTCGGGCTCTGGAGCACCCTGATCATGTACCTGGTCTCGATCCCCCTGGGCATCGCCAAGGCCACCCGCCACGGCAGTCATTTCGATGTCTGGACCAGTTCGGCGATCATCGTCGGTTATGCGATTCCGGCGTTCCTGTTCGCGATCCTGCTGGTCGTGGTGTTCGCCGGTGGCAGCTACCTGCACTGGTTTCCCTTGCGCGGCCTGACCTCGAACAACTTCGAGCAGTTGAGCCTCGGCGGCAAGGTCCTCGACTACTTCTGGCACCTGGCGCTGCCGGTCACTGCCCTGGTCATCGGCAACTTCGCCACCATGACCCTGCTGACCAAGAACAGCTTCCTCGATGAAATCAACAAACAGTACGTGATCACCGCCAAGGCCAAGGGCCTGACCCAGCGTCGCGTGCTCTATGGCCACGTGTTCCGCAACGCCATGCTGCTGGTCATCGCCGGCTTTCCGTCGGCCTTCA
>JACXTT010002911.1_pt1 | contig 26804 bp, 25 predicted proteins | sample 9270951 | NCBI WGS metagenome assembly JACXTT01 (sample SAMN15532306, study PRJNA645909) | rock metagenome | isolation source: weathered quartz diorite | place: Puerto Rico | collected 2017-06-21 | reverse complement strand
TTCAGTTTGAGCGCGCCTTCGAGGGCGATGGGGTAGTGAATGCCGCGTCCGAGGAAGAGGAAGTCCTGGGCGCGGACGTAAATCTTGGAGAGTTCGTTGCAGGCTTCGTCGTGGGTGAGGATCTGTTCCAGTTTGCCGGGGATGTGAGTGAGTTGCTGCACCAGAACGCGGGCCTGGTCGGGCTTGATGGTGCCGCGCACCTGCGCCAGGTAGAGCGCGAACAAGTAGAGCGCGGTGAGTTGCCCGCTGAAAGCTTTGGTCGAGGCGACGCCGATTTCCGGGCCAGCGTGAGTGTAGATCGTGCCGGCGGCTTCACGCGTAATCATGGAGCCGACGACGTTGCAGATGGCGAGTGTTTTCGAGCCTTTGGCCTTAGCCTCGCGTTGCGCGGCGATGGTGTCGGCAGTCTCGCCGGATTGCGAGATCAACAAGGTGATGGTGTCGGGCCCCATGATGGGATCGCGGTAGCGCCACTCGCTGGCGTAGTCCACTTCGACTGGGATTCGGGCCAGCGTTTCGATCATGAATTTGCCGGCGAGTCCGGCGTGCCAACTCGTGCCGCAGGCGGTGATATTGAGTTTTTTCATGGCCCGGAACTCGGCGTCACTCACCTGCATTTCGTGGAGAAAAACTTGCCCGCTGTCCTGTGAAACTCGTCCCAGTGTGGTGTCGCGGATGGTGCGGGGCTGCTCATAGATTTCCTTGAGCATGAAGTGCTTGAAGCCGCCCTTTTCCGCCATGATGGGATCCCAGGTGACGCGCTGGACCTGGCGTTCTACGGGCTTGCCGTCGAAATCGGTAAGTTGCACGCCCTGCTGCGTGACGACGGCTACATCGCCGTCCGCGAGGAAAAACAGATCACGCGTGTGGTCGAGAAGCGCGGGCACGTCAGAAGCGACAAAGTATTCATCTTTCCCGATGCCGATGACCACCGGAGGGCCGTTGCGGGCGGCGACGATCTTGTTGGGTTCGTCAATCGCGATGACCACCAGCGCGAACACTCCCGATAGTTCCTTCACAGCTTTGCGGACGGCGGCTTCGATCGAAGGCCGATGGCCGTTGCCGGCCGTCAGGTAATACTTCTCAATCAGGTGGGCGATGATTTCGGTGTCGGTCTCGGTCGTGAATTTGTGGCCTTCCTCGATCAGTTTCTTCTTGAGAGAAAGGTAGTTCTCAACAATGCCGTTGTGCACGACCACGATCCGGCCGCTGCAGTCGCGATGGGGATGGGCGTTCTCCTCAGTGGGGCGGCCATGGGTGGCCCATCGGGTGTGTCCAATGCCGTAGGTGCCGTCGAGGGGCTTGATGCGGATCGCTTCTTCCAAATTGCGCAGCTTGCCTTCGGCGCGACGAATCTGCAAACCTTCGCCGTTGCCGGCGACCGCGATGCCGGCCGAGTCGTAGCCGCGATACTCGAGCCGTCGCAGGCCTTCAATGATGACCGGGACGACTTGCTTTTTCCCCACGTATCCGACAATGCCGCACATGTCTTATCAACTCCTTCGATCTACCGGGTGGGGGAACCGTCGATTGGTTCGGGCCGACTTAACGATACGTTCGGGTCACGATGAATCCAAGCCCGAGTAACTACTCTTCGAGGGAGAAACGAAATTCTTCAATCACCGGATTGGTCAGGACCTCGCGCGCGATCCGCTCCACCTCGGCCTGTGCCTGGTCTTTTGAAAGGCCACCGTTCAGGTAGATTTCGAAGAACTTACCCTGGCGCACGTCCTGCAGCCCTTTGTACCCCATTTTATTGAGCGCACCCTGGATGGTTTTGCCCTGGGGGTCAAGCACGCTTTTCTTCAGCGATACCTGTACGTACGCTTTCATGAGCGAGTTGATTATACGTCAGGGGGAACCGAATCTCGACTCCGGTTTTCGTTATAGCGGGTATCGGGTGAAGAAATGGGCTGAAGAGGGCCAACTTTCGTAACCTATTCAAGAAATGAGAGTTGACGGTCCAGGTCGGCAATCGCCTCGGATAGCATTTGACGATGTCGGGGGTGCTCGACGGTCTGGAGCTGATGGGAGAGGTGGCTGCGCGACAGGAGCAGACCCTGGCGTTTGCGGTCACGGTCTCGTTCCCCGGGGCTGAACATCTGACGGGCAGGCTTGCCGCGTTCGGGCATCTCAGCTTGCTGTTGCTCGACCGACTTACTCTCCCAGCCGCGTGCCATTACGGGAATTCTAGCTGAAGTAACCAAAAAAAACTTGATTTTCAGTTTAGCGATGAGTAAACATATCTTCTTCCTGGATGAGCACGATCTGGGAAATCAGTGTCGCAGACCTGAGGGGGTCTCCCGTCCGGGAGAAAAAGACTGGTTTACACAGACGGAACCAGCAACTGCGATACGTAATTTTTAGGCGAAGTCACTGTCTCCCTGCCCACTGCGGGCGGTGGCGACGACCCCCAGTTTCCTGCACTTAAAACACCGTTGTCGGTACATGCCCACAGAAGCAAACGAGGGGGTGCGCTTGGCTGAGGATTCACCGGAGCTTGTGGAACCGGCCCGTCGCGAGAAGTACCGGCGTGAGCCGGCGGCCGATTCACCTGCGCACGAAGACTATCGCTATCGACGGCTGTTGGAGATCGCCCACTTAGTGGTCGGGGCTCGAAGCCAGCCGGACCTGCTCCGCGAGCTTGCCCCGCGCATACTCGACCTCACAGGTTGCGACTTCCTGAATTTCTCGCTCCACGATCCGCGACAAAACTGCATGGTGACGAACTACTGGAAAAGAAACCAGGCGAACGAGGAATTCGACGCCTATCCAGTGGACGAATGTTTGAGCGGGTGGGTGTGGACACATCAGGAGGCGGCCACCATTTCCAATGTCGCCACCGAGAAGCGCTTCCCGGAGTGTATGAGGATGCTGCGCCGGCAGGGGGTGCGCTCCTACAGCATGTTGCCGATGTCCACGGCCTCACGACGCTTTGGCGCACTCGGCCTGGGACGAAGCAACCCAGAAGTAGTGAGTGTGCACGAAGCGGAATTCTTCAACCGCGTCGCGGCCATGGTGGCGCTCGCTTTGGAAAATCAGCAAGCGCACTACTCCGCGGAAGAGCAGCGGCAGCGCCTGCAGAATCTGGTGACGATCAGCCAGGATCTCAGCTCCACTCTGGACGTGGAAACGCTGGCGAAGAACGCGATCGACAATCTCCGCCGCATCCTCGGCCATGACCACACGGTGCTCATGTTGCTGGAGCCAGATGGCAAGAGCCTGACCAGATATGAAGTGGAATCGCCGTCCTGGGAAATCTATCAGGCACAAGGCAATCGCGTGCCCCTGGAACAGACCATATGGAAGCGGGCAATTGAGACGCGCAGCGTCATTTGCTGGAACGCAGAGGAGTTGCGCTAGCAGGGGAGTTCTTTAGCACGCGCTTTAGCAGCTTCAGTGCAATTCCTATGCAATGTTCCCCTGATTGCGGGTGGCAAAGTCTGGGGAACGCTCGACGTCGGCAACGCGGAGCGCGATGCCTGCAGCCGGCCCGACATCGAGTACTTGCAGCAAGTGGCGAACCAGATCGCCGCCGCCTTCCGGAACGCGAATGCTTATCGTGAGATCGCACAGCTCAAGGACCGGTTGGCGGGCGAAAAGCGCTATTTAGAGAACGAAATTCGCAGCGAGATGCGGTGGGACGAAATCGTCGGCAACAGCCCATCCTTGAAACGTGTGTTGGACTACGCCGCGATTGTGGCGACCACCGATTCCACGGTGCTCATCACCGGCGAAACCGGGACCGGAAAAGAACGGGTGGCGCGCGCCATTCACGGCATGAGCCGGCGCAAGGACCGCAGTTTCATCAAGCTGAACTGCGCCGCCATCCCCACGGGATTGTTGGAAAGCGAACTGTTCGGCCACGAAAAAGGAGCGTTTACCGGCGCGGTGAGCCAGAAGATCGGGCGGCTGGAGTTGGCGGACAAAGGCACGTTGTTCCTCGACGAGATCGGCGAAATCGCACTGGAGCTGCAGCCCAAGCTATTGCGGGTGTTGCAGGACCAGGAGTTCGAGCGCTTGGGGGGCACGCGGACGATTCGGGTGGACGCGCGGCTGATTGCCGCTACCAACCGCGATCTACTGCGAGCGGTGGAAGAAAAGCAGTTCCGCGGCGACCTGTATTATCGTCTCCACGTTTTCCCGCTGCACTTGCCCACCTTGCGGGAGCGGCGGGAGGACATTCCCCTGCTCGTGCAGCATTTTGTCGAAAAGTCTGCGGCTCGGCAGAACCGGCGCATCGAGTTCATTCCCGATGAGGCCATCGAGGCGATGCTGGAGTGGAACTGGCCAGGCAACATCCGGGAACTGGAGAACTTTATCGAGCGCTCGGTCATCCTTTCGGAGGGCGGGACGCTGCGTCCGCCGCTGGCCGAACTGCGGCATGAAATTGCGCGCCAGCAGACCGGCCCGGACGGCACGCTCCGCGACAAGGAACGAGCGCATATCATCGACATCCTGCGCCAGACCCGGGGCGTGTTGTCCGGCCCGGCAGGGGCAGCCTCGCGGCTCGGGCTGAAGCGGACAACTCTGCAGTATAAAATGCAGAAGCTGGGTGTCTCGCGAGTGGACTACCTTGAATAAGTGTGCCTAACCTTCGTCAGCCCTGCCGGTCCCCCGGCGACCGAAACAGCGATTCCGCCCTATGTAGCCCACTAACGTTCCTGTTTTTGGACACTTGATTCTTTCTGCAGTCTGGCCACCGGTGTGCATTTCGTAGTCTGATCGGCACATCCCAGTCTCCCCCAAAGCGAAGGACCTCTACCAGGATCGTGGCGAGCAGGAGAAGGTCATGGGCGTGCCTCGCGGCTTCGTGTTCTCTGACGGTTGCCTTGGCTGTACCTTGAGGCGGAGCGGCGACTTCTGCGATTTGCCCCACGATCTGCTTTTCGATTTTCACAGCTTGGGGCATATCACGCTGTATCCACCTGACGTTGTATTGCTGTTGGAAGGGCAGGCGCCACGCGGTGTGTACATCGTGTGTTCTGGCCGAGCCAAACTCTCTGTGCTGGCAAAGGATGGCAAGACGGTGATCTTAAAGGTTGCCGGTGAGCGTCAGGTACTGGGCTTGAGCGCAGTGGTTTCGGGACGGCCCTCGCCCATCGAAGCAACCACGATTGAGCCCTGCCAGATCAAATTCGTCGATCGGGAAAGCTTTCTGCGACTGATCGAACGGAACAGCCATGCCGCCCTGGCCTGCGCCCGCCTTCTGAGCCAGGAAATACATGGGACTTTCCGCGACGTGCACGATCTGCTGCTGGCTCGCAGTTCTACCGAAAAGCTGGCGCGGTTGTTGCTCTCATGGGTGGCCAGCGAACCCCGGAATCGGGATCTGCGGGTAGCCACGGACTTCACGCACGAAGAAATTGCACAAATGATTGGATCTTCGCGGGAAACGGTAACTCGCTTGCTCAGTGACATGAAACGGAGAGAGCTGATTCGACTGGAAGGTTCAACTTTGGTGATCCCGAACCGCATTGCCTTGCAGGCAATTGCCTCGTAGGGTTTCCTCCCCTGGGGCGGAGCTCAGCATTGTCAGCGCCGCCCATTTTTTTACAGGTTGAAGAGTTCGCGCAAACGGCGGGTCTGGGCGCGGCTGACGGGAATTTCCGTCTGTTTCTTGTCGTCCATGCGGAGCTGGTAGGAGCTTTTGAACCAGGGCACCACTTCACGAATGTGATTGATGTTGACCAGAAACGACCGGTGGGCGCGCCAAAACAGGCTGGCATTGAGGTTGTCGTTGAGTTCTTCCAGAGTGCGGCAGTTGGACTGGCCTTCCATGCCGGCGTGCCCGCTGGTCACCACCGTGATGACTCCATCGTCGATGGTCGCGTAGCAGATGTCTCTGGGATCGGCTAGAAATAGTCTGCCCGCCGCCTTGATGAGAATTTTTGCAGTCTGCGACTTCTGCGATTCCAGCATGCGGACCAGCGTTTCCAGTTTTTCCTCGGAACCCGCGCCACCCTCGATCTTGGCGCGCGCTTTTTCAACCGACTGCGCCACCCGCTTCTTGTCGAAGGGCTTCAGGATGTAATCGACTGCATTGACTTCGAAAGCCTTGACCGCGTACTGGTCGAACGCAGTGGCGAACACAATCTTGGGAAGAGTCACCTTGCGGTCGAGCAGCTTCTTGATCACGCCGAAGCCGTCCAGGCCGGGCATCTGAACATCGAGAAAGACAAGGTCGGGACTGTGCTCGCGAATCAGGTTGACTGCCTCCAGACCGTTCTTGCCCTGGGCGACCACATTGACGTCGGCGAGACCCTTAACCAGGTAGGCGAGCTCGTCCCGGGCTAGTTGCTCGTCGTCGACAATAACGGCAGAGAGAGGCATAGGTGGAGTGCAGAACAGTGCCCAGAAAGGTAGGCCGGGCGCGTTTCCCAGTTGTGAGTATAGTCAGCGCTGGAAGGCAGGGCAATGCGCGGGCGGGGACAGGTGTGTCGAAAGCGCAGCTCTCGGGGAGCAAGCCCCAACACTTACCAGGGCGATTGATGGCAAGGCCTCCGCCGTGCCTTCCCGTTATTGGGCGATTACTCCGGCTTCCGGGTCACATCCTCGATGTAGAGCAGGATGAGTTGCCGGCCGGGTTGCGGTTCGATGCGGCGGGCGTTAAGCATCATTACACGTGGTCCGAGGTGGGGGAAGTCATGGCGTACCTCGAAGTCTTCCACGCGTCCATTGTTGGGGAGAATCTTTTCCAGCAATTCGCGCAGTTTGGGGATGTTCCATTGCCCATCTCCCAGGTCATAAATCGGGCGGTTTTCTGTTTCCTCACGAGAGACTTCAAAATCCCGGTAGAAGACCAGATTCGCACTCATTACGCGCAGCTGGCTGTCCAGCACCAGGATCGCTTCGCGCGCATGCTCGATGAGCGCGTCGGCGTGCACCTGGATCAAGTCGAGACTGCGCTTCATGACGTCGATGTCCTGGAAACTGATCACGGCTCCGTCAATTTTGTTCTCCGCGGTCTTGTAAGGCCGCACTCGCATCAGATTCCATCCGCCGCCCTCGCTACCGCGTACCTCTATTTCCTGGGGGCTGGCGCTCTCGATGGTGTGGCGGGCTATCATGCCTAAGTCGTCTACGTCCAGATTGGGACGGATGTCGTTCAAGCGGCGTCCAATATCGCTGGCGAGCAGATTCAGCAGCTTCTCCGCAGGAGGGGTAAAACGGCGAATGTGCAGGTCATTGCCCACGATGACCACCGGGATACTTACGTTATCGAGCAGATTGCGCAGGTCGTTGTTCACCACCGACAATTCCACGTTCCGGTTCTGCATCTCCTCGTTGAGGGTGGTGAGCTCTTCATTGGTCGATTGCAATTCCTCCTTGGCGGTTTCCATTTCTTCGTTCGTACTTTGCAGCTCTTCGTTGGCCGACGAGATCTCCTCATTGGCGGCTTTAAACTCTTCCGACGTTGCTTCTTGGTCTTCCATCAGCGATTGCAACTGTTCCCGGACCTCGGTCAACTCGGTCTGCAGCCGTTGGTTTTCGCGCGCGGATGGATCCTTGAGTGGGGCAGCCTTGCGGCGGCCGCCCCGGTCCTTGGCAGGCGCGAGCTTCGCCGCGTCCTGAAAAACGACCACGTAGAAACGCTCCGGCATTTGGCCGCGGATGGGAATCACTTCCAGGTTTACTTCGCATGTGTCTCCGTTTAACCGAATACGTACGCCCTCCTTCCGCACCGGCGCACTTTGCTTCTTGGCCTTGAGCAAAGCGGCGCGGAGGTCCATCAGCAGGCCCTCGCGCGCCATTTTCGAGAGGTTGAATGAGGGCTGACCCGCGGGCGGCTCCAGATACTTTCCTGTCTTCCCCCGAAACTGCACGATCTCCATGTCGTCGTTGACCACAATGCTGGCGGGCACAAAGCGGTGAAACAGGACCCGGTCAGCTTCCCGTTCGACGATGGAGACGGGCCGCGGCTCGAAGATGGTCTTGGCCGCGAGGGTGCGGGCGCGGTTGTAGTCAGCGCCACCGCCGAAATATGTGATCAGGCGGGTGGCGGTTTTCTTCTTCTGATAGATTTTGCTTTTCTTGTCGACCTGCGTGAAATGGGAGGCGAAAGCGGCCAGGCTTTCCGAACCACCGAGCAGGAGATAGCCGCTGGGTCTGAGTGCGTAGTGCAGAGTCGGAATCACGCGCTCCTGCAAAATGGGCGCCAGGTAGATGAGCAGGTTGCGGCAACTGATCAGGTCGAGATTGGAAAAGGGCGGGTCCTTGGCGACATTCTGCTTCGCGAAAATGCACAGCTCCCGCACCGATTTGTTGATCTGATAGCCGCCGTCGATCTTGTTGAAAAAGCGGTTCAGGCGCTCGGGGGAAATGTCGGCGACCGCGGCCTCCGAATAAAGACCGGCCCGAGCGCGGTCCAGCGAGTTGTCGCTGATATCGGTGGCAAAGACCTGGAAGGGCATGCTGCCCAGCGGAGGCCTCACGGTCCTCTGGGTCTCCAGCCAGATATATTCCAGCATCGCCATAGCCAGCGAATAGACCTCCTCACCGGTGGAGCAGCCCGGGACCCAGACTCGGATCGTGCCCCGATCGCTGGCGCCGAACAAGTCGGGAAATACCCTTTTGCGCAATGCCTCGAAGACTGCGGGATCGCGGAAGAAGCTGGTTACATGGATGAGAATGTCCTGATACAACTCCTCAATTTCCCCTGGTGTGTTGCGTGCGAAGCGAACGTAATCTTTCAGATCTTCCAGCTTATGCAGGAGGATGCGGCGGTGGATGCGGCGGTGCAGGCTGGTGTGCTTGTAGTGGGTGAAGTCCACTCCGGTGGCTTCCCGCAACAGCGAGAGCAAGACTGCCATCTCGCCACCCGGGACGATGGCGATGTCAGGTTTGTTCGCGGGAACCGGCGCCAGATACGGGTGCTGTGCCAGCCGGAGCAGTTCCTGGGCAATGGCGGGGGGGACAGAGTGAAGTCGACGCCGCCGGCAATGCGCGCGCTGTGCGGCATGCTGGCGTACTTGGCCGACTTCTCGTCCTGGGCGAAGGTGATTCCGCCGGCCACTTTGATGGCGCGCGAACCCTCGGTACCGTCGGAGGCCGTGCCCGAAAGAATCACGCTGATGGCCCGGTTTCCGCGATCCTCCGCCAAGGAGCGCAGAAAATGGTCAATCGGCAAGTTCCGCCCGCGCATCAGCACGCGGGGCGACAGTCTTAGAATGCCATCCCTGATAGTCATGCTGGTGTTGGGTGGCATTACATAAATGTGGTCGGGCTGCACTGCCAGTCGATCGGTGGCCTCGACCACAGGAATCTTTGTGGTCCGCGAAAGGATGTCTTGCAACTCGCTGCTGTGCTTGGGATCAAGATGCTGTACGAGGACGAACGCCATTCCCGTTTTCACGGGTAGGTGACGCAGCAGTTCAGAGAAGGCTTCCAGTCCTCCCGCCGACGCGCCGATGCCGGCAATGGGGAAGGGCGCGGATCGAGGAACGCGCCCCGGAACGACAGGGCCGCGCAATCTTATCTTCACGGCGGGACCTTTCATGGGAAAACCGCCTGGGCGGAGCTACGCTCAGCGACCGCAGAACACGGTCCGGCTGTACAGGTGAGGACCCCTGCAAGCGGACCCCGGGCTCGGTCTTTTCGTCCGCGGTAGGGAATGTTAGTCCGGAGAAGGCGCAGGGTCAATGAGAAGATACAAACGTTTCCCAATTTGGGACGCGAGTTATGGGACAGATATAAGTGCAGTGCGGAACACTTTTGTCCGCCGCTGTTGTTCTGGGCGTTGGTCGTGGGGGTTCGGAGCAACTCATCCGCTGTCTGCGCCTGGCGGACAATGGTGTCCGCCGCAGGCGCACTTACGACAGAGGTAGCGACATCAGGTGGTGGCCGTGGTCCTGGAAGCCGAGTTTGCGGTAGAACTCGAAGGCGGCTGCATTGCGGCGGACGACTTCCAGATGGATGGCACGGACGTTGTGCAACCGGGCTTGCTCGCAAACAAATTCGAGAGTCTTGCGTCCCCAGCCTCGGCCGCGGTGCGACTCGATGAGGTAGAACTCGTCAATGAAGGCGTCGCGGCCCAGATACTCCAGGCTGTATCCGAAGCAGAGCACGATGTAGCCGACTGCAGCGCCGGAGTCGAGGACGAGCCAGGCAAGTCCGAACGCAGGATTGCGGAGCAGGCTGAGCAGCGCGGTACGGGCCGGCTCGCGTTCATAGTGATGGCCGTCGAAGGCGTAGTAATCGCGCATGAAGTCGAGGAGCAGCTCGGCGTCGGCGGACGCGGCAAGGCGGAATTCCGGTTGCCAGACGTTAGGCGACATTTTCGATAGCCAGCGCCATCCCCATGCCACCGCTTACGCAAAGAGTAGCGAGGCCGCTCTTCGACTCACGCTTCAGCATTTCGTGGAGCAGCGTGACCGTGATGCGCGTGCCGGAGCATCCGATGGGGTGGCCGAGGGCGATGGCGCCTCCGTTGACGTTGAGTTTGTCACGATCGAAATGAAGTTCGCGATCGCAGGCCAGCACCTGGGCGGCAAAAGCTTCGTTGAGTTCGACGAGATCGAAGTCCGCGAGCTTCAGGTCGTGTTTCTTCTCCAGTTTGTGGATAGCCGGCACCGGGCCGATGCCCATGATGCGAGGATCGACTCCGGCAGAAGTCACGGCCATGATCCGCGCCAGCGGCTTGAGGTTGTTCAGCTTAACGAAGTTCTCGCTCGCGAGCACGACCGCAGCCGCGCCGTCGGTGATACCGGAGGAGTTCGCCGCCGTGATGGTGCCGGTCTTCGAGAAGACGGGCGCCAGCTTGGCCATTTTTTCCATCGAAGCGTCAAGGAATAGGTGCTCGTCACGAGAGAAGACGGTTATCCCTTTCTTGCCTTCAATTGTGACCGGAGCAATTTCTGCGTCGAACCGCCCGCTGGATTGGGCGGCGGCGGCGCGCTTCTGGGAGCAGAGCGCGAACTGGTCCTGCTCGTCGCGGGAAATCTTATATTGCTCGGCGAGCAGTTCAGCGGTTTCGCCCATAACCATTTTGGCCATCGGACAAAAGAAGCCGTCGCGGTACATGCCGTCCACGAGCTCCTGATGGCCCATGCGGTAGCCCCAGCGCGCGCCGTCGAGATAGTAGGGCAGCCGCGACATCGACTCCGTCCCGCCGGCGAGAACACAGTCCAGGTTGCCCGTAGCGATTTCCTGAAAGCCAAGCGCGATGCTCTTGATGCCTGAAGCGCAGGCCTTGTTCACGGTGTAGGCGGGCACTTCCTGGGGAACGCCGCTGCGGATCGAAATCTGACGCGCGGGATTGGGACCGCCGCCGGCCTGGCGCGCGGTGCCGAAGATGGTTTCTTCCACCTGCTCCGGCTGAACTCCGGCATGCTCCATCGCCGCTTTGGCGGCGGCCACACCCATGTCGGCGGCGGTCTGCGAGGCGAGCGAGCCGCCAAACTTTCCGATCGGTGTGCGGACGGCGGCGACGATGTACACGCTGTTCAACGAGAATCCTCCAAACTTTTTAGTCTAGCATCGGATGTAGCGCCGGTGCGTCGCCGGCAAAGCGTAAACTAGTGGTTCGCCGCACGCGGCAAGCTGCGTCTCCACATATGGATTCGGGACCGGCGAGCCGCGACTCTACCCATGAATATTCTCTACGGAATTAATACTGTGACCGAGGCGCTGAAGGCCCGCGGCCGCGCCTTTGAGTGGATCGGCGTTGGCAAGGAGCGGAACGATATCCGCCTGAAGCGCGTGATTGATGAGTGCCGCAAGATCGGAGTGCAGGTCCGCTTTCTATCGCGGGTGGAACTCGACCGGCTGGCGGGGAACGCGGCGCATCAGGGGCTGGTCGCGGTCACGTCGGCCAAGCAGTACAACGATCTGGATGACCTGCTGGCGGCGCGGCGCGGCGAACATTCGCTGATTGTTGTGCTGGATGGAGTCGAAGATCCGCACAACCTGGGAGCGATTCTGCGCACGGCCGATGCTGCGGGCGCCGATGGCGTTGTCGTCCCGGACCGGCGCGCGGCGGGCGTGACCGGCACAGTGGCGAAAGTCTCGGCAGGAGCGAGCGAGCATCTTCCAATAGCCAAGGTTACGAACATTTCGCGCTCGCTCGAAGAGTTGAAGTCGAACGATCTGTGGATCGTCGGTCTGGACGAACGAGGCCCGCAAACCTATGACGCGATTGACTACAAAATGCACTGTGCGGTGGTGCTGGGCGCGGAAGGCAAGGGACTGCACGACCTGGTGCGGAAGCACTGCGATTTCCTGGTGTCAATCCCGATGCTGGGCAGGGTGCCGTCGCTGAATGTGTCGGTGGCGGCGGGAATTGTGCTGTTTGAGGTGGTGCGACAGCGGCGTCTAGCGGCATCGAAGCAATCATGAAGTTCCTCTGTGCCCTCTGTGTCCTGTGTGAGTTGGTTGCCCCTGCTCTTGCCCTCGATCGCGAGGCGTTCACATTCACGAAATACGATCTTGAGATTCGCCTGGAGCCGGACCAGCAAAGACTGGGCGCGCGCGGAAAAGTGACCTTGCGCAACGACTCGGCCCAGCCGCAGAAGATCGCAGTGCTGCAGATTTCTTCTTCGCTCCACTGGCGGTCCATCAAAATGTCGGGCAAAGCCGTGCAATACATATCCCAGCCCTACTTCTCGGATATTGACCACACGGGCGCCTTATCCGAAGCCATCGTGACTCTGCCCGCAGAAATCAAGGCGCAGGATTCGGTGGAACTCGAGATCGGCTACGAAGGCACGATCCTGCTGGATACGACGCGGCTGACGCAGATCGGGGTTCCGGAAGCCCTTGCCAAACACGTCAGTTGGGACCAGATCAGTTCGTCGTTCACAGCGGTGCGGGGAGCGGGATATGTTGCGTGGTATCCGATTGCGACCGAATCGGCGGACTTTTCCGAAGGCAACAGCATGTTTCAGGTGGCGGACCGGTGGCGAGCGAGAGAAGCGGAGAGTGGGTTCAGAGCCACCCTCAGCCTTCCGGGCGAAGGTGGAAAAGGACCGCCGACTATGTTGTGCGGCGACAACCTGGGAGGCTCCGCGGAGTATGGGCGGCCATGGTCTGCGTTTACAGATTGCGATTACAAGCGACTTGGAACAGTCACCCCGACTTTCGTGGTTGCAAAATACTTGGACCAGTCAAAACCTCCTCTCCATCTCTTCAGCCTGCAAGGGCATGAAGCTGACTCCGCCAGCTATTCAAATGCGCTCGAACCTGCGTCGAAGTTTGTGTCTGAATGGTTTGGGCAGCGGAGTTCAGCGATTGCCATCGCGGATCTGGCTGACTCCAACGCCTCGCCCTTTGAGAGTGGCACATTGCTACTGACGTCGATGGCGCGCGAAGACTCGAAACTCGCAGAGATCAACCTGGTTCACGAACTCGTCCACGCCGCGTTCACTTCGCCGCGGCCCTGGATCTACGAAGGGCTCGCCCACTTTGCCGAGGCGGTGTATCGCGAGCAGAAGCAGGACGGGCGCGCAGCCGCTCTCGAGTTTCTGAATCTCCACCGGACGACGTTTGTGGAAGCAGAAAAGGATGTCGCCACGGCGCCGCAGAAAAATCCCGGACAGCCCCTGGCCACAACGTTCGACGAGAGCTACTACCGCAGCAAGGCGGCGTACGTCTGGTGGATGTTGCGCGACACGATTGGCGAAGATGCGCTGAAGCTGGCTATTCATAACTATCGGGCGACGGATGACAAAAATCCAAAATACGCAGAGCAACTGGTTGCAGCCGCCGCAAAGCGCGACCTGGGGTGGTTCTTTGACGATTGGGTTTACCACGATCGAGGGTTGCCGGATTTCCGGGTGCTGGCAGCGCATCCATGGAACGGCGAAAAGGGTAGGCAGATCGTAACGGTTACGATCGAAAACCTGGGCAGCGCCGGAGCAGAGGTTCCGTTCACCATCCGTTTCGCGGGGGGCGAGATCACGCGCCGGATCGAAGTGCGGGCCAAGTCCACGGCCACGAGCCGCGTGGAGGTGCCGGGCGCGGCGGCGGAAGTGGTGGTCAACGATGGCAGCGTGCCGGAGAGCGATTTGACGAATAATGTGTTGAAGATCACCGAGTCACCGGAACCCGGATTGCAGAAGTAAGAAGTCAGACTGCAGAAGTAAACCGATTGCAGAGGGCAAAGGTCAGATTGCAGAGGTAAAATCAACACCGGCCGTTCTTACTTCTGCAATCTGACTTCTGCATTCTGCAATTCTGGAGGATCGTTTGCCCTACATCCAGTTTCTTGGTGCGGCTGGTACCGTTACCGGCTCGAAACATCTCATCAACACTTCCTCCGACTCGACCGGCAAGCAAGGGCTGCAAGTGCTGATTGACTGCGGATTGTTTCAAGGACAGAAGGAATGGCGCGAGCGCAACTGGCAGGACACGCCGGTTCCGGATCGTGAAATTGATGCGGTTATTCTCACGCACGCGCATCTCGACCATTGCGGATGGATTCCGCGGCTGGTGAAACAGGGCTTTCACGGCTCGATCTATGCCACGCAGGCGACGATTGAGCTCTGTTCCGTGGTGCTGGCTGATTCCGGCCACCTGCAGGAAGAAGACGCGGAGTTCTACAACAAGAAAAAAGCTTCCAAACACGATCCTGCACTGCCGCTGTACACGCTGCAGGAGGCGCAGGATTGCATGCAGTACTTCAAGCCGGTAGCGGTCGGGCAAACGACGCAGGTGAGTCCCGAGCTCTCTTTCCGATTTGTGCATGCCGCGCACATTCTGGGATCGACCATGGCGGAAATCACGCTCAGGGCCAATGGACAGATGCGCCTCCTGCTCTTCACCGGCGACATTGGCCGCGTCCGCGACAGCGAGATTGCGCCGGGCAAAGTTGTCCATTCCGGTCCGCAGGAAGGCGAAGCGGCCGAGGTGCTGGTGATGGAGTCTACTTACGGCAACCGGCGGCATCCGGATACCGATCCGCGCCCGGAACTGGCGCGGCTGATCCGCGAAGCGGTGCAGCGCGGCGGCACCGTTGTAGTGCCGGCGTTTGCGGTCGAGCGGACACAGAAATTTATTTTCATGTTGAAGGAACTGATGGAGTCGGGGCAGATTCCGCGCGTACCGGTCTTTTGCGACAGCCCGATGGCGATCAAGGCAGTCGATATTTTCCTGAAGCACTCGGAAGAGTACACGCCGCAAGCGGCCGACTTGATCAAGAAGTACGGGTCACCGCTCGACTGGCCGGGCCTCACGTTCGCGGAAACCGCCGAACAATCGAAGAAGATCAACGCGAGCCAGTATCCGGCGATCATTATTTCTTCGAGCGGCATGGCCACAGGCGGACGCATTCTGCATCACTTGGCGCAACGGCTGCCGGACCCGAAGAATCTCGTACTTTTTATTGGTTTCCAGGCGCCTGGTACGCGGGGCGCCATCATCAAGGGCGGCGCGCCGGAGGTGAAGATCTTCGGGGACTTCATCACCATCCGGGCGCAGGTGGCGGCGCTGGAGCAGTTCAGCGATCATGCCGATCCTCCGGAACTGCTGGAGTGGCTGCGAACTTTCACCAACAAGCCGGGAGTGACCTATCTCGTGCACGGCGAGCCGGCGGCCTCGTCGCAGCTGCGCGACCTGATGAAGAAAGAGTTGGGATGGAATGTACAGGTGGCCGAATATATGCAGCAAGTGGAGGTTAAGTAGAATTTTGCAGTTGGGTAGTTTTGTAATCTGAACAACTTGTGCGCGCAAATTACAAAATTACCCGATTACAAAATTACCAAATTCTCTATGACCGAAGCAGAGTTCAAAAAGCATCTGGAGTCGGCGGAAAACAGTCCGAAGGAGATTGCGGCGGCGGTTTCCGGCCTGCCGGAGAAAGTGCTGCGCTACAAGCCGTCGCCCGTAAAATGGTGCGTGCTCGAGATCCTTGGTCATCTCGCTGACGTCGAGATCGTCTACGGATATCGCTTGCGGCAGATGCTGGCCGACGACAAACCCGCAATCGCGCCGATCGATCAGGACGCCTGGGCCCGCAACCTCGGCTACATGGAAACTCCACCCGCAGAACTGGTCGCGTTCTATGGGATCGCCCGCCATCACAACCTTAGAATATTGCGCCGCGCCACGGCTGCCGACCATTCACGGTCCGCTTACCATCCCGAGTTGCAGCGCGAGGTGACCGTAGCGGATCTAGTCGCGGCCATGGGTGGACACGGGGCGAGCCATCTTCAGCAGATCGAGAAGCTGAAGAAGGCAGCGGCACGGCTGTGATTCGGGCCGATCACTCAAGGGCAAAAACTGCATGCACAGTTGCTGAGCTCTTGACCTTTTGTGGGTAAACTTCCACGTTCGCGCGGTCGCCAGACTTCGTGACGACGACCGCGTCGTCTCTTCGACTCCAGAAGGCTTCGACGAGACGCCCCTCATCCGGAGATTTGTTGCTGGCGTAAACCAAGTCTCCCAGTTTAGCGTGTAACCCCTCGGCCATTTGCTCGGCGATTGACCGCGCCTTGCCCAGGGCGGCACCGCTAGCCTTGGCCTGCAGCGCGCTCGGATCGATGACGTTCCAAGATACTCCCTGGATGTCGTTGACACCGGCTTGTGTGGCCACCTCAACCAGATTGCTTACTTGCGAGATTGGAACCAAAATCTTCCACGATTGCTCAGCCTCAAATTGACGTTGCTTCTTCAATTCCGGCGTCCATTTTTCGTCAGCGTCAGCCAATCCGAGGCGCAGCTTACTCGTCTCGATATTCTCTTTTGCAAGGTGAGCTGCGAGCAAAGAATTTACTATCTGTCGAGAGATCCGTACGTTGTCCTGAAATGCTGCGTCTTGGGTCGGGCCAAAGCTGCGGTAACCAAAAGAAACCGTCGCGATTTCCGGTTCAGCGGTGACGCTGTCATCAGCAGTGACAGCTATTGTCTTATTCTGGCGGCTAACTTGGACGTCCTGAGCGGCGGCCGGGATCACGGAAATTCCGACGAGCAGACCGAGGGTAAGGAAGAGGTTTAGGCGCATGGTTCCTCCAGTAGGTTGGGTGCCACTTCAGATTGACTAGATGACGTTAGGCAGATGTTTGGTGGCTCGAGTCCGTGAATTGAATGAGCTTTTCGAGCTTTGCGAGCGCCGCGCCTGAGTCGATCGCCTTCGCAGCCAGCGGCACGGCGTCTCGCAGATGATCGGCGCGGCCGGCGGCGACTAGCGCGGCTGCTGCGTTGAGTACCACTACGTCGCGTCGAGCGGACTTCTTACCAGCCAGCACCTCCCGAATCAGGGAGGCGTTCACCGCGGCATCTCCACCCGCGATGTCTTCGAGTGTACCTCGGCGCAAACCGAATTCTTCCGGCGTGACTTCATAGGTGTGGACACGGCCTTCGCGCACTTCACCTATCCGCGTTGGACCCGTGATTGTAATTTCGTCCAGCCCGTCGCTGCCGTGGACGACGAGCGCCCGGTGCAATCCCAGCATGCTGAGAGCCTCGGCGAGTTTCTCTACTAGATCGGCCGAATACACTCCGACAACCTGGCAGGTAGCGTGGGCGGGATTGGTCAGTGGCCCGAGCAGATTAAACACCGTGCGCAGGCGCAGCTCGCGGCGGACCGGTTGCACGTACTTCATCGCGGAATGCATCGCAGGAGCAAACAGAAATGCCATACCCACTCCCTCAAGACACTCCGCGATTCGCGACGACGGCATCTTGATGTTCACGCCGAGAGCTTCCATCACGTCCGCAGAGCCGCATTTTGAAGTCACGCTTCGGTTGCCGTGCTTGGCGACGCGAACGCCAGCGCCGGCTGCGACGAACGCGGTTGCGGACGAAATGTTGAATGTGCCGCTGGCATCGCCTCCGGTCCCACAAGTGTCGACTAGGGCATCGCGGCCGGTGCCGCTGGCGTCGAGGACCGAGTTGCCGCTGAGTTCCAGCGGCGTGGCGGCGGCACGGATCGCTTCGGCAAAGCCGACAATCTCTTCGACTGTCTCGCCCTTCATGTGCAGCGCGACCAGCAGGGCCGCGACCTGCGCGTCGGTGCACAGACCCGTGAGAACCTCGGTCATGACTGCATTCGCCTCGTCGCGAGAGAGCGACTGACGGTGGTTGGCGAGGCGGTGGAGGACGTCGGTGATCATTCCGGCTTCCAAGCTACCGCAGCCGCGACATCCTTTCAAATCCGCTGTTTTCCCAGGGCGACCTCGATCCGGGTGCGAAAGCGCTCGCGCCAACTTTCGGGCAGGCTTCCGACTTCGACCGCGCGTTTGAGCAACTCGAGATCCGGCGCATGGGAGGTATAGAGATGGTTGAACTCGGCGATGGTCACGCTGGGGATCTCGCTCTGGAGAAAATGAAATGCGTCCCCAGTGCCGATGTCTCCTTCTTCAACGACCGAAAAATAGAAGCCACTGTGGCCGCTGTGAAGGAAACGTTCGATCATGTCCTCGCGTTGGAACTTGGCAGCCAGCTTGAAGCAAGGGAGCCGGGGTGTTGTGACCTTGACCACCGCTGAGCCGACGCGGTACTGGTCTCCCATGCAGACGTTGGTCTCGAGCAGGCCTTCCGTGGTGAAGTTCTCGCCAAATGATCCCCAGGGCAATGCTTCCTGGGGAAGCTCGCCGCGCCAGAATCTGTAGTGCTCCGACGGATAAGCGTACACGGCTTTATTCACGCCGCCATGCACCGACAGGTCGGCTTGCCGGTCGCCGTCGAGGTTGGTTTTCCGGAGCATGATGCGGCCGTCGACGGGCTTCTTGAAGATGCCGGTTTTGAAGGTGGCGCCTTTCCAACCGAGCAGGCGGGGCAGGCCGACGTTCACGGATACAAGTTTCATGGTGAGTTATCAGACGATCCGGGCGGCTTGCGCGATGCAGATTTCGGGCGCGGTGTCGTCGCGATGGCCGCCTTGCGTCCTGCCGTGCTTGGCCGATTGACCACAAGTCCTATAAAATCGGGAGTTTGCTGACTGCGGTCCGAAGCTGCATGCGGGTTCCTCCGAGTTTGGAATCGAGCCAGTACGCAATCCAGGAATCATTATGAAGATTCACGAGTATCAGGGGAAAGAAATCCTGAAGAAATTTGGTGTGGCCGTGCCGCGCGGCAAGATGGCGCAGACGCGCGAAGAAGCCGAGGCGGCGGCAAAAGAACTGTTCAGCATTGGCGCAGCGGGCGTGGTGGTGAAGGCGCAGATCCATGCCGGGGGACGTGGCAAAGGTGGCGGGGTGAAGATCGCCAAGTCGGTGGAGGAAGCGAGCGATCTGGCCGGCAAGATACTCGGCATGACACTGGTGACGCACCAGACCAGACCCGAAGGACGGATTGTTCGTCGTTTGCTGATTGAAGAGACGCTGCCAATTGAGAAAGAGCTTTATCTCGGCATTCTGGTGGATCGTGGTGAGGGCAAACCGGTATTCATGGCGTCGGCGGCGGGCGGCATGGAGATCGAGCAGGTCGCAGCCGAGCGGCCGGAAGCGATCCTGAAGCAGTACATTGATCCGGGCATGGGGCTGGAGGCGTTTCAGGCGCGCAAAATCGCCTTTGCGCTCGGCCTGAGCGGGGCGCAGATCAACCCTGCGGTGAAATTTCTGACGGGACTCTATCGCGCGTTTCTCGAGACCGACGCGTCGCTGGTCGAGATCAATCCGTTCATCACGACGACTGACGGACGTATTTTTGCGCTCGACGCGAAAATGACGTTCGACGATAACGCGCTCTTCCGCCATCCTGATATTCGCGATCTGCGTGACATCACGGAAGAGGATTCGCTGGAGGTCGAAGCATCCAAGTACAACCTCAACTACATCAAGCTCGACGGCAGCGTCGGCTGCATGGTGAATGGCGCCGGTTTGGCGATGGCGACGATGGACATCATCAAATACGCGGGTGGGATGCCGGCGAACTTTCTGGATGTCGGCGGCGGCGCTAACGCCGAGCAGGTGGCGCATGCGTTTGAAATCCTGCTCAGCGACAAGAGTGTGCGGGCGGTGCTGATCAACATTTTTGGCGGGATTCTGCGCGTGGATACGCTTGCCAACGGTGTGGTCGAGGCGGCCAGGAAGACGAACATTCAGCTGCCGGTCGTCCTCCGTTTAGAAGGGACCAACGTTCAGCAAGGCAAGAAGATCCTGATGGAGTCGGGGCTGAACTTCACCATCGCCGAGACGATGAAGGACGCGGCGGATAAGGTTGTGGCGGCGGCAAGAGCGGCATAGATGCACGAGTCCGCGAGGGCAGGTTGCCCTCGCGACAGCCGGCGAGGGCGCCGGCGCTACTTAAAGAGAGCAATCATGGCGATTCTGGTTGATAAGCGGACGAGATTGATCGTGCAGGGGCTGACCGGGCGCGAAGGCACGTTTCACACCAAGGCTTGCGCGGCGTATGGAACGCAGGTTGTCGGCGGTGTTACACCTGGCAAGGGAGGAACGACGCATGAAGGCTGGCCGGTCTTCAACACCGTGCAGGAAGCTGCGGACAAAACCGGCGCGAATGCCACTGTGATTTTTGTTCCCCCGCCGTTTGCTGCCGACGCCATCATGGAAGCGGCCGACGCCGACATTGAACTGATCGTCTGCATCACCGAAGGTATTCCGACGCTGGACATGGTGCGCGCTTGGGAATTTCTGCAGAACCGGCGCTCGCGGCTGATTGGGCCAAATTGTCCGGGGATCATTTCGCCGGGCAAATGCAAGATCGGCATCATGCCGGGACACATCCACAAAGAAGGCAGCGTGGGTATTGTTTCGCGCTCCGGCACGTTGACCTACGAGGCCGTGCATCAGCTCACGCAGCGCCGCATTGGGCAATCGACAGCGATCGGGATTGGCGGCGATCCGATCATCGGAACGACTTTCGTCGACGCGCTCGACCTGTTCAATCGCGATCCGCAGACCGAAGCGGTCATCATGATCGGAGAGATCGGCGGCAACGCAGAAGAGACGGCTGCGGAGTTCGTGAAAGCGAATATGAAGAAGCCGGTGGTCGGTTTTATCGCCGGGCAGACCGCTCCGCCGGGCCGCCGCATGGGTCATGCTGGCGCGATCATCTCCGGCGGCAAAGGGACAGCCGCGGAAAAGATTGCTGCCATGGAGAAAGCTGGGATCAAAGTGGCGAAGTCCCCGGCCGACATTGGCGACACGCTGGCGGCAGCGCTGGGCAAAGCCGCACTTAGCACTTAGCATTTTGGCACTTGGTTGTCCTGACACCTGAGGCCTGACACCTAAGACCTGAACTTATGAAAACACTGCAACGCACTTTCACTATCATCAAGCCGGACGCGGTCAAGCGGCACGCGATCGGAGACATCATCGAACAATTCGAGAAGAACGGCTTCCATATTCTTGCCATGAAGATGCTGGAGATTTCCAAGCATCAGGCGGAACAGTTCTACGCGGTTCATGCGAGCCGTCCGTTTTACAATTCGCTGACCGATTTCATGTCGAGTGGTCCGATCGTAGTGCTGGCGCTGGAGAAGGAAAACGCGATCGCCGACCTGCGCAAGCTGATGGGCGCGACCAACCCGGCGAACGCCGACGAAGGCACCATCCGCAAGAAGTGGGCCAGCAGCATCGAGCACAACGCGATCCACGGATCGGATGCGGAAGACACGGCGCGCTTCGAGTTGAGCTTCTTCTTTGCGGGATACGAATTGACGCAATAAAACAGTTCTCAGTTCCCAGTTCTCGGTTCTCAGTAGAGCCGGGGCCAGGTTTCTGAGAACTGAGAACCGGGAACTGAGAACTCTCATGCCTTTAATTCAAGTCACCATGCTCCAAGGCCGCACGGCCGATCAGAAGCGGAAAATCGCGCAGCGCATCACGGACACGATGGTGGAAGAAGCAGGGGCGCGGCGGGAAGCGATCGTCGTGACCTTCGTCGAAGTGTCGAAAGAAAGCTATGCCTCCGGCGGGGTCCTGATGGCGGATAAACAGCCGAAGTGAGCGCTGACCGCGCGCGGGTGAATCGGAGACAGCAGGTCCTTCGCTTCGCTCACGATGACAAATCAAATAATTGATGAGACATCATCCCAGCGGCTCGAACAGATGTCCCTCAGTGCGATCGGCGACTTTGGGCAGATCCTTTTTGGCAAATTGCAGGAAGTGGGGGGCGGCACGGTGCGCTTCTAGCGCGGCGTCGTCTTCGTACTGCTCGTAGATGAAGAAGCGCCGCGGCTCGGTCTTGTGCTTGTGGACTTGATACATGACACAGCCGGGCTCTTTGCGGGACTCGGCTGTTAGTTTTTCAAAGAGTGCGGCCACGTCGGACTCGCGTCCCGTCTTTGCCATCCAGGTCACCGTCAGCACTACCATCCATCGCTCCGTTCTTGCTCTCTCTGTATGGTCTAGGCTTGGGCTGCCGGGCTCTTGATTGGTTGCAGGCCCAGCTGGCTCACAAAATCCGGCACCAGGATCGTTTGCTCTCGATCCGGGCCGGTAGAAATCATGCCGACTCGTGCACCCGTCTCCTTCTCAATGAAGGCTAGGTACTCGCGGGCCGCTTTGGGTAATCGTTCAAACGTTTGAATGTCCTGCGTGGGAGTGGCCCAACCCGGCATTTTGCGGTACACGCATTCGATCTTTTCGTAGCCGCATGCCTGCGCCGGCACTTCGATCGTCTCTTTGGCGTTGACCTTGTATCCAACGCAAACCGGAATTTCGGTGAGATGGTCGAGCACGTCGAGTTTGGTCACCACCAGCCAGGAGATTCCGTTAATCATGCCAGCGTAGCGCAACAGAGGCAAATCGAGCCAGCCGGTGCGGCGCGGGCGTCCGGTGACCGCGCCGAACTCGTTGCCGCGCTTGCGCAGGTCTTCTCCCTGCTCGTCGAGAAGTTCGGTGGGAAACGGACCGCCGCCAACCCGGGTGCAATACGCCTTGGTGATGCCGATGACGGTGTCGATCGAAGTCGGCGGAACCCCGGTGCCGGTGACAGCGCCGCCGGAAGTTGCGCTCGATGAAGTCACAAACGGGTAGGTGCCGTGATCGATGTCGAGCATCGTACCCTGGGCGCCTTCGAATACGACGGACTTGCCCGCTGCGATCGCCTGATTAAGAAGCACCGCAGTGTCACAGACGAAGGGTGCGATCTGTTGGGCGGCGCCGGAGTACTCCTTGAACATTTTGTCGGCGTCGAGCGGCTCGGAATTGAAGAGCGCATGCGCGATCATGTTCTTCTCGCGGACGGCGTTCTCGATGTGGGTACGAAGCAACGTGGTATCGAGCAGATCGGCGACGCGGAGGCCACGGCGGCCCATCTTGTCCTCGTAGGCGGGGCCAATCCCGCGGGATGTCGTGCCGATCTTCACCCGCCCGGGAGCATTTTCCGAGCCCAGTTCCATCATGCGATGGTAGGGAAGGATGACCTGCGCCCGATTGGAGATGAACAGGTTGCCGTCCACCTTCACGCCCCCATCGCGCAGCGAAGCAACTTCCTTGAGGAAGGCGAGCGGATCGAAAACAACTCCATTGCCAATCACATTCGTGCACGTGGGACGAAGAATGCCGCCCGGCACCAGCTGCAAGACAAATTTCTTTCCGCCGATGATGACGGTGTGGCCGGCGTTGTGTCCGCCAGCGTAGCGGGCGACGACCGAAAAAGTCTGGGTGAGCACGTCAACAATCTTGCCCTTACCCTCGTCGCCCCATTGGGCTCCAACAATGACCGCGGTTTTGCCTCTATTCAATGCTTGCTCCGTGGAATTTGTGCGGCTGTCCGACTGCCCCGGGGTCGCACACACTGATTTCCCGCAGCTGGAAAAATGGCTTGAAAACAGGGATGTTCGGCGGGAGCCGGTGCGTACAACCTAGCATACCGAATTGCGGTGCCGGGGAGCAATCGGCGAAAGACTTTGCAGAGGTCAGCCACGAGCTTCGAGCCGCGAGCTTCGGGCGAGCAGATCGATTCTGGCTCGAAGCTCGTCGCTCGGAGCCGGGTCTTCACCTCTGCAATCTGACATCTAACCTCTGACCTCCTGTATCCTGACTCGATGCCGGAGTTGCCCGAAGTCGAGACGATTGCGCGCGGACTGGACAAGCGCGTCACCGGCGACAGCATCGATTCAGTCTGGATCGGGTCCCGGAAGCAGCCGCTGAAGTCGCCCGCGGCGAAAATTGCGTCGACCTTGGAAGGCAAGAGGATAGTCCGCGTCCATCGGGCCGGGAAGCACATCATATTTGACCTGGAAAAAGCGATCGCCGGGAGTAGGAAGCCGCGGCCCGCCGCGTCCCAACCCCAGGATCAGCACGCACAATGGGTCGTTCATCTCGGCATGACCGGGCGCATGGTGGTCACAGAACCTGCAGCCGAAACGGCCAAACACACGCACCTGGTGGCCCGGCTAGGCTCTGGGCGGGAACTGCGGTTCATTGATCCCCGAATGTTCGGGAAGCTGAGCGTCCACTCGACAGGATTCCACCCCGGCGGAGTGGAGCCGCTTGAAGTTGGCGAACAGCAGTTTCTGGCATTGTTTCGCGGCCGAAAGACTCCGATCAAGAGCGCGCTTTTGAACCAAAAGCTGCTTCGTGGCGTAGGCAATATCTATGCGGACGAGTCGCTGTTCCGAGCGGGCATCCGGCCGCGGCGGCGGGCTGCCTCGCTGACTCGGGGAGACCTCCGACGTCTGTATTATGCAGTTCAGGAAGTGCTGAAGGAAGCCATTGCTTTGGGCGGGTCGTCAATTTCCGACTACGTGGATGCGGACGGCGAAGAAGGCTTCTTCCAGCTCCAGCACCGGGTCTATGGCCGCGAGGGAGAACCGTGCGTGGTGTGCGGGACCGCGGTCAAGCGTATCGTGCTCGCGGGCCGCAGCAGTCATTACTGTCCAAAATGCCAGAAATAGCGGTACTATAACGATTTAATATTGACGGACCGGAAAGTGCCCATGTACAAAACTGAAGGGCCCCTTCGCTAGTCGAAGACTAAAACAGAGATTGTCCCATTTATGAACGATTTTTCAATCGGAGTAGATTTGGGCGGCACCAACCTGCGCATTGCCGCGGTCGACGTCCATGGCCATCTCATCGAGAAAGTCACCCTGGGCACGAAGGTATCGCTGGGACGCGATCATGTCATCAACGACATGTGCGATGCCATCCAGCGCCTATCCGAGAAATACAAAAACTCCGCCTCGATGCTCGGGATTGGCATCGGCGTTCCCGGCATCATCGACATGGAGACGGGGTTGCTGCGTGAATCGCCCAACTTGCCGGGTTGGGCAGAATATCCGGTGCGTGCCGAGATCGAGCGGCGGCTGAGCACGATGGTCATCCTGGAAAACGATGCCAACGTGGCCGCCTTCGGCGAGAAGTGGCTGGGCGCCGCCAAAGAGCACAACGATATGGCGATGCTGACACTGGGCACCGGCGTCGGTGGCGGACTCGTGCTGGGCGGCAAAATCTGGCACGGGATGAACGGCATGGCCGGTGAGTTCGGACACAGCACGGTCGAGCCCGAGGGGCATCCCTGCGGCTGCGGCAACCGTGGATGTCTGGAGCAATACGCGTCGGCAACGGCGGTGGTGCGAATGGCGCGCGAGGCGATCGCGGAGAATGCATCGTGCACGCTGGCACGCGCCGCTCACTCCGATGCGGAGTTCAGCGCCAAGTCCATCTTCAATCTGGCGATTCAGGGGGATGAGGATGCGCGCAAGATTTTTCGGCGTGTGGGACGCGCGCTCGGCATCGTGCTTTCGGCGATGGTGAATTCCCTTAACCTGCCGATTTACGTGGTCGGAGGTGGAGTGGCCAGCGCATGGGAGGCATTTGCTCCTACTATTTTCGACGAGCTACGCCACCGCTGCATGGTGTACGCTGCGACCGCTCCGTCGGATCCGCTCGCTCAAGCCACCGGAGCTTCAGCCCACGTGGAGCCGGGTCCGGGGCGGAAGACGATCATCACGCGGGCGTTGCTGGGGAGCGATGCAGGGTTGTTCGGCGCAGCGCGCCTGCCGATGATTGCGGAAGCGGGGCGCTAAAGGTGCTTGCGAGGCGGTGAACTTTCCGGACGTGCCCGCGGCGGTCTTGATCCCGAGGCCGCCGCCTTCAAGCGCGAAACTTCGTCCAGCGTCAGGCTGCGAAATTCTCCCGGCGGCACGTCGAGTGAAAGCGGACCGTATTGGACTCGCCGGATCTTCTCGACGTGGTGGCCGACTTCTTCGAACATTTTCCGGATCTGCCGGTTACGGCCTTCCACAATCGTCACTTCGAGCCAGGGATTATCCGCCTCGCGGAGGAGGCGGATCTTTGCGGGTGCGGTTCGCACGCGGCGTCCGCCCTTTTCGGCGATAGAAACTCCCTTGCGAAGTTTTTCGAGTTTCCCGGCATCAGGCTGGCCGGCGACTTTGACAACGTAGGTCTTCGACACATTCGAAGCGGCCTTCATGAGCGCGTTCGCCAGCATTCCGTCGTTCGTTAACACCAGCAATCCTTCGCTGGCCCAGTCCAGTCGTCCTACTGGGTACACCCGGGCCTTGGCTCCGCGCACCAGGTCCATGACGGTGGGCCTTTTTTCGGGATCGCTCACTGTGGTTACGTAGCCTTTGGGCTTGTTAAGAACAATGTAGGTATGCCGCTCGGGCCCGCGCAGGAGCTTGCCGTCCACGCGGATGTGATCCTGCTCCGGGTCGGCTTTTGTCCCCAGTTCGCTAACCGTCTGTCCGTTAACTTGCACCCGTCCCGAGGAAATCAACTCTTCGGCCTTGCGACGAGAAGCGACTCCGGCGGCGGCGATAATTTTCTGGAGACGCTCAGGGGGCATTAGATTCAGAGTATCAGAAACACGGTTGTGACTTAACGCGCTGACAACAGTTAAGAGTGGCCGACGTTAGCTCCTACGCCGCAGGGTTCGTCTTCTCAGCGCTCTCTGACACGATGATTTCTTCCGTTGTATCGTCATCGTTAGCC